>Ga0164293_10000361_pt1 | contig 35246 bp, 24 predicted proteins | sample GEODES118metaG_FD_111487 | JGI IMG/M metagenome (GOLD analysis project Ga0164293, IMG submission 111487) | Eutrophic lake water microbial communities from Lake Mendota, Wisconsin, USA - GEODES118 metaG | ecosystem: Environmental > Aquatic > Freshwater > Lake | place: USA: Lake Mendota...
AAATGGAGATACTACCTCTAGAAAAGGCACTTATTTTTGTAACCAAGGTATTGATGGAGGAGAGGTTATCTCTAGTGACGGTTTATATCATTTAGATTTTTCTAACTACAACATTCATATTGGTAAAGCACTTCGGGGTAAGCCTTTAACTGGTAATTTTAATGATAGTAAAGGTAGAGGCTATACCCTTAATAGTGATGGGGCTGTTAATGGCGAAAATGCACTTACCTTGGCTCAATCTAAATTAATATGCGATAGTCTAAGAGATAAATGTGAGGGATTTATTATGACTATCCATACAGCAAATAGTAATGTAGGTATAAAGACAGTTTTTATAGCCAAAATTGAAGAAGGATGGGAAGACCCAGATACCTATATTAAGAAATTAAGTCTAGATAGTACATCCGCAAATACCATTAGTTATGTTAAAAAAGATGTAAATTATACAGAAAAAGCAGTATCAGAAGATAGGATAAATACTATATCTAATAAATACATTAATCTACCTACTTGTAATTGGAAGTCATCAGACCGATGTATATTAAGAGATTATAAATATGACAAATCTGGTAAATGTTTTCCTGTAACACCTAATGATGGAACACAACCTTATAATGTAGAAGATTTAAAAAAATATAATCAAGGTGAATTTGTAAATTGGTTAAATACTCTTAAGAATAGAGATATGGGAGCCAATAAATTAACAAGTGAAGCAGCAAATGTTATAGAATATGTTAATAGATGTAAAGATGTTGATGATTATGAATTTCTATCAACGGTTGATACATCTAATCCATATATACCTACAACTAAGCGTGGAGATGTAAGAGGCAGATATGTTAGAATTAGTATTAATAATAGAGATGTTAATCAAAATTGGCTACAGCTTGCGGAAGTTGAGGTTATTAGTAATAATCGTAATATAGCTATGAGTAAACCTACATCATCTAGTGGGAACTATCCAGGTTCATCTAACTCTAAGGCTAATGATGGTAATACAGATGGAAACTGGAATGCGGGTAGTGTCTATCTTAGTGGTAATGGAACTTTGAATAATGATGGCTCACCTCAGTTCTGGGAAGTTGACTTAGGTGATACTCAAACAATTGACCGAATAATTATTTCTAATAGGACAGATTGCTGTAAAGACTATTTAAATAATTGGCTATTAACTATCTATGATAATAATAAAACGCTATCATGGGCTCGTATATATAAAGAGCACCCTAATCCCAAAGTAATCATAGATATTAAGGCATCAGAAAATGATATAAATAACATTAGAATTAAAGACTATAGCCAAAGTCGGTTTAATAATTATTTTTACCGTGTTTCAGATACAGAATTTAGTAGTAAAGGACAGCAGACGGGATGTAATGAACAGTGCCATAAAGAAATTTGTGAAGGAGAAAAGAAAAAATGGATTGGAAATTCAAATTTTGGTTGCAGGGATTATAAACCAGGTGAGTGGGAAGCCGAACAAAATACTTTAATAAACGATGAATTAATACAAAATTTATTCGGCAGAAAGACAAACCTTACATTATTATATAAGGGTTCTCGCGATGGTTTTACAGCTCAAGCATTTCATACTAAATGTGATAATCAAGGGGCTACTCTAACTGTTATTAGAGCTACAAATGGAAGAATTGGTGGTGGGTATACTCCTAAAAGTTGGCATTCATTCGACGGATATATTTATGTGCCTCCAGGTGAAGCATTTATTTTTAGTGTTTCAGGAAATAGTGCTAGTAAATATTATAATAATAGATTGCCATGGTATTCCATAGGTTGTCATCCTAGGCATGGGCCTATTTTTGGAGGAGGACATGATATCAATGTTCCAAATAATTCAAATAGCTCAAGTGGACATACGAATACTCCACATTCATATGATTCGCCTTCAAATACATCCATATTTGGCTCCTATAATTTTACAACAAGTGAAATCGAGGTATATAAAGTTGAGTGTGTTACAAACAATGAAACAAACATCAAAGAAAATAGTGAGGGTAGATATTTTACTGGTTCATGGATTAGGTCACCTGTATTAATTACTAAGGAATCAGTGAACAAATACGGAGTCAAAGTATATATTGTATTAGACGATGGATACACTAAAATGGTAACAGCATTTGGTCAAGGTAGATATTATAAAGGACCTATTAGTAATTATAGGCCATGCGATTGGGACACTTATAATATAGCTCCTGATGGAGCATATAGATTTCAATAAGTAATTAGGAATATATTATAGGGCAAGTGCATAAGGCATCTAATTTAATAATTAGAGTAAAATTATAATATTTAGAAATTCTGTTTTTATATAAGACAAACTTTCTAATATAAATATTAAATATCAAATTAGACGGTATCATTCATCCGATAATTTAATATTTATATTATAATTTATAAAATGATATTATATATGATTTTATTTATTATACTATTACTTTTATTTGTATTATTTTTATATTTTAAAAGAAATAAGACAGAAAAATTTACTGCGAATACATTGATCAATGGTAAAGAAAGTAAACGGGATATTATAGATAAAAAAAAGAGTATATTTCTAGAAGATAAATATTGGCGTCCAGTAGATTTAAATTACACACATCGTTCAGATGTTACTAACATAAAATTAGGATATTTACCTAATGAATTAAAAGAAATTTTAAGTCCTTTAGTGCGTTATGTTAAAACAGGTAATTTTAAAAAAATTACTGATAAATCAAAATTGGATAAAGATTTATATTTAGAATTAACGGATAAATATGTGAATCAGATAACGAATAATATTAATAAAGATTTATATATTATAAGAAAGCATCGCAATGTTATGTGTCCTAATTTAAATGCTTGTCCAATTTCAATAGTTGATAAAAAATTATCTAAATTTGAAGAAAATAAAATATTTTATAAATTTACAATTATTGTTATATTAAATATAGGAAATAAGGAATTAAATCATGTTATTGAACTTATAATATTATATAATAAATCTAACCATCAGGATTATCTAATATCTTTAAATATTATTGGAAATTTACCTGAAGATAAATCAGGTAATATATCATATACTCCTCAACTGATAATAAGTAGAGAGTTGGAATATCCTTATAACGCAGATAAGGGATATCTTCGGTTTAACGAAGATGATTCTATCATACCAAAAATAGATGTGGATACAGCGGTAAAAAAATATATAGAAAAACAAGAAGGGTTACCTATTGAAAAAAAAAACTTTGAATTTAAATGTTATGGTTCATTTGGTGATAATCAATTTGAATGTGAAAGTGATTATGATTTATATTTAAAACCGAAAAAAAGGGGAGTTTGGGACAGGGATTGCGCAACAGATGATGAATGTCCTTTTTTTAAAAAAAATAAAAATTATGAAAATTCGCGAGGTGGTTGTGTAAATGGTAAATGTGAAATGCCTCTAGGAATTGAAAGTCTTGGACAAAGATATTTTAATATTGATTCAAAGCCGTTATGTTATAATTGCGAAAGTAAAAAAAAATATGATTGCTGTGATACGCAAACAACTCCTGATTATATATTTGAAAATGATACTATATCGCGAATCATACATAAAATTGAATTAGACAAAAATATTGAAAAAAATAAGTAAACAAAAATATAATTTAAAGTTAAAAACCTATATAATTTGATATATAAGAATGGATTATTCTTCAAAAACAATGGTTGAATTAAAACAAATATGTATTCAAAATAATATAAAAGGAATAAGTGGTAAAAAAAAGGCTTGTCTAATTAAAATCTTAGAAGAAAATAATATAAAATTTGTAGAAAAAGAGCATCCTATAAATAAAACTATGGATGATAATATATTGCCATCATATTTATCAATTGAAAATTTACTTAATACATTAAATTTAGATGAATGTGTTGAATTTATGAAAAAAATGCCTGATAATTCAATTGATATGGTATGCACTGACCCGCCTTATTTTCTGGATGGTTTAAATAATCATTGGAACAAAAAGTGTTTAGATGAAAAGGGTTCTTCAAAGGTTGTGGGAAATTTGCCGAAGGGAATGAAATTTGATAGAAATCAATCAAAAAAATTTAATGAGTTTTACTCGATTGTATCAATAGAAGTGTTTCGTGTTCTAAAGCCAGGTGGGTCATTTTTATCGTTTAGTAGTCCAAGACTATATCATTCAATGACTATGGCTATTGAAGATGCGGGTTTTGAAATTAGGGATATGCTTGGTTGGATATATACACAGTCGCAGGTTAAAGCATTTTCTCAAGATCATATCATTGATAATGATAAAGACTTGTCTAATGAACAAAAAGCAGAACTTAAAAATTTATGTAAAAATTGGAAAACACCTCAACTAAAACCAGCGATTGAACCTATTTGTTTTGCTGTTAAGCCAATTGAAGGAAGATATATTGATAATTTTAAAAAATATGGAGTAGGTCTAATGAATACTTCTATAGACACGCAAATGGAAAATTCACATTTTCCGTCTAATATTATAGTAACTGAAAATATTTCGGAAGAACTTGATAAAGTTTTTTTAATAGCAAAACCTAAAAAGATAGAAAAAGGCGAATATAATACACATATTTCAGTAAAACCTGTTAATCTTATTAGTCATTTAATAAAATTATTTACAAAAGAAGGGGGCATAATTTTGGATCCATTTATGGGCAGTGGAACAACAGCGGTTGCGTGTATTCATACAAAACGAAATTATATTGGTATTGAAGTTAATAAGGAATATATTACAATTAGTGAAAAACGAATTCATGAGGCTCTTGAATAAATATATTGTAAAATAATTATATCTAAAAGTTTTATTCCAATTTATGAATAACATTTTTAGATTGTCTATGTTTTATATTATATTATAATATGTTAATATGGTAATTCATGCTATTGCTAGCTACAATATAAGTTGGATGGGTGACCGTGGAAAGATAATACCTTTTGCTTCTGAAAAACATTTATATACAAATCAAACTGTCCCCAATAGTAGAGAATATTTTTTAAATACGATTTCTAATGCACTACATTTCTGGAAAACGATAGATGATAGTTCTATAATATCATTTCAAGAGGTAAATGACCAGGATTATGTAAAAAAATCCGACCCATCGTTTATTGGTGGTTTTCAATTTATTATAAAAGTATTTAAAGATAATACGGTAAAAGGTGACCTTGAAAGTTCTAGTTTTTGTATTCAATCTGGCTCAGCACAACCTTGTTTATTAACTTTATGGAAAAAGAGTAAATTAGGAAGTAAACTATTTGAATTTGGAGATGATATTATTTTTGATGTTAATGGCCATATACAAACAGGTCGCCCAATGTCTATAGTTTTAACAGATAAAAACTATTATTTAATTAATTTACATGGTCCAAATCATGGTTCCGAGTCTAATATTGGTATGCCTCAGTTGCGAAATGCTATAAATAGATTATTAAATATTGCTCAATCTAAATTTGGAAGTAGTATCAAACCGTTTGACCCCAAAAAAGTAATTATAATGGGTGATTTTAATGATCCATATCGTGGTATAAACGTATTTAATAAACTAAATATTAAAGGTTATGAATACACATTTGGTAATATTCTTGCTCCAATGTCCTGTTGTTATAATTTTGTTTCAAGTTGTAATAGTTCAATATATGGTATATTAAGTGAACAACAGCAACATACACATTCTGATTTATTAATATATGACCCATTACAAGGTGATAAATTATATATGAATCCAAATGAATGTGCTATTGTTTATAATGATACAACTCCTTCACGAGATATGCGTTTAGGATTAGAAAGTCACCCGCGGTCATTAGGGAAAAGAGGAGAGTTAGCTAATTACAAGTTTACGGGCGATTATTGTTTTACATATGTGTATAACACTATAATTCAACCATTAACAATTTATAGATCAGTTCATTATGCCGATGGTGTAAGTCATGAAAGTGACCATGAAATGGTTATGTTAATATTTGATGATGGGGTTAATGTTGGTGCTCTTCAAAAGCGTGTTTCAAGAAGAAAATCAAAATAGGAAACTAACAAAATCTATTTGATTTGTGGATTAATAATTTTATCTATTTTTATAAATAAAATTATTAAATATAAATATTTCTAATGATATACATACTTCTAATTATATAAATACTTCTAATGATATAAATAAAATAAGTATATTGTAAATTGTAAAATTTAAAATTTAAAAAATCATTCCATTTTTAGTATTTATATTTCTTACACGTTCAAGATATTGTGAAACTTCCAGTGTAAAATTATTATCAGTATTATTAAAATTTACTAAATTTCCATTTTTATCTAGAAATATAATTTCTAATTCTTCAAGACTTGGAAGTAATTTCATATCAAATACAATTTCATAGTGCCTTACTTGTAAATCAATATTATTTATTTGTTTATTGATATAGACTTTTGCTAGAATAATTTTATTATCTATTGTATTTTGTTGTTCAACTACAATATCATTATCAATGTTATTAATACATATAAACATATAATCTAAAACGTCTGTTGAAAATGGTTTATATATTTTTTTTTTAAAAACCGTAGCATTCTTACTTAACGAACCATACATTGACGCAAATTTAATTGGATAAATATTATAATATGATGAAACCGTTGTGTCAACACCTTGAACTTGATTAAAATTAGTAAATAATGGATTTATATGGTCTGTTGTAATTGCTTTATGATTATAATTAATATTATTGATATAATCATTATAAATAGTTTCAATATCCATAAAATTGTTATTTCTATAATAAAAAGAGTACATATCTTTACTTAATTCTAAATCTATCTCGATATTATTTGATTCAGTATCTACATCTGATATTTTATAAGGTATTTGATTAAATATTTCATTATTATTTAATAAGGATATAGTTCCAGAATAACCAAGAAATTTTCCTTTAATTGTTATATAATTATTTTGATGTCTAGGAAGTGTTGATACATATGTATAATCTATACTTTTATTTGTTAGGTTTTTTGGAAATGGGAATCTGTTTTTACTATCTGGATGAATAGTTGTATAAAAATTACGATTCAAGTCAGTAAATATTGTATTATTAAATTTGTCTTCGTTAATATAATCATTAAAATTATTGTAATTAATATTGAGTTCTATATTAAATTCAAAGTTATATGGATATTCTTCATCAGTGTCTAAATTATTCATTTTTATTAAGCTTATAAATCTACAAAGTAATATCATTGTATTCTTATCGTATAGTGGTGAACCATCTTTAAAATCTTCTAATATATCTTTATCACATTTCATTATAATTGTTATAACATTAGTATAATTATCAATCCATTCATCATTTTGTTCAGGTGAATTCATATTATACACAGGTTTATAATATCCTCCTATGGATAAATCAATCATACTATCTTCCATAAAGTCTAATCCATCTTCTTTTTGAAAATATACGGTAGTATATTTACCATTGGGCACTGGTTTTATAAATTTATTATCAAGTTCATCTTCTTTTGTTGAACTATTAAAAACATATGTTCTTTCCTCCTTTTGGAAACCTATATTTGGTTGGGTGTATCCTTTCATACCATAAATAGCAATTTCTCTAGATGAATTATTTTGAAATGCTGATATACCATTTGTATTATTAAAAAAAATATCCAAGTTTCGTGAACTAGCATAGTAAATTCGTGTATACCATTCATTATTAATTAAAATAGGATAAGTTGTAATTAAACTAACATTTATTGAATTTTGGTTATGAGCTATATATTTTTCTTCTGTCTGTTCAAAATAAGGGGCATATCTAATTATTACAGGTATTTCATGTGCAAATTCAAATCGTATACTATTTTGCATTGTGCATTGTATAACCGTTTTTCCGTTTTCCAAAATTTTTTCTTCCGTGCTTTCAATAATATTAATTTCTTCGTTAGTGAAATTATCAACTTCATAACTATTTAATGTATTTGAAAATTGGACTTGTTTATCAATATATTTTTTATATAATGAATTATTGCTGCCCATATTAATATGGATAACAGTGCCTTTTGTAAGGTAAATCTGATTTGTCCAATTTTTATATAAATATAATTGATAACTTTTTTTCATTTTAATATCAACTTCATCTTTTTTATATATTGTTGTATAATAGTCCTTAATACATATTGGAAGACCTCGTTTTATTGAATATTTGGGTGTAAATTTAAAATTAATCTTAAAAATTCGATAACATGACCCATCATAACTGTTTTTTTCAGGTTCGGCAGATAATATTATATTATTATCTATGTTTTGATTAAATTCAATATTTTCAACATCGACTTGTTTATTCTGATCAATAAATATATAATTTATAGTTATTAAAAAGTTGGTTAGATCTGAATTATTTAAAATTAGATTTTCATCGTATACATATTTGGGAAAAAGCACCCAAATAGTTTTCGTATTTAATCCTGTCTGAGTATCAGTATTCGTTCCGTACAGGACAACTCCATATAAAATATTTGTATGGTCAATTAGTTTAATATCATTTTCATTAAAATTTGGATTGTTTAAAAAGTATGTATTCCAATCGCATAATTGGCTCATAGTATTATTTTTGTATGCGTCATTAACTTGTTGGTCACTTACGATACCATCAAAATAGTTATAATAATACAGATTTATATTAGATGAATCAAGTTTTCCTTGACTCTTACCATAAATAAAATTTTTAGAATAACTAAATCTTTCAATTTGAAAATTGTAATTACCTAATATCTGATATATCGATTCCATTCTTCTTATAGAGTATTTAAATGTGTCTAATGTTCCTAATTCAAGTTCATTCGACCAGTTTAAATTTATCATAAATGTATGTTGAGTTGGAAAATCCACCAAAATTTGTATAATATCAACATACGTTTTCATTAATGATGTTAATTCACTTAATTTCAATTTATATTCATCAGTTGATGTATCTATTCCTGGTTTATTAATTTCAGAATTTAAAGTTTGTATTGTATTTAAATTAGGTAAAATCTCTAAGTGTTTACATATATCCAATATATTTTTATTATCAAGCATTGATAATAAAGTAAGATAAGTATCATTAAATAATGTAGCATCTTCAAAATTTTCATTTGGACCTATATACACGTAATATCCATTTTTAAAGATATCTATTTCTTTATTCTCTAAATTAAAGAGATTATTATAATTTGATGTAATACTACTTGGAATATTGAAATCAAGTGTATTATTATTTAAATTATCGTTTGGATTTGCGGTTATAATTACTTTGAAGCGCAAGTAGGTATCATATAAATATATCCATTCGTTTGAGCTATCAATAATCATAGGTTTTACCTTCATTGAATTGTAGTGTCTTTTTAGATTTACACTATCATAGTATTCACTATATATATTAAACTCTTCTAATACATCATCTGGGTTATTTATATCTTTAAATAAGACATTACTTTCTGTGAATATATCATTATTATAGTTATCATCTAGCGATATATATATATGGTAAATTAAACCTTTTTCAGGTGTATACGCGTCATAAAGCGAGGTATCTAATATAACACCTATTTTTAAATTTTGTTCATCATAAATTTCTAAATCTTTTACAAAAATAAAAAGGTCATCCTCATTAACAGTAAGCTCTAAACGCTGTATATTTTTCTGAAAATATATATATTTACTTAATAAATTAAAATATTCTGATTGTGAACCCTTGGTAAAATGTAATAGGTTTTCAGGATTTGAAAACCATGGTAGAATTTTGTCGTATAATAATTTATCTCTTATTATTTTGACTGTTGAAACTAATTCGCTTGATGTAATGTTCGCATTATTTTTAAGTGTTCCATCATCATTCGCTAAATTATTTAAATTATCAACATAATTTATTTTTATAAAATTATAATAACTTGTATTTGTTAAACCAGTTAACGTATTAATTTCATTTGCTACATAGTCTACAGCCGACATATCTTTTTTGATATATTCATCAGTATTTAGAATAGTAAAATCATTTGCGGCATTAGGTAAAGGCACACCTAACGAAATAAATGCTAAACGATAAATTAGTATATTTAAATACATTTCAAAATTTATAAATTTATTCATAGAATGATTTACAGTTTTTCGTATATTAAATACATTTCGTTCAAATAAAGGTTCTGTTATCATATTATTTAAATAGACAGTATCCCCTTTATTAAATCCTGTAACATTATCTAATTTTAAATAAATTTTATTATTTAATTTACTATCAGAACCATATGTTAAATAAAGATCAGTTATATTTTTAATATTAACATTAGTTAAATTAGACAACGTGTGATAAAAAGGTACAGTGCGGTCTGTATTCTGAAATTTTTCTACATTAAAAGTCTTAGTAATATCAATACCCATAATATCCACAGGTGATTTATCTTTTTCAAAAAACATATAAAAATCTTGACTATGTAGAAATGTTAATGCTAGTTGATTATGATTAAACTTAATATCTGAATTATATTCAAAATAAATTTCAAAACCGTGGTTTCCGTTAAATTCTTCTTGTATAAACCATAATCTCCAAGGGTCTCCTACAGTATATTTACTAAATTGGTTGTATTTATGTAAATTAAATTCATTAATCATTTGAAATAGATCTAATCTTGAAGTATATGAGTAAAGTAAACTTAAATAATTAATATAACCAGCACGTATAATATCATTTGTTGGAAGACTATTATGTAATTCTGCGATTTGAGGAATATCCATATACATTCCCCATTCATTCGGCACAATACAATAAAATTGTTTACTTTCTAAACTATATATTATATCTCCTATATAAAATGGAAATGATTGTGATGTATCACCAGACATTTGAAAACTAACATTAAAATTACCTTGGTTATTTGATGTTTTATCATATATTTTACATACTCGCCCAAATTTATATGACTCCATATTAAAGTGAATATTTGTTATACATAAACATAATTCATACTTATTCAATAAACAAGATACTCCTTTTTTTTCTATAACTGTTCCATCAGATTGTAGTATATTACCATTATTGTATTTATTAATTAGTGCTATTCCAATATTTTTTAAATTTGTATTTAAATTTGGAAAAGAAGTTTTTAAGTCGAAAGGATTTATCTTAATTTGTTCAAGTAAATTATCAAGTGTCTCATATATTTTTTCTTTTGTAGTATCATTATTTAAAAAATTATCTGAAATGGGACTTATAAGCCGTAATGCGTAAGTATATGTTGGAAGAATCCTTGTAGTAATTTCTTTATTGAAATATTTAGGAAAGTCAGATAACTTAGTATCGAATACTTCGCCAACATTAAAATATATTCTTTCATTATTTTGTATTATTGAATTATTAGCTACAATAAATAAATAGGGATTTATTCTATTATAAAAAGCGTTATATTTTGTTCTATTATTTTGTTTATATGCCGATATTGAAAATTCGCGAGTTGATGGATTATACACGTTTTTAAAAACAGGTTGTGAAAATTCAGTAAGGTTTAGAGAGGTTTTATTATAATCTGCTAATACAAAATCTTTTTTAACATGGTCATATATTTTTAATTTTGTAGTATTTAACTGATTTTCAATTGTTTGTGATAATTCACTTTCATTATATAAACCATTAGGTAACATATAGTCGTAAATTGGGTAAGTGTTATATGTCTCTAAATTATGTTTGCTTGTTTTATCAACGGATTTAGTTAAAGCGGAATATGTATAATTTTGTTTTTGATTATCAAAGTTTTCTTCTTCATTTACGGGATTTTCTTCATAAATAATTTTAAATATAATATTGTCTTTTTGTAAATAACTCATATTATCAAAATCATTTGATTTTTCAAAAATAATTTCATATGTAATAGGATTATAACAAAAGTCATAAAATTTTCCTACAACAATATTCATTTCATTTAAAATAAATTCATGTCGTAAATTATTAGCAAGATCATTGAGTGATATACTAAATAAGCTATTAGTAGTATAGTCCGGATTATTATTTTTGTCTATAACAACTTTAACTACAAATATATATTTTAAATATTCGTCATAAAATAAAGTTTTTTCATAATATAAATTTTCAATTGTAAAATGTATAAATTCATTAGAATATACAATTGTTAGGATTTGTTCATTATTATAATCGGTATTGACAGCTTCTGTAGTATCTATTAATAAATATAAAGAAATTTTCTCAATTGTACAAATTGGTGAATCAGATGTGTCTATATATAGAGTATTTCCTAATATCCAAGATCCTAATTCATATTCATATGGAAACTCAATAGAATAATTGTAAAAATTATTACTCACATCATAACTAATATATTTAACAACATTATTATAAATTTTATTACCGTGTATAGATAAAGTGTATACGTTTGAGTTTATTAAATCATTCGTATTGAAATTTTGAACCAATGGAGATATTGAAATGTTATATTTAAAAGTAAATCCTGTTGGAATATTTTGAACTATGTTTGAAATATATCCGACAATTGGATTAGGAGTAAGATTAAATAATAATAATGGTAGTGTATCAGAGGGCTTTGCGTTTTTCAAATAATTAGACAAATAGTTTAAATCGTTAAAATTTATATTATATATCCCAGTTTTATACGTGTCGTTATTAACATAAATTATTTCATTATTGTAATATAAAAGTGGCATTTTGTTATTTAAAACATTATGGTTTAATATTAATTTATCAGATGTATCATTAAAAAAATCTAAAGTTATAACATAATATTTATTAGGCTGGGTATATAATATATTATTATATTGCACATATTTAAACAAAAAATAATATGCAGTTTGAAATCCATATTTTTTAATTAACAATGAAAGGGTATAATCGTTATAACAATTATTAATTAAATTATCCATAACCGTCATTATTGATGTGCCCCAATATTGTGTATAATTATTAGATGTATAATCATCATAGAAGGCACCTACTTTATCATATATTGCTTTTTTATTAAAATAATTATAATCGATATTTGCACTAACATAGTCAATAGAACTAACATAAAAATTATTAGATTTTAATGCTACTTTAAAATATGCGTTTACACCATATTTAAATTTACCAGTATTAAATATAGTATTATTTATATTAAAAATTGCTTTTGGAAAGTTGATGTCTGTTAATTTTATTTTATATATATTAAATAATTTTTTTGATAATGGTATTTTATAATGTGAAGATGTTTCATATCCTTTAATAACACTTTTTATTTTTTTTATAGTAATAACATTTTTAGTATTATCTTTTGAACTAATTAATATAAAATCATCTGTTTTTACATTTTGTGAACCATATGAAACACTATGAAATAAAATATCTTTTGAACTTTTAAATTGTGCTTCTGAAGAAAATATTTCTTTTACTACAGGAAAAAGTGTATTCCAATCTAAAATATTTAATATTTCTGTATTTGTATAACTTCTTATTGTATACATTGGACCGTTTTGAATATTATCATATTGTATAGTATTAACATTTATACCGTTAATTGTTGGTGAACCTTTATTAAAACTAAAAGATTCAAATATAATAATATCTTCATTCCTCAAATTGTCGTTATAAATCGTAAAAAAAAATTTCCCAGATTCTTTATAACTAAATAGAATTGCTATTTTTTCATAATTAATATATTCACTAATATGTCTATCAGTTATATCTCTATTTTGTGAATCCATCAATATTAAGGTGTTTTTAATATAATGATTTCTTTTTTGAAACTTTAAAAATTGATCTTCTAATATACTAGGAGGTATATTTTGTGTAGTTTCATCATCATCATCATCATTTTTATCATTATTTAAATTATTGTAATATATTGTGTTTTTTTTTGAAATGCTATTATCCGCATCTAAATTAAGATATTTTTTATTATCCATCGCTTATATTTTAATATTAAAAAATTATCTTTAATATTAAATTATGGAATTTGAATTTAGAAAAGTGTTGACATTGTGAAGGATGATTTTTTTTTCAATTTGATATGGACGAATAGCTCGCATAACGTCATCATATGTGAGCCAATCAATATTTGAAATTTCTATTATTTGATTTGATGTATAATTACTATTTTTATAATCAATCATTTTATCCGTTTTAGCAATATAGTATATATGTTTGTATTTTTTCATATTAGAACCATAATATTTTTCACTAAATGGAATTTCACGAATTATTATGTCCAGGTCTTCTAATGGAAAATTTGTTTCTTCATGAAATTCTCTAAGAGCAGCATCAAGATTACTCTCATTCATTTTGCGTTTTCCTTTTGGAAATTCCCATTCTGGTTCTATCCAATTATATTTACTAGTATATATTACATGAGATAGATTTGTATAAATATTATATTTATTAATAAAACCATGTCGAAATAGATTGAATTTTCTCTTAGCTACATTATATTCGTGAATAACTTTTTTACGCAGATCATCATCTAAAATTTTATCAAAATCAAAAGAATTATAATCAATAGAAAACCATAATGTGTCAAAATCATCATTTAATATTCTAATTTTCTCATGAATAGTCATTTCATTAAATATTCTTTTTATGTATTCAATATTATGTATACTATATTTACCCATTACGAAATCCATAAAGCCTAAACTAAATTTTCGTCGTATCATTAGAAATCTTAACTTATTCTGACTATCTCTACTACATAAAATTATTCCTAGACTTATTATAGGTTCTAAGCATGTTTTTAGAATATGACCTAATTTACCACAATTACAACAATATACTTTTTTTTTTTGATTTACTATATTCATTTATTCTTATTATGAATATAAATATTATCTTATTTTTAAGTAATCATATATAAGTTATATACATTATGATTTAAATAATTATTTTTAATTATATAAAATAAAAATTGAAACTAATTTAAAAGTAATCACTATATATAATATATTCCGTTATAATGAATAATACATATGTTAAAAATATTTTATATCATAAATTATATTTGCTACCTAAAGAAGTAACTAAAAATATTGAACAAATTATTATGAATAAGATGAAAAGTAATGTTGGAGATAAATGTATTAAAGAAGGTTTTGTTGATGGTAATACTATTGAAATTATTAAACGGTCATTAGGGCAGGTAGACTCAATTCATTTTAATGGGCGAATATGTTATGATATTTGTTATAGCGCCAAAGTATGTAACCCGATGGAAGGCACTAAATTAGAAGGGAAAATTTTAGATATTAATAAAATGGGAGCATTAGTTAAAATAGGTCCATTATCAATAGTTCTTCCTAAGCAGTATCATAATAATCCTGCTATATTTTCAAAAATAAATAAAGATAGCACAGTAATAATTAATATTGTAGGCACTAAATTTGAATTGTATGATACTGAAATTGAAGCTGTTGGTCTTATTGAAAGTGTAAAGCAATAAAATAATTTTTATCAATATTTGAAAACTATTTTATTACATATTTGTTATTTAAGTAATGTTTTAAAATCTTGATACGTTAATCCCATTTTTGAAGAATTAGCAGAATACTTGAATGTTTCACTAAATTCAAGAGTTGGGTCACACAAATATTCAGCCATTAGTCCTCTTTTTTTTGATTGAACATTCAATAATAATTGGTCAATGGTCATAATGTCGTCTTCATCTATAATAATTTTAAAAACCTCTACATTGCGTGCCTGACCAATACGATGGCATCGGGCCATTGCTTGAATTTCATTAGCAGGGTTCCAATCTGGAGTTAGTGTGTAAACCTTATTAAATATTTGTAAATTAAGACCAACTCCTCCACAAAGAATTTGCATAATCAATACATCTACATTACCATCCATACATTTCTTTACACAGGTGTCTCTTGCCGACAAATTCATTGAACCATTGAATTTTGCTATTTTTAAGTTAGGGAAAGCTTTAGACAATGAATTCTGGATTATATCCATCTCTTGCTGATAATGACTAATAATAATTGTTTTGTCTGTCTCAGCATGTAGACTGAATAATTCAATTAATTTGGTCTCTTTTGTTGATGCTATAGACCATAATTTAGGTTTTTCTATATTATATTTTTTTGCTAATCCATTAATAACTATGTTTGGGTGAATAGTTGCTTGTCTTAAACGAAGCAAAAGCTCAAAAAGTTCCATCATTTTGGTTTTCCCATCTTCATGTATAATTCGCAAATATTCACTACGAATTTCTTGTCGAACATCTTTATAAAATTGTCTTTCTTCCTCGTTGTCGAATGGAATATTTACAATATTTACACTGAGATTTTTAAATTTATCAGCGACTATTGTGCGATTTCTCCTTAAAATATAGGTTCTTCGCAGGTATTCAAATTGGTCTAATATTTCACCCTTTGAGAAATGTAAAAAACTAAATATTGATTTTAAGTCATCTATCCTATTTTGAAGTGGAGTTCCAGATAAACCCCACCGACAACGCGAATTTAAAGAAATGGCACCCAAATAGGCTTTTGTATTAGCATTGCGTATAATGTGACATTCATCGAGAATAATTCTGCCCCAAACATAGTTATGTAAAACAGTTGGAAAGAATTTCTTATTATATACATTGTAAATTTGATGGTATCCTGTTATAACTATTTCACATTGATTTTGTTTAATCTCTTTATTTGTCTTAAACATGGTTTTACCATGGTGTATATGTATTTTAGCATTTGGAACTATTTTTTCTATAGCTTGTTTCCATTGTTCAATAATTGAAATAGGGACAACAATCAATGTTTTTCCAACTGGATTTCCTATAATTAAACTAATTGTTTGTATTGTTTTTCCAAGACCTGGGTCATCGCCTAATAGACCAACAGGTTCCAAACTATTATTGCAACACAGTTCATGAGAAAGCATCCATCGTATGCCCTCTTCTTGATATGAAAATAATTCTATATTAACTAAAGCAAGTGCATTTTTAATTTTGGTGAGTGCTTCTTCTGTATTTATCATTCAAATGCCTAAAAATAATATTAATTTTACGCTATTTTTAGTTTACACTATCAATTTTTTTTAGCCATGTAATTGATCGTTTTTTACTTATAAACAATTCATATTAAATACTAGTTATATTTTTTTTATATATAATCATCATATAAACAACAACAAATGAGTTATTCAATTGAAAATATTAAGGGAGACTATGTTAGGATTTCAAGTAGATTGGATACCCAAATTACAGGGAGAGTCTATTTAAACAATATTAGTTTAAATGATGTCGTAGAAAATGCACCACCTAATTTAGATACACTCCGTGAAATTGCGGCTAATATAACTGCTATGAGTGTTAATATAAGTAGTGGTAGTGTTGATAGTTTAAGTAAAACAACTACTACTCCTCAAACTGTAGTATCAAATGTAACTTTTAATGGGAATTTGGCTGTGATGCAAAATACTAATTTAGGAAAAGGAACTGGTATTTTACATTCAAGTATTTCTGGTGATATTACTTCAAGTCTAATTAGTTCTGGTGATATTAATGATGGTGCAATTACACAAGCAAAATTATTTAACAATTCAGTTGGAACGGACAAAATAGCAGCTAATGCCGTCACTTCAGCCAAAATACTTAATGAGAATGTAACATCAAATAAAATTTTACTAGAAACCTCTACTAACGCAGATTTAAATAGTATAACTAGTCCTATTAATACTTCATTTAAGCACCAATATAAATTAGTTATAAATACAGATACGGGTGTTTTAGTTTATGCAAATGGGGCCTTAGCAAATAGTGTCTGGAATAGTGCTGCGGGTGTTCCTACACACACTCCTGTGTAAATTTTAAAAAAATGATTTTTTTAATTATTAATTATAAAAATGATTTTGTATAAAATGTTTCTTATTAGAAGTGTAAAATAAAAAACTTACCTCACTTTCCAAGATGTACCTAATAAATGTTACAATGAATTAAATGGACACATGATTTATGAGTATGCTTTTAGAATCGTTCATGGTAGTGATGACGTTGTTCATCAAAACGAGGTCTGCGGTCGTCATGGCGGTCATCTTGGCGGCGGCCATCAAAACGAGGTCTGCCGTCGTCTCTGTGGTCTCTGCGACCATCGAATTGAGGTCTGCGGTCGTCATGTCGGTCATCTTGGCGGCGGTCATCGTAACGAGGTCTGCGGTCGTCTCTGTGGTCTCTGCGACCATCGAATTGAGGTCTGCGGTCGTCATGTCGGTCAAATCTGAGGCGGTCGTCGCAGCGAGGTCTGCGGTCAAAAACAGTCCATTCTAAAGTGCCGCCCCCGATGACTTTCACAACATGCATGTTGCGGGCCATCGCAAAAAGAACCCTGTTGAAAGGTGGTCTTGTGACAACATCTCCGCCAAAACTCTCGTAAGTAGCATTGTAGAGACGGTCAAGTTCATCCCTTCTTGAGATTCCATGGCATGCTGATTTGAAATTCTTGTAGAAAGCGAAGGCTGCTTCTTGCGCATGTTCTTCAAACGGATTAGCGCAGTTTTTGAGGAACTTATCTGCTTCTTCTTCACAATCTTTGCGGCTCATCGTAAAATGCTGGTCAAACTGGTCTTGAAACCGTAAAGTTAGACTGGGTCTTGGTGGGGGGGGTGGAATTTTGATTTGGGATGTGAAATTGATGTCGGAGGATGTAGGGATATCGTCAGACCATTCCTTGGTAGTAGTCATTCTTCTTGTTTCTCTCTTGCTTATCACTGCTTATCATGGTGTCTAATAAAGTTTAACTATCAATTTTTTTTAGCCCATTATCAAAAAAGTTGCTATTTAAATCAATAGAACTATTTATATAAAGTAGGTTATAAAAAAATAGCCTTTCGGCCTGTTTTTTTTTGCCTTTTTTTAAACTATTGCGTTGTATTGTGTTACTGATAGATAGTTCTACTTAGTCTCGCTCAACAGAATGAGCGCGGACTCTGGGCTCTCGTTGTTCACGACGGTCTCCATAGTGAGGACGGCGGTCATCTCTGGGCTCTCGTTGTTCACGACGGTCTCCATAGTGAGGACGGCGGTCATCTCTGGGCTCTCGTTGTTCGTGGCGGTCTCCATAGTGAGGACGGCGGTCATCTCTGGGCTCTCGTTGTTCGTGGCGGTCTCCATAGTGAGGACGGCGGTCATCTCTGGGCTCTCGTTCTTCACGGCGGTCTCCATAGTGAGGACGGCGGTCATCTCTGGGCACTCGTTGTTCGTGGCGGTCGTCTTGTCGATTGAATGCGTTCCATGAAATGGTTCCACCTCGAATAACCTTTAGAACCTTCATGTTGCGAGCCATCGCAAACAACACCTTGCTGAATTCGGGACGCGTTTCAGGCTTTGATCCAAAGCTCGAATAAGTTGCGGTGTAAAGTTGGTCAAGTTCTTGACGGCGAGTAATGCCGTGGCAAGCCGACTTGAACATATTGTAGAATGCGTCAGCAGCACAAAGTGCCTCTTCATCGACATCAACGCGCCTGTCGTCTTCGTTCATCCTGGGCTCAACTGAGTTGTCTCTTTCACTACGGTTTCCTCTAGTTTCCTGGGTAGTAGTTTGCATAGTTCCGTCCATTCTTTAATACTCTAATTTGATATCCTACTTATCTTGGTGTATATAAAAAAATACCTATCAATTTTTTTTAGCCATTTATGTAAGCTAAATAATTTAAAATCATTTATTTATAGAATATATACAATGGATATAACTAAAAAGCGTATACATTTTATACTTCCAGGTGGCGGTGTTAATGGAGCATTTCAAGCAGGGTTTTTATATAGATTATTTAAAGACTGTTATGATAAAATAATTATAGACCGTATTGATGGAATTAGTGTAGGAGCATTAAATGGATTAGCAATTATATTAGAAGATATTGAATTTATAAAAAGTATATGGTATTATATTGAGGATAGAGATACTATTTTTAATTCACATAACACGAATAGTGAAATATGGTATAAGGGAAGTATATATGATAGTCTTGGATTGCGTAATCTAATTTATCTTCATAAAGATTTTATAAAAAATGAGGAAATAGAAAAATACAATTGTGTTGTTCATAATTGTAATACACAATCTTATGAATATATTAATGGAACAAGAACAAATTTATTAGAATTTATAATAGCTAGTGCTAGTCCGCCTTTAATATCTCCATATTTAAAAATAGATGATATTTTTTATGCTGATGGATGTATAGACCAAATTTATCCAATTGATTATGTGACGAAAAATGATGTTAGAACCGCGAATGAAGAATATAATACAGATGTAAGTAATTCGCCAAATAAAATTAATATTGTAGTTGGATATTATGATAGTAATGATTACTATTTATTTAATATTTATAAAACATTTAAAAAAAATATATATAATAACAATACAGACATTAAAAAACTAATTGATAATAATGATATTATAACTATAAATAATCCCTGTTTTTACAATTTGATTGATTTTAGTAGAGAAAACATAGATAACGGCTTTAAATTAGGTGAAGAGGTGGCAATAGAATTTTATAATAAACATATACTTAAATTAGAATAAATAATATAAACGCTTTATCTATTTTTTTATCTCATAAAATATAAAAATAGATAAATTTAAAAAAAATTGTTTCTATATAATTATTAAATAATTAAAATTAAACTATTTATCTTGATAAAATCATTTATAATGTCGCTACTATTTTTTTTCCTTCTTTTTTTAATTGTTGTTTCATTTTATAAATTATGTGTAATTTATCATATAGTGGAATTTTTTCATCCAGCCCAATTTCATTTATTAGTTTATGTGGATTTTCTTTTTCTTTATGAGTAGATGCATTATTCCCTCCCCCAATTGGATAATGATGCGAACCATCAAATGCCTTATGATTATATTTTAAAAATCTTGGATGATATAGTGAAACACGGTAAGTATCCTCCTGTCTATTCCATTTATATATTAAATACCATCCATTTTGAAGAGCAAGTAATTGAAATTGGTCGGAGCAACGGCTTGGTAAAAGAACATGTAAATCACTTACATCTGGGGGGGTAATATCTTCATTGTAATTATATTCAGGTATTATAGAATACCAATTTCTTTCGTCTATCTGATTATGTAATGGTATAATTCTAGGTTTAACGACACGATGTTCAAATGGCACTATTTCAAGTTTAGTTGTAATAGGGTCGTCTGTAGCAATTAAATCAAATTTGTCGTCATCTTTCGATAGTTGAGCTGAGGGAGGGCTATCACTAATATTACCAATATTAATTCTTCTATAATTAGAAACTTGTGCTCCAATAAATTTATCGATACCTTCTATTCTAGCTCGTTCGATAACACTTGCTAATGTACCACTTATTCGTTTTGATGCGTATGGATCATCAGAATCATCAGAATCATCAGAATCATCAGAATCATCAGAATCATCAGAATCATCAGAATCATCAGAATCATCAGAATCATCAGAATCATCAGAATCATCAGAATTATCAGAATCATCAGAATCATCAGAATTATCAGAATCATCAGAATCATCAGAATTATCAGAATCAGCAATTCTATATCTTCTAATAAAATGTGGGTGACGACATCTATTTTTAAATTTGCATTCTTTACCATTTGGACAAGTTCTAACATAATCAGGTAAATTATATAACCTTTGGTATCTAGGTAATATTATTTCAAATTCACTTGATGTTTTTTGATGCGGTATTAATGTTGGATCTCGAGACCATTTTAAATAATGTAATACAGGTATAATTTTGTTACCAGGTGGTATAACAATTTTAATGTGATGGGACTCTTCCGTAATGGGTTCAATAAAATTTCCAGCATATCCAGATGTCATTGTTTTGGATAAAGAAGTTGACATAAATCTATGATTTTCATTCCATCGAAAACTATCTTCTGGAACCCAGTCCTCACCTGGGTCTGTTGTAAATATTCTATAGACAACAAAAGCATGCGTTGTTGGAGGGATATCACGAAATATTCTTTCCATATTTAACACATCTTGATTACTAGGATGTCTTTTTTCGTTAAATGCCGCGCGTTGAATTTGACTACTAGTTGTTATCCAATTTCGTAATGTTTCTCGTAATGGATATAACACACTACTCTTATCACTGCATTGCCAAAGTGTATCAATATATTTCAGTTGAGACGAAATATGAATAACATTATTACAGTATTCACTTGTATAGCTAGTTGCTTCACTTTCAGTATCATTATTATGAGGATTAGCTAAATTCCAAATTGGGTTATTCTTGCTTTTTATTTCATCAATATTGTCTGCTAAATATCCCATATCTGAATATTCATGATCATTATGTAATTGTGCAAGTCCTTGATTACCAATTAAATGTCGATGTATCATCCAATTATCAAAAGATATTTCTGCATGCATTTCTATATTGTCAAAGTTTTGTCGTATTGATTCTGCCACTTTTAAATAGTCACTCATTATATTTTATTTTATTTATATATTAATATAGATAAAATAATTTTAATTTGTAAATGTTATTTATAAATTTAAACTACCTGGTTCAGGTAGAGGGTCAATATTTGTATTATAAAATGATTGAATTTGTTTTAAATAGCTAAAATCATTTTTTGTTACAAAATTAATAGCAATTCCTTTTCTCCCATAACGTCCACTTCTTCCAATTCGGTGAATGTAAACCTCTTTTTTAACAGGTAAATCATAATTAATAACAATACTAACTTGTTGTACATCTAATCCTCTTGCGATAATATCAGTAGCAAGTAAAATGCGAATTTCTCCAAGTCTAAATTTCTTTATAGTTTGATTTCTTTCATTTTGCGTCATATCAGAATGGATACTGCTTACAGTAAAATTATTTGCGGTCAAACGACTATGAATATACTGTGTTTTCTTCTTACTGTTAACGTAAATTATAGTCTGATGAATACTTAAATATTTATATAAGTCAATCAATGTTTCAAATTTATATTGTTCATCATCTAAATTAACATAATATTGGACAATACCATCTAGAGTAAGCTCTTCGTTTTTAACCAAAATTTTCAATGGATTATTCATAAATTTAGTAGTCATTTCAATTGCTTCAGCATTCATAGTAGCACTAAAAATACAAATTTGAGTGGTATTTGGTATGAATTGAAATATATCATAAATTTGGTCTTTAAATCCAATCGACAACATTTCATCTGCTTCGTCTAATACCATCATTTTGATATTATTACTTTTTAACACATATTTTGATAACATATAATATATTTTACCAGGTGTTCCTATTACAATTTGTGTATCTTCTTTAAAAGGTATTTTATTATCATTTTGATTATCAACTCCCCCAATTAAGAGTGAAATACTATATTTAGTGTATGTATTAAATGCTACAGCATTATCATAAATTTGAGATGCTAGTTCTCTTGTAGGAGCCATAACAATAATTTGAGGCTCGTATAATCTCTTATCAATTTTACTTAAAGACGAAATAAGAAATGCCGCGGTTTTTCCTGTTCCTGACTGGGCTTGAGCGATTACATCATGTCCATCAATAATTGGTTTAATTGCCAGTTGTTGAATTCCACTTGGTTTTTCGAAACCATATGCGAAAACTCCTCTTAAAATTTGTAAATCAATATTCATATCATCAAAAGATGTATATCTTGTAATATTTGAGTTATTACTACCATCTTGTACTATTTTATCATCAATTTCTAAATCATTTTCCATTTTAAATGCTATAGTTATCTTTATTTATATTATCTTTATATTAATTTTTATACATTTATTTTTTTGAGTTCATTATAGATAATCATTAACAAAACCTTATCAAAATGGTTCATATCAAAAAAATCACGATTTTTAAGATACTCTATACAATCTATAGCCAATTCAATATTATATCGATTTTTGTTATTATTATGGTTATAAAACCAGTATTTTAATATGTTATATTGAATATCATTAAGAGATTCATATATAGTGTGAGTTTTCGTTTCATTTACCTTTAAATCTGGATATTGTATTGTTTTAGATTTATAATTACAATGATATAACGAATTACCATATGTTTCAACTATTAAATTGCCATTTATTCTTGTTGATTTACTGGGAGAGGTGCTCATTTATAATATAACTATATATATAAGACAAATATAATTTTAAATAAATAAATACATCAAACTATTTATTTTTATAGAAATATACAAAAATGAATCTAATAAATATATAAATGAATGCATGAAAAATATAAATTTATAGAGAAAATATCGAAAGGAACATATGGTGAAACTATTAAAGTTGAATATGATGATATGTATTTTTGTAAGAAAGTATATATTGATAGTGATTTTAGATATGGCTTAACTGACGATTTTATTAGAGAAATATTGCTTTTAAGCAATGATATAACTATGCTTAAGTTGCGTGATGTGTATTTGCGGAATATTGATATAGATAGTAATTCAATTATAATAGATTATTATAATTATACACTTTCTGATTTTATCGAAAACAATAATTTTAGTGCTAGACATTTAACAGCCGCCCAAATTACAAATATTATTCCATCACTTATTAATCAATTATATGATGTACATAAAATGGGCTTTATTCATAGTGATTTAAAATTAGAAAATATACTTGAAAAAAAAGGTGAGATTTGTATATGTGATTGGGGATTATGTGAATATTATGGATATCCAAAACAAATAAAAAAATATGATTGCACACGTTATTTTAAAGCTCCAGATAGGAGGTTGTCTATAAATGTAGATTTATTTAGTTTAGGAGCATCAATATACTATTTATTTACAGGCTTATCTCATGGGTTTAAGGACAATCTATGTAATATGGATATAGAAATAAAGGCCTTTCATCTTAAAAAAAGATTAAATAAAACAGAATACAATATATTAAAGGAACTAATAAGGGTTGAAGTATATAGACCTTCAGCTAAGAAAATTCTATTAAACTATTATAATTTTATTCCGTGTTATATTAATCATAATTTTGAAAAGATTTCAGAACAATTTATTGATATTAAACCAGAGTTAATAACACAATGCTACTTATTAGATACTGTATTTCAAAATAAGTGTAGTATAAATCGGGTGAAAATAGAGAAATATACATATGATGATTTAATTAATAATAAGATTTATGAATTAGAATATTTGGATGATACTTTTACATATTTTTTCAATAAAAATATACAATATAATAAAAACACAAATTTTAATGACAAGGCATTATATAAATTTTTAAAATACTATTTTTCAACATACATAAATATTAATACATTTTTATTAGCATATAATATATTTAATCTAATTGAAGATAAAATAGATTTTAATAAATTTAGATTATCTGATATTGTAAAAATAGTGTTAAATTATTCATGTAAAATTTTAGAAAATGACTTGTATAATATTAAATTAAAAAATATGGAATTTAATCAAATAGTTGATATTGAAATGATAATTTTAAATATGTTTCAGAATAAAACTATAGAATTCATTCCATACTCATTTTATATTTATTATTATATTACCAAAATAATTCAAATTTACAGTGAACATTATCGTTCTCAATTGCAGAAATTAGAAAGCATATGTTTATCTATTTTTTTTATAATGTTTATTAATATTAGTAAATTAGATGAAACAAATTTGCACAAGTTATCCCTAAATGTAGTTTTACAATCATTATATTTTATTAAAAATAATCAATTTGATGTTAATAATGAAATTAGTCAATATATAATAGATAATTCAAAACTAATACCAAAATATTTTATAACTACTATAATAGAAGAATCATATTTAAGAACGTATTTATATCATTAAGTCTTATTACTTGGTGTGTATATTTTACTATGTTAAATATATAATAACATTTTTAAAGTAAAAATGCTATAATAATATTTAAGTTATTACACCGACCGAAAAGAAAAATGAGACAGAAAAATGTAAAACTATTCTATCCAGTGATGTAAATGCACCCTCTGTCAGGGCTTGTTTTCATTTGACAGTTTTTTACAGCGGTTGAAAACTTTTATTATACAATATTATTTCACCCTATATTAGAAATCTTGGAATTTAAATCCTACTAATATACGTTTATATAAGCGAAATGTTAATCATTTACAATATGAAATAATAAGGGAGTATCATAGAATATTATAATTTTAAACCACTAAAAATATTACCCCTAATGCTAGAAAAGGCTTAGTAATAAATATAGGTTCTTCTCAACTAATATATATAATATTATTTTCTTAAAGCCATTTATTTTGTCTTATTTTTCTTTTCGGTTGGTGTAATTCAATTCTATCATTCCACCATAATAATAGAGGATTGTATAATAGATTTATGTTCTTCTATTTTTTCATCTAAGCTTTTATTATCGTCTTTTATAGATACAATGTCTAATGCTATTTTATTATGATTTTCCAGTAATTTATTAATAGAATTAGTATTTTGTTGTATTTGTTTTGGGTCTATATTTTCAATAACATAATCTACGCCATTTTTTATTTCATAAATTGAAGTTTCAATATTATCAACACGTGTTTCGAGAGGGTCTATTTTTTGTGTGTTTATAATTTCTAATATTTTATTAATTTTGTGTATATTTGTTTTCATGTTTTCAATAGTAGTGGCATTTAAATCAAACTTTTTATTTGTATTATAATAGTTATCTGAAATCATTTCAGTTGTACTTTCATATCGTCTTTGATATAAATCTTCATTTGCCGTATTATTTTTTATCAATTGAGAAATCTGTGTTTCTAAATGGAATAAACGGTCTTTTATTTCATTTGTATTTGTCTCCACAATATTAAATTTTTCAATTATAACAGGATGACTGCCTATGTCTAAATCATCTATTGTTATATTTTTTTTATTCCTATTAACAAAACTATCTTTAATTTTTTTGCTTCCTGTTTGTATTATATTTCCGAAAAATTCTTTTATCTCATTAAATTGTTTTTCTAATTCAATAAAATTAGATGATTTATCTTGATTTTGTTGTGGTTCATTGTTCATTTCGTCATCTATTTTATTATTTTTATAGTTTACCGATTCACTCATATCTTTTATAATATAATTGAATAATTTTTTTTAAATATATCTATATTAAAAAAATTAATGATATAATGAATATAGATATATAATGAAAATACTATCATTTGATATTGGAATAAAGAATATGGCATATTGTCTATTAGAAACCACAATAAATAAGCGTGTAAATATTTTAGAATGGAATATTATGGATATAAGTAAAATTCCTAAATGTTCGTTATGTAATAAATCATCAAAATCGTTTGTTTATATGGAAAAGCACAAAGAGGCTAATAGTATTAATTATTATTGTACTAATCATACTAAATCATATGCTGAAAAGCACTTTATTAAAAAAGATATAAAAAGTATAAAAGATAGTGATAAAATGGATTTAGATTATTTGGGTGAAAACATGTATGAATATTTAGAAAAGAATAATCACCTATGGACAAACATTGACCAAGTTATTTTTGAAAATCAGCCCGTTTTCAAAAATCCCAAGATGAAATCAATACAGATGATATTGTATAGCTATTTTTTACATAAGAAATGTGTTGATAATACGGGTATAGGAGTATTAAAATTCTATTCCGCAAAAAGAAAATTAGAAATAAAGGGATTGTTAATAGATGTTTCTAACCTTGATAAAACGGAATATAGTGATAGAAAAAAAATGTCTAAAATATATACCAGAGAAGTATTAAAGCAGTTAGAAGATTTTATCAATATTCAAAAACTTAATGATATTGAAAAAGAGGATGATTTATGTGATTGTTTTATTCAAGGATTAGAACATCTTCAAACACAGGGATTATTTAGTTTATAAAATTAAATATTTAAATTTATAGTTCTTCTATTGTTAGTTCCTTTACTAATCATAGAACCATTAGGTGATGTTAATTTAGGAGTTGGTGGTTTTACAGACCCAGCCAATTCTTTTAATATATCATCAACACCCCTAGGTCCAGTCATTTCCCTTCTTTGAGGTTGATTTATTTTAACTTGATTACTTGATTGTGGTCTAGGTCCGACTACATTTTGATTTGGCATTTGATTATTGTTTTGTATAAAATTTAAATCTGGATTTAGTGTAGGACCTCTCATTTTATTTGTGGATGGATATTCTGGAGGTGGTCTATTAAATTGATGTTGATTTAATGGCGGTTGAGGCATTTTATTAAATTGATTATTATTTTGTGATTGTGAAGGTTCTGGTTTAGATGCGGCACTTCCTTGGTTCTGTCCAAACATACCAGCTGGAACAGATTGTCCCATTTGGTTCATTGCTGCCTGGGCAAATTGTTTCATCATATCAGGATTTTGTTTCATCATTTCTTCCATACCAGGTAAACTACTTTTAAACATTGTATTTGTAAGATGAACCATTGCGGCACTACCTCCAACCATCATCATTAATTTAATTTCAGGAGGTACTTTTGTAGAAGTTTTATATTTTTCGTATAATTCCCCAAATACATCATTGTAATCATCGATATTTTCATGAACACTTTCACTCCATCCATCTAATTTAAGTTCAAATGGATCAAATTTATTATTTAGGAATTCTAATGCTGTAATTGTAGTCATAAGAATTTTAGCACCTAATTTTTCTGAATTATTTTTTTCTCTTTTTCTTCTTTCTCTTCTTATAAAGGATTTTACTTCTTCTAAAGGTGAATTGCGATTAAAATGCGAAGGAACATGGATGTTATGTTTATTTTTTAGTGTATCACATTCAGATAATAATTCATCAATATTTAAGTCATCTAAATCGTCCTTTTCTATTTCTACCTTTTTAGGTTGTGGTTGTGATGTTGGTTCATTATTATTATTTTGCGTATTATTATTTTGCGTATTATTATTTTGCGTATTATTGTTTTGATTGTTGGGGTCGTTTAGACTAAAATCTAAAGAAATATTTTGAAATGGGTCTAAATTGTTATTAAATTGCTGATTAAGGTCATCTAAACTTAAATCTATATTTTTAAGAGGTGCGTTATTGGCGTTATCCATATTTAGTGTATTTGATAAATCAATATTAAAATCAAGAATAGTATCTTTACCTAAATTAGGCAAATTATTATTAAATTTAGTATTATCTAAATCAGCATTCATTTTGTTCGCCATATCTTTAAAAAAATTATCTTGAGATTTTTCTTGTTTTTGTTTGAGAAATCTATCTTTAGAATTATCATTTTTTTGAAGTTGGTCAAAAAGGTTTAATTCTTGATTTAGATTTAAATCAATATCACCTTTAGATAGGTCTAAACTAGAAAGATCTTGTTCCATACTAAAAGATTGACTTTTTTTCCTATTTTTATTTTCTAATAAGTCTATGCCTATATTAGATATTTCAAATAATCTAGGAGGGCTACTAATTTTATTACTATTGCTTAAATTATTGACGTTCATTTTGTTTACACTTACTTTTAAATCTGGATTATTATTTAAATCTAAATTATCTATATCAAATAATTTTGATTGAGGTTTTTCAATATTAAACTCATTCATATCTATATTCATAGGTATATTTTAAATCTTTAAACCAAACTTAACTTAAAAAAATTGTTATTTAAATTAACTTAAAAATAAAACCATTAAAAATATTATAACTATGATATTATAATGGATGAATTTTCGAAAACTATTTATTTTATTATTAATCATGAAATTAATAAAGTGCTTGATAATATAAGTATTGATTTTAATATTAATCGTGAAGAACTGAATAAATACAGTAATGAAATAATTGTTCAAGAAACAATTAATCAAAATAATGTTATAGAATTACCTATTATAAGCGATGATGAAAATATGGAAAAAGTGTGTAATCCCATAGAATTAAATAACATCCCTAATATTGATTTAACTCAGACAAATAATAGTAATTTAAATAATATTAAATGCAAACAAATGACCCAAAAAGGTAAACAATGTGATTACAAATCAAAACCAAATTCAGAATATTGTGGTAGACATTCAAAATAGTTAATATTTTCTGTGGTAAATATATATGGGTTCTATAAATTATTTTGATTATAAATTATTGGTAGAAGAAACAGTGCGAAATTATTGTGCTAATTTAGGATTTTTGTATCCTAGTAATTTTAAAAAGATAGAAAGTATATTTTTTAATAATATTCTTAAAAAATACAATTTATGGTTTAGTGATATTGTAAATGATAATACTGGCGATGAACCTATTTTTATTATTAATATAAGAACTATAGTGAATAGAATGTTAAAATTTATATCTAATAATGATGTTCAATATAATAACAGGTCGATATATAACTATAAATGGTTACCTATTAAAAATACTTATTCAATGTTTAAAAAATTACATGTAATTTATGAATATGGTGGTATTAATGCTATATATAATCTTATTGAGATATATAATCAAACATATTTAGTTGGTGATAATACTGATGATAATCATGGACTAACAGGTGTTTTATTTATATATGACCAAAAAGGAGATTTACAAAATTATGATTATAGTGAAGATTTTCCTTTTGTGTTATATGATAATAAATTAGGTGATTTTTTAGGTATTCCTGTTATTTATTGGAATAAAATAAGAGCTTTTACATTAGACTGTCGTTCTGATATGTTTTTAGAAATAATGAAAAGGTGGAAAACAATTTTGTTAGCAATTCAACCATGTATGAATAAATATTTTAATCAATGTAAACGGGAATATAGGCGAACTCATGAACCCATGGTAATTTGGGGAAACTGTACGAAATTTAATGAAAAAGTTGAAACATTAAAACCAAGCACAATTTTATTTAAAAAAGATACTAAATGGGAAAAAGAATATGACGGTTTTAAAAATGCTCTTAACTACTAACATTAATAAAATATAATATAAATGATATAAAAATAAGTGTAACTCCAACATAAATTAATCTATTTTCTTTTGTTAAAATAAACCAAATATCTTTTCCTATACGTGTGCTAAATTCATATAGATTATCAGATACCTTGATGTATTTATTAATATATATTAATGTTGAAAAATCATAAAATATATCTGACATTATTTTAGACCATTCATTTAACATACTATTTAATGATTTATCAAAAAAATCAATGTTCTTTTTATCTTTTAAAATATTAGAAGTTTCATTTAAATTATTTAACAGGGTTTTCTCTTCACTTGTTAAATGCTTATCTAAAGACATTTCTGATGTAGTATCTAGAGTATATGAACTATCAATTTCGTTATTAGACATATATCATTACTAATTATTTATTTTTTAAATATAACAATTAAAAAATAAATAACCTAAATTTTTTTACTATTATTACTAATTTTTATTATTTAAACACCAGCGGGCTTAGGAAAGTGAACTTTCATATACTTCTGAAGATTGAAGTAGGTAAGGACTTCACCAGCAGGGATATTAAGAAGAGATTTAAGTTGAGCATCAGGGTTGATGTTACGCTTGCTAACCGAGTCTTGAAGATTGTGTTGTTTAATATATCCAGTAATGTATTTAGTAACTTCAGTTCGGGCAAGTTGGGTGCCAGGAGGTTTACCCATAAAAGCACACATTTCATCAGAAATGTTAGTAGGCTTGACTATGCCTGAAGGTGCCTTTTTGGGGGCATTTTCATCAACAACAGTGGGGGCACGGCGTCTACGACCGCCTGATTTTTGTGCGACTTTAAGATCGAGGCTATCAGCTTTAAAGTTCAAAACAACTTGGCTTCGAAGGGTCTTAAGAGTGGCGAGTTGAGCATCAATAGAGGCAAGCATAGATTTGTAACGGTCTTCCCTAGTTTGAGTAGAACCAGATTCAGTTGTTTCAACAACTGTTTGGTCGGCTACTACAGTAGAAGTAGTAGTTGAGGTAACTTCCACAACTGGTTCCTTCTTAGTTCGAACAACTTTCTTAGTATCAGAACTTACACTAGGGGCAGAAACTGAGGCAGTGGTTGCTACAGGAGCTACAGGAGCGGCGGAGGACGCAGCAGAACTAGAAACGGGCTTAGGTTGAACACGAGCGGGCATTGTATGTTATATAACTACTAATATAGACTTATCTTTATATCATTTTAACTGTTCAAATTTTTTTAAAAATACAGAGGCAAAAAGCATTTTTTTATTAAAAGTATAAAAATAAAAGAAAAAATAAATATTAATAGATTTTATATATATTTATAAATAGAATGTTATATATTATAGTTTAACGATTACTTTTAGGGTTAATATCTATAAACTAACAATATATATAAAAATCAAAATACAATTATTATTAATAAAATTAATAATTATATCAATTGAATATAAGTTAAACTTTCAGAAAAATATATTATATTTAGATATATAATAAATGTATTTGGTTTTATTAGCATTTTTATTAGTTTTTATTTTATATTTCCTATACCAAGAGGAAATAAACTATTATATAGACTATTCTGCTTCCAAAGCATCTGACGCTGTTTCACAATCAGGTGGTTCCGCAATAATAAATTATTATAAATATCATATGATGTAATAATTTTATACAGGTTTCTTTCTAAATAATATATTATAAATATTTAATAATAGATATTACTTTAAACTAATAAACTATATTATAATACAACTAAATTATCAATATTTTTTTGATTTCTTAATAAAAAAAAAATTTGAAATCAATAAAATGATATAAAGAATATACTTAAAGTATTACTTACATAACAAACCAAATGTCTGCGACAATAGTCAAGCCTAGCACATTAGATAAATCACTCGTTAATTTTGGCGAACCACAGTCAAACTCACATGGAGGAAAATCACTAAGAATAGGATATTCGCAAGAAGGAAAATTTCTAATTCAAGCACCACCTATGTATATTCCTTGGGACCTTTCTAAGGAAGAACTTAAAACCGAAAGTTCAAGTAAAGACTCTAAGGTTGTGGGATCAACTGGAGTAAAGTATAGTATGCAACTATCATTTAGGGGTATTGATAGTAATGACGCAAATGGTAAGCGTCTTAAAGCATTTCATGATATGATTTGCGATTTAGATAATTTGCTTGTAGAAACAGCAAGTTTCAATAGTTTAACTTGGCTTAAGATGAAATCAGCTCCTAAGCCAGTAGTTGAAGCACTTATTAACTCTACCATTAAGGTGAGTAAGGACAGTGTATCCCAAGAACCTGATGGAAAATATCCTGATTCAATTAAGGTAAGAATTCCTTACTATGCAAAGGATGATAAGCTGGGATGCGCGTTCTTTGATAAGGAAGGCAAACAGATTACAGATATGTCTGTTTTAACTAGATTGCGTAGAGGAACACAAGTGACGTGTATCCTTGAATGTGGTGGAGTGTATTTTAGCAATGGTAAGTTCGGTATGACTTGGTCTCTGTATCAATGTGCGATCAGATCAGAGAATTCAAATAGAATACCTAAAGGTGTATGCCTTATTACTGATAGCGATGATGAAGTAGAAATGAATGAGCCTGTTTCTAATCCTGTTCATAAGCCATCATCAAGTCAAGTCAGTTTTAATAGTAAACTCGTTCAAGACGAAAATGATGATGATGAACTTGATAACTCCCCAATACATCAAGTTAGTGCACCAATCGACATTAAGCCCAGTGTTTCTAATGATGCGGTTGGTCCTAAAAAGGTTATTAGGAAACCTGTTAGTGCGGCAAAAAAATGAAAAATAATAAATTATTATAATAGGTGAAGATTAAGTGTAAAAGATTTTTTTTATTTGAGATATCACCATAATATGTCCTGCTTCATTTTTGTTATTTTTTATTTTAGATAATGCCGAATTTTAAGTATTGATTATAATACATTTCATATATGAAATTAATAATAGTTATAGAAATAATTTATTTACCATTTTAAAGATATATTCTTATTTTAAAAAAATTGATTTTTTTAAAAAAGTAATATAAAATATAAATAAGATATCAACCCATATACAAATAAAATGACATTACCTACATTCCATTCAGTTATAATTATAGACCATAATGAAAATATAAATGACGAAATAAATCATTTACATTGTATGGCAAGAAAATCAGACCATAAACAATGTACTAATAAAAAAAAAATAGGAGATTTTTGTAAAATGCATTCTGAAAAACAAAATATCATTAGAATTGATAAGCCTATTACAATTAAACCTAAAAGAATATATAATAAGAAACTTAATCAAGAAACAAATACAGAACCTATTAAGACTAAAGTCAAGTATAATGACGAAATTTATTGCCGTTCAATCGACAAAATCAATACTATACAAACAGCTTGGCGTTTGCATGCTTATAAAAAATATAATTTATTACGAGGACCAGCATTATGGAAAAGAGAACTTTGTAATAATAGAGAAGATATGTATAGCACTGATAACATTGAGACAATTACGCCTATGAATTTCTTCAGTTTAAAAGATGACGATAACTTTATTTATGGATTTCATATAGAAACTATTTATAAATATATAGATATGAATTCAAATAAAAAAGAAATCAATAATCCATATAATAATAAACCCATATCAGATACTATAATTAATCATATAAAAATATTATATTTATACAGTAAAGGTCAAAGTGGATTTAAAAATATAGAAAATGAATTACCTAATAATCCAGAATTTATTATAAAAAGCAAAGTATTAAAAGTTTTTCAAAAGATGGATGAATTAAATAATTATACGGATATTGATTGGTTTTTAAAATTAACAAATCATGAATTATTGAAATATATTTATCTGCTTAGAGATTTATGGGGATATCGTATGGAATTAACCGAAAATAATAAATTATCTATTACAGAAAGTGGATTAATATTCAGTAAAGGAACAGAATATTATAAAAGATTAAAATTTCATGATTTACGAATTGAAATTATTGATGAGCTTGAAAAATTAGTCTTTCAAGGAAAAACACGTGATGACCAATATCTTGGTAGTTTAGTTATTCTAACTGGATTAGTCGATATATCAAATAAATGTGCAATTGCGTATCCATGGTTAGTTCAATCCAGTTTCTATCAATAAATATATTAGATGTTAACCCTTACAGCGTCAACCAAATTGTGTATTTTTCAGAATAAAACTAAATATTTTATTATTTTACAAGCAGATAATAATAAAATATTCAATAAATTGGTAATTTTATAAAAGTCTAGGAA
>Ga0164293_10000363_pt1 | contig 35147 bp, 23 predicted proteins | sample GEODES118metaG_FD_111487 | JGI IMG/M metagenome (GOLD analysis project Ga0164293, IMG submission 111487) | Eutrophic lake water microbial communities from Lake Mendota, Wisconsin, USA - GEODES118 metaG | ecosystem: Environmental > Aquatic > Freshwater > Lake | place: USA: Lake Mendota...
GCCTGCACACCGAACCACTTGTAGACGGACGCGCCGAACATGCCACCAATGGCCGCGACGTTGTCCATCTTGATTTCTTTGTCGAGCTTCGTGAACTGACCGAATGCACCAATCTCGATCTTGCCACCAAGGCCCTGAGCATGGGCCGTCGGCACTGCCGCGATGGTCGCGAGCAGGGAAAGTCCGATCAGCTTGGTCTTCATGGCGTCCTCTGGGTTAAGCCGGAATCGCGGGCCAGTGTGGCCCGCACCCATTCGTGGGGAGTTGCTCACAGGGAGCAATGCAATAGTAAGTGATGACGGTGACATACGATACGTCACGGACAATGGACGGTCGGCGGGCTGATCTGTAACGCCGGTCACGGCGACCAAAGCGATCAAGAGGTCAGAGCCGTTGAAACACGATGTCGGTCAGGCTGACCGACATCGCCGCCGCCCCTCACACCGCCATCAGCGCTTGGATACGCGCGGCAATCCGGGCGACCGTCGGGATCACCGCGTCGAGCAGGTCCGGGTGATACGGCACCGGAATGTCCTGCGGCGCCAGGCGCTCCACCGGTGCGTCAAGATGCCAGAAGGCCTCCTGCGCTACCGTACTCGCGATTTCCGAGCCGAAACCCGCCGTCATGTTGTCCTCGTGCACGATGAGGCAGCGACCGGTCTTCCGCACGCTCGCCAGCACCAGCTCGCGGTCCCACGGCGAGATCGTCCGCAGGTCGATGAGCTCCACCGCCCCCGCCTGCACGTCGCCCAGCGACGCGACCGCCTCGGTGCACCGGTGCACCATGGCCCCCCACGTGATGAGCGTGAGCGCATCGCCCTCACGTACCACGCGACCACGACCCAGCGGCAGCACATAGTCGTCGCCGGGATAGCGCGCGCTCCCGTCGCCCGTCATCAGCAACGAGCGATGCTCGAAGAAGATGCTCGGGTTGGGGCTGCGCATCGCCGCGCGCAGCAGACCCACCGCATCGGCGGCGTTCGACGGCATGATCACCTGCCACCCGTACGCGTGCGCGAACCGTACCTCGTCGCTCAGCGAGTGCCACGGATCGCCCACGTCCTTGCCGAACCCGCCCGGCATGCGCACCACGATTGGCGCCGCAAAACGATTGGCCGTGCGCCAGCGCATCGTGCCGCAGTTGTTCAACTGCTCCGCCGCCGGATCGGCATACTTGCGGAACTGGATTTCCGCCACGGGCATCAGACCGCTGATGGCCATCGCTACCGCGCGGCCAATGATCCCTTCCTCGCTCAAGCTCGTGTCGAACACGCGCTCGGCACCGAACTGCTTCTGCAGCCCTTCGGTGACGAGATGCACCCCGCCCTTCTTACCCACGTCCTCGCCGAACACCACCACCTTGGGGTTTACCGCGAGCTCGTGACGCAGCGTGCGGCGAATAGCTTCGGCGAACCGCAATAGGTCGCCGCTGTCGGACGGCACATCGGTTCCACCTAATGCGACGCGTTCCGCGCGCGACAGCCCGCCCATCGCTTCGGTCGGCGCGTCGTCGTCGGCAAGCACATGCTGCGCCACGGTGCTGGCATCGGGCATGGGGCGCGCCCGGGCGGCGTCGAGACCGCGTTGCACGTCACGGGCCACTTCCCCTTCGAGATCGGCCCAGTCGCCGGCACTCATGAACGCCGGTACGAGATACTCGCGCAGTTTCGGCAGCGGGTCACGCGCCTGATCGGCGGCGATCTCCGCGTCGGTGCGATACCCCTTCTGGTTGTCCGGCCCCGAATGGCTCGAGAGGCGCGGCACCGTGAGACGCACCAATGCCGGCCCATGGCCGCCCCGCACGTGCGCGACCGCCTCGGCCAGCTTCCCCGAGGCGTCGTGTGGATCGCAGCCGTCGCCATTCAGCACGAACAGATTGCCGAACGACGCGAGGTTGCGCGCAATGTCGCCGCCGGGCGTCTGCATGTCGCCGCGCACGCTGATGCCCAGATCGTTGTCTTCGATGTAGAAGAGCATCGGCAGCTTGAGCGTCGTCGCCATCGTGAGCGACGCCCAGAACCCGTTGGTGGCCACGGAGCCGTCGCCGCCCAGCGCCACGCTGAGGCAGTTCGCATAGCTCGCGTCACCGAGGGTGTCGCGATGATACATGATGCTCTGCGCCCAGCCCGCTGCTGGCGTGTACTGCGAGCCGACGTCGCCGGACATGGGCAGTACGGTCACGCCATGGCGGTTGGGCAGGTTGCACACCACACCGATGTCGCGGCCATCGCTGAAGCCACCCGCGCGGCCGAGCGGACTACCGAGCGCATCCTCGATGCTGAGCCCCACCGACAGCAGCAGGGGCCGCGAGCGGTAGTACGCGCCCGCGCCGTCGTGTTCACCGGTGAGCAGCGAGCCGAGAATGCTCTGGGCCATGTCGTGGCCACGTGCTGAGAACTGGTAGAGCACCAGATGCTCGCGCGGCACGGTCGCCTTCTGCTTGTTCGTCTGCTCCTCGACATCATCGAGGGCGCGTGAGACGAGCGTGTGGTAAGCGATACGGCGCCAGTCGAACCCGGCGCGCGGTGTTACGGCGGGCGAGGCGGCCACACGGGCCCCCGCACGCTCGGCAGTCTTGGCAGGCATAGACGGGTAATCTGCCAGCACGCGCGGCGCGGCGGGAGTTTGTCCGCCAATCAGCCGGAAGAAAGCCGATCTCCGGAAGCACGGCACTCGCCCCGAGCAAGCGGAGGCTGGAGTGGGACGACACGCCCGCTATGCGACGTAGCCCGCAAAAGTGCGAGACGAATCCACGTCTGGGAAACCCCCTGCGGAAACAGCGAAGGGGGCATATGGCGACAGGCCGACGAGAACCGCCACGGCGCAGTCGCCGATGCTACCTTTCACACATGTCCTCCCCCTCTCCCTCCTCTGGTCCGTCCCTGCTGGTCGAGCGGGCGAATGGCGTGCTCACCCTCACGCTCAACCGCCCCGACGTGCTCAACAGCTTCAACGCCGACATGGCGCGCGCGCTGCAGGGCGCGCTGGCGGATGCGGCCGCCGACGACACCGTTCGTGCCGTGGTGCTCACCGGCGCCGGACGCGGGTTCTGCGCGGGCCAGGATCTGGCCGAAGCCCTGCCGCGCGACGGCGGGCCCATTCCCGACATCGGCGAGATCGTCAAGACCAGCTACAACCCGATCATCCGCGCCATCCGCACCCTCGAGAAGCCAGTGCTCTGTGCGGTGAACGGGATCGCTGCTGGCGCGGGCGCTAATCTCGCGTTCGCCTGCGACCTCACCATCGCCGCCGACAGTGCCAGCTTCGTGGAGAGCTTCGCCAAGCTGGGGCTCATCCCCGATACCAGCGGCACATTCTTCGTGCCGCGGCTCGTCGGGCTGCAGCGCGCCACGGGCATGTTCTTCCTCGCCGAGAAGATGCCGGCGAACAAGGCGAAGGAGTGGGGGCTCATCTGGGACGTGGTGCCGTCGGCCGAGCTCATCGCCACGGTGACGAAGCTGGCCGAGCAGTTGGCTGCGCAGGCCACCCGCGGCTTCGGCCTCACCAAGCGTGCGCTCAACGCCAGCTTTGCGAATGGCCTCGATGCGCAACTCGATGTGGAGGCCCAGGCGATGCACGAAGCCGGCCGCACGGCCGATTACGCCGAAGGGGTGCGCGCCTTCCTCGAAAAGCGCGCCCCCGTGTATCAGGGGAAGTGATGAGCCACGCAACGATCGGAGTGATCGGTGCCGGCGCTATGGGGGCCGGCATCGCGCAGGTGGCGGCGGTGCATGGGCACCCGGTGGTGCTTGCCGATGCGCTCCCGGCGGCCACGGCAAAGGCGCGCGCGGGACACGCCAAGGCCATGGCGCGCGAGGTGGAAAAGGGGCGACTCACACAGGCCGCGGCCGACGCCGTGCTCGCGCGCATCACGTACGTGGACGGGGTGACGGCCGAGGCCCTCGCGGCGTTCGCGCCGTGCGACATGGTGATCGAGGCGATCGTCGAACGGCTCGACGTGAAGCAACAGCTGCTGCGGACGCTCGAACCGATCGTCGCGCCCACCGCGATCCTCGCCTCCAACACGTCGTCGTTGTCGATCGCGGCGCTCGCCGGGGCCTGCACCGAAAAATCACGCGTCGTGGGGGTGCACTTCTTCAACCCGGCGCCGGTGATGCCGCTGGTGGAGATCATCCCCGCCATCACCACCTCGGCCGACGTCACCGCTCGCGCGACGGCGTTCGCCGCCAGCTGGAAGAAAGTCACGGTGCTCGCGTCGGATACGCCCGGGTTCATCGTGAACCGCGTGGCGCGCCCGTTCTACGGCGAATCGCTGCGCCTGCTCGAGGAAGGCGTGGCGGATTGCGCCACCATCGACTGGGCGCTGCGCACGGTGGGAGGCTTCCGCATGGGGCCCTTCGAGCTGATGGACTTCATCGGGCACGATGTGAACTTCGCCGTCACGCGATCCGTGTTCGACGGCATGTTCCACGATCCCCGCTACCGCCCGAGCCTGCGGCAGCAACGCTTGCTCGAAGCCGGCTGGCTTGGCCGCAAGACGGGCCGTGGGTTCTACGAGTACGCCGACGGCGCCTCGCAGCCCGCGCCCACCGAAGATCCCGTGCTCGCGCAACGCATCGTCGATCGGGTACTTGCCATGCTGGTGAACGAAGCCGTCGAGGCCGTGCACCTGGGTATCTGCTCCACGACGGACGTGGAACTCGCGATGACGACCGGTGTGAACTATCCGCGGGGGCTGCTCGCGTGGGGTGACGAGATCGGCGCGCCCACGGTGCTCGCACGACTGCAATCGCTGCAGTTCGAGACCGGTGACGATCGCTACCGTCCGAGTGTGCGCCTGCGGCACGCGGTGCAGGCCGGGGCCTCCCTGCTCGACGCACGGCGGTATTCATGAGCACCCCGACGCCGCCCACCCCGCAGGCGATTGTGTCGCACCTCATGAGCCGTGACGCCTTCTCGCAGTGGATGGGCATCTCGGTGCTGGAGGCCGCGGCCGGACGCTCCGTACTCCAAATGACGGTGCGCGATGATATGGTGAACGGGTTCGGTACGCTGCATGGTGGCATGCTCTTCGCCTTCGCCGACAGCGCGTTCGCCTTTGCCACCAACGCCGGCGGCCTGCTGAGCGTGGCGGTCGATTGCTCCATCAGCTTCCCCGTGGCCTGCCGACCGGGCGACGTGCTGCGCGCCGTGGGGGTCGAACAAAGCACCACCAACCGCCTCGCCTTCTGCGAGGTGACCGTGACCAATCAGCACGAGGTCGCCGTGGGGTACTTCCGCGGCACCGTGTACCGCACCACCCGGCCACACGTGCTGGGGGAACACTTCGGATGACGCATATGAGTTCGCACGCGTATCTCATCGATGGCGCTCGCACGCCCATCGGCAACCTCGGCGGGTCGCTCTCACCCGTGCGCGCCGATGATCTCGCCGCGCACGCCATCACCGCGCTGGTCGAGCGTGTGCGCGCGAATGCGCCGCAGTTCGATCCCGCCGCCATCGCCGACGTGATTCTCGGCTGCGCGAATCAGGCGGGCGAGGACAATCGCAACGTGGCGCGCATGGCCTCATTGCTCGCGGGCCTTCCCGTTACGGTGCCCGGCGAAACGGTGAACCGCCTGTGCGCCTCGGGGCTTTCGGCTGTAGCCGGTGCCGCTCGCGCCATTCGCGCCGGCGAAGGCGACCTGTACGTGGCTGGTGGCGTGGAGAGCATGACGCGCGCCCCGTATGTGATGAGCAAGGGCGCCACACCGTTCGCGCGTGATGTGCAGCTGTTCGACACCAGTCTCGGGTGGCGCTTCGTGAACGCCCGCATGAAGAGCCTGCACGGCACCGACAGCATGGGCGAAACGGCGGAGAATGTCGCCGCACAGTACGGCGTGAGTCGCGCTGATCAGGATGCATTCGCCGTGCGCTCGCAGCAGAAGGCGGCCGCTGCGCGCGCCGCCGGACGCCTCGCGACGGAAATCGCGCCAGTGAGCATTCCGCAGAAAAGAGGGGATGCGCTGCTGGTGTCGCAGGACGAGTTCCTGCGCCCCGACACTACCCTCGAAACCCTCGGCAAACTCAAGCCGGCCTTCCGCCATGACGGGCAGGGCAGTGTGACCGCCGGCAATGCGAGTGGCCTCAACGACGGTGCCGCCGCGCTGCTGCTGGCGGGAGACGCCGCGGTGGCGCGCTTCGGGCTCAGCCCCATCGCGCGGGTGGTGGCGAGTGCCGCGGCGGGGGTGGAACCGCGCATCATGGGCATGGGCCCGGTACCGGCCACACGCCTCGTGCTGGAGCGCGCCGGTCTCACGCTCGAGCAGATGGACGTGATCGAGCTCAACGAGGCCTTCGCCGCGCAGGGGCTGGCCTGTCTGCGCGAACTCGGGGTGGCCGACGACGATGCGCGCGTGAATCCCAACGGCGGCGCGATTGCCCTGGGACATCCGCTTGGCATGAGCGGCGCGCGACTCGCCCTCACGGCGGCGTATCAGCTGCGGGAGACGGGGGCGCGCTATGCGCTCTGCACCATGTGCATCGGTGTGGGCCAGGGCTTTGCGCTCGTGCTCGAGCGCGTCTGACCACACGATGATCTACGCTTTCGAAGACTTCGTTCCCGTGGTGCACGAAACCGCATTCGTGCATCCGCAGGCGGCGGTGACCGGCAACGTCATCATCGGTCGCGATGTGTACGTGGGCCCCGGCGCCGCCATTCGCGGTGACTGGGGCGGCATCGTCATCGAGGACGGGTGCAACGTGCAGGAGAACTGCACGATTCACATGTTCCCCGGCGTTGTGGTCACGCTCGAGGCCGGGGCGCACATCGGCCACGGGGCCATCGTGCATGGCGCCCGGATCGGCGCGAACAGCCTGATCGGCATGAACGCCGTGATCATGGACAACGCAGTGGTTGGAAGCGGCTGTATCGTGGGGGCGCTCTGCTTCGTGCCCACCGATATGGTCATCCCCGACCGCAAGGTGGTCGTGGGGAACCCCGCCAAGATCGTAAAGGACGTGAGCGACGACATGCTCGCGTGGAAATCGGAAGGCACCGCACTCTATCAGCAGTTGCCCGCGGCCATGCGTGCCGCGTGGCGACCCGTGGAGCCATTGCGCGAGGTGCCGCAGAACCGACCGGTGCAGTCGGCCATGCTGAAGAACTGGAAAGCCACCCAGAAGGACACCCGTACGGAGACCCGTTGATGTTTCTGCTGCAGAATTACGCGCTGGGCGAGTGGGTCGAGGGCACTGGCCCGAAGACCGATCTCATTCATGCGGTGACCGGTGAGAAGATCGGTGAGACGTCGAGCCATGGCCTCGATTTCAAGGCCATGCTGCAATACGCGCGTCGCGTGGGTGGCCCCGCGTTGCGTTCGTACACCTTCCACCAGCGCGCGCTGATGCTCAAGCGCATCGCCATCGCGCTCATGGAGCGCAAGGAAGAGTTCTATCCGCTCTCCTCGATGACGGGGGCTACACGCGCGGACTCATGGGTCGATATCGAAGGTGGCATCGGCACGTTCTTCGCCTACGCAAGCCGTGGGCGCCGCGAGTTCACCAACGAGCGCTTCCACGTGGAGGGGCCCACCGAGCCACTCTCCAAGAATGGCACGTTTGTGGGTCGCCATATTCTGGTGCCCATGGAAGGGGCGGCGGTGCACATCAACGCCTTCAACTTCCCGGTGTGGGGCATGCTGGAGAAGCTGGCGTCGGCGTTGTTGGCTGGCGTGCCGTGCATCGTGAAGCCCAGCACCACGGGCAGCCACCTCACGCACGCCGTGTTCAAGGCGATGCTCGAGACTCACGAACTTCCCGCCGGTGCGCTCCAGCTCATCTGTGGTGAGGCGCGCACGCTGCTCGAGCATGTGGAAGAGCAGGACATTGTGGCGTTCACGGGGTCGGCGGCCACGGGGCAGAAGCTCAAGTCGTCGCCGAGCATCACGGCGCATTCCGTGCGCTTCAACATGGAAGCCGACTCGCTCAACTGCTCCATCCTCGGACCCGACGCAGTGCCGGGCACGGAAGAGTTCGATCTCTTCATTAAGGAAGTCACGCGCGAGATGACGTCGAAGGCGGGGCAGAAGTGCACGGCCATCCGTCGTACCATCGTCCCGGCGGGGCTCGAGGAAGCCGTGATTGCGGCACTCTCCAAGCGGCTCGGCAGCACCACCATCGGCGATCCCACTGTCGAAGGGGTACGCATGGGGCCGCTCGCGTCGCGCGGCCAGGTGACGAGCGTCGCCTCGAGCGCCGAGGCCATTCGCGCGGCCGCCGAGCGTGTGTACGGTGGCGGTGACTTCAATGTGGTGGGCGCCGATCGGGACAAGGGCTCGTTCTTCGCGCCCGAGTTGCTCTACTGTGCCAACCCGCTCACCACGCTCGCGCCGCACGACATCGAAGCGTTCGGGCCGGTGAACACCATCATGCCGTATCGTGATCTCGGCGAAGCCGTGCAGCTCGCCCGCATGGGGCGCGGGTCACTGGTTGGCTCGCTCATCACGCACGACCCGAAGGTGGCGCAGGAGGTCATTCTCGGGGCGGCGTGCTACCACGGCCGCATGCTCGTGCTCGATCGTACCAGCGCGAAGGAAAGCACCGGACACGGTTCGCCGTTGCCGAATCTCGTGCACGGCGGCCCCGGCCGCGCCGGCGGTGGCGAGGAGATGGGAGGCGCGCGTGGTGTCACGCACTACCTGCAGCGCGTGGCGCTGCAGGGCAGCCCCAGCATGATCACGGCCATCACGCGCGAGTGGACCAAGGGGGCCGAGGAGAAGACAGATACGGTGCACCCCTTCCGCAAAACGTTCGACGAGCTGCAGGTGGGCGACACGCTCATCACGAAGACGCGCACCATCACCCTCGAGGATGTCGAGGCGTTCGCGAAGCTCAGTGGCGACACCTTCTACGCGCACATGAACGACGAGGATGCCCGCAGCAACGGCGTGTTCGAGGGGCGTGTGGCGCACGGGTACTTCGTGGTGTCGGCCGCGGCCGGCCTGTTCGTCGATCCCGACCTTGGCCCGGTACTGGCCAACTACGGTCTCGAGAAGCTGCGCTTCACCAAGCCCGTGTATCCCGGCGACACGATCCACGTGCGCCTCACCGTGAAACAGAAGACGGCGAAGGACACCCCCGCGGGGACCATCCCGCAGGGTGTGGTCGAGTGGGATGTGGAGGTCATCAACCAGCACGACGAACCGGTGGCCGTGTACTCCATTCTCACGCTCGTGCGACGTGGTGACGTGGTGCCGGTGACGCCGCACGCCGCCTGACGCAGCGCCGGTGACGGGGAGCCGCTACTTCCGGCGCGGCTCCCGTCCCGACGTCGTCCAGATGACAATCACGCCGCACCCGGAATTGCGGCCGGCGAATTCGCCGGGCACGTCGCTCACACCCGTGTAGACCTCGAGCCCCACGATGTCGCGCACGGGAATCGTGGGGCCGAACGAATTGTCCACACGTTCGTCCACGATGTATTCCGGCGAGCAGCCCATCGGCGCTCGCACCATCTGCGCCCGGCACATGTTCCCGGCACAGTTGAAACGCACGCCGCGCATCGACCGCATCGCGTCCTGCAGCGTGTAGAAGTTGCCCGCCTCGAGTTCGGCCCGCGTGCGGTACTGACCGCGCCCAGTGGTACGGCGGCGCTCGAAATCGGCGAAGCGGCGACCGAGTGCCGGGTCAGCCGTGACGGCAACGCCAGGGAGGGCCTGGGCCTTGCTGGTGTCTTTCGCCGGTTCCACCGCGGTCGGCGAGCCCGGCGGCGGAGCGCTGACCGGGTCCAGCTCCAGATCCCGCTCCATCACCTCCCGGGCGGCGAACGCCAGCGAGAGGCTCCCGCGGGAGTAGCCCGTGGCGGACACGAGGAATCGGTGAATCCCCACCTTGAGGTTGGGAACCCGGAACTGTCCGAGAGAATCGGTGCGCGCGCTACCGCCGGTTGTGGTCACGGCGACGGTCGCGTCCGGTATCCCCTTCCCGGTGGTCGCATCGAGCACCCGTCCGCGGAATTCTGCCGTGGTCTGCGCGTGCAGCGCGCCGCTCACGACAGTGGAAAAGAGCACCGTTAACAGGGGGAGGATGAAGCGTTCCATAATGGGGACGAATGGTGCAGAAAGGGGAGAGACCCTGTTCGGATTACTGGAAGTAACCGCTGTGAAACAATTGCAATCTGCCGCGCAGAGAGGCAAAATGGGTCCAGTCGGCTGGAATGGTCATCCAGTCGCATTACCCCGGGACGACGAATCCGTCCCAACAGCAGAAAGGAGCGTGAATGTTTCACCACATGCGTCGGTTGATCGCCGCCGCTGTCCTCGCGGTCATGCCCGGAGGCGTTCTGGCGGCACAGCAGAACGCTACCGTGACGGGTCGCGTGACGTCGGCTGGTGCACCGCTCGGCGGTGCCCAGGTAGGCATCGTCGAACTCGGTGTCGGTAGTGTCACGGATGCGCAGGGCCGATTCACCTTTACGGTGGATCCGTCGCGCGCGGGAGGCAAGCAGGTCACCCTGCTGGCCCGCACCATCGGCTATCGCCCCGTGAAGCACATGGTGACGCTCACGGCCGGTCGAGTCGAACAGAACTTCGAACTCGACAAGGACGTGCTGAATCTCGAGGCGGTCGTGACCACGGGTGTGTCCGACGCCACGTCGCAGAAGAAGACAACGTTCGCCGTTGCGGCGGTGAACAACGCGCAGATCAAGGAAGCGCCGGCGTCTTCGCCGCTCGGTGCGCTCAGCGGCCGCGTGGCGGGCGCGAGCGTGACGGCCGTGAACGGTGAGCCGGGCTCGGCCCCGCGCATCCGTCTGCGTGGTCCCACGTCGCTGACGGGCTCGCAGGACCCGCTCATCATCGTCGACGGCACCATCAGCCGCCTCTCCTTGGCCGACATCAACGCGCAGGACATCGAGCGTATCGAAGTCATCAAGGGCGCCGCGGCAAGCTCGCTCTACGGCTCCGACGCCGCCAACGGCGTGGTGCAGATCTTCACGAAGCGCGGCGCCACGCTGGCCACTGGCCAGACGCAGATCACGGTGCGCAACGAGTTCGGCTCGAACGACCTGCGCAAGACGATCCCGAACAACTTCTCGCACCCCTACCGGGTCGATGCGAGCGGTCAGTTCGTGCGCGATGCCAACGGCAACCGCATTCAGGAAACCGACCGTATCTCGGATAACTCGTATCCGGTCACGTACGACCAGCTCGGTGAGGTGTTCCGGTCGGGGCAGTTCATGACCAACTACATCTCGATCGGTCAGCGCAACGCCAACTCGAACTTCAACGCCTCGTTCGAGAACTCGAAGGACCAGGGTATCGCGAACCTGCTGAGCGGCTACAACCGCCAGAACTTCCGCCTCAACCTGGACATGGAGCTGCACCCCAAGCTCGACTTCCAGACGGGCGCGTTCTATGGCCAGTCGCGCGCCGACCAGGCCGACGACAGCTCGGGTGACGCATTCTTCGGTCTCCGCTTCCTCGAGCCGAATATCGATCTCCTTGGCACGAACCCGGACAAGACGCCCTACACGGCGGCCATCCGCCAGTCGCCCGCCTCGGGCAACGTGAGCAACCCGCTCTACCGCTGGAACACGATCAAGAACTCCAACGATCGGTCGCGCTTCACGGGTCTGCTCAAGGTGCGCTATCGCCCCACCACGTGGCTCACGGCCGAAGCCAACACCAATTTCGACCGTGGTTCGCGCAACTTCCGCTCGTTCGTCCCGCTCGGCTACATCGGCTCGACCGGTACGGTCAGCAAGGGCTCCATCTCGAACAACGAGTCGCTGACCCGCGCGTACAACCTCGGTAGCACCCTGACGGCCACGAAGGCCTTCTCGTGGTTCACCAACACCACCAAGCTGGCGTGGGTGTACGAGGATCAGGAGAACACCGGTACGTCGGTGGCCGCCACGGCCCTCACGGTGCCGCGCGTGACGGAATTCTCGGCCGCCTCGCGCGACCCCGAGAACCCGGTCATCCCGGGCTCCTTCTCGCAGCCCATCCGCAACCAGAACTTCTTCGCCATCACCACCTTCGACATCAAGGACAAGTACATCATCGACGGTCTCATCCGTCGTGACGAGTCCTCGCTGTTCGGTGCGGATCAGCGGTCGAAGCTCTTCAAGCGCCTCTCCGGCGCCTGGCGTGTGTCGGAAGACATCTCGCTCCCCGCGGTGGACGAATTCAAGCTGCGCGCGTCGTACGGTGAGGCGGGTCTCCGCCCGGTGTTCGATGCGCAGTACGAACAGTTCCAGATCCAGGGCGGCAGCCCGGTGAAGATCACGCTCGGTAACCCGAACCTCCGTCCGGCGTTCTCGCGCGAAATCGAAGGCGGTTTCGACCTCACCTTCAAGAAGAACTTCCAGATTTCGTACAGCTACTCGAGCAAGATCACCGACGACCAGATTCTCAACGTGCCGGTGTCGTCGGCGACGGGCTTCCGCAACCAGTGGATCAACGCCGGCTCGCTCGAGGGCAAGACGCACGAAGTCCTGCTCAGCGCGGTGCTCGCCTCCAAGAAGGACTTCCTCTGGAGCATGAACATCGCCGGTGACCGTACGCGCCAGACGGTGCGCAGCCTCGCCGTGCCGCCGTTCCTCGTCGGCCCCGTGGCCAACACCACGATCTTCCGCCTCGCGCCGGGCCAGCCGTTCGGTATCGTGTACGGCAGCTCGTGGGTGCAGTCGGCTGATCAGCTCGCGTCGATGATCGCGTCGCGCCGTCTCAGCGGTACCGCCGCGGACTATGTCGTGAACGAAGAAGGCTACTACGTGGCCAAGAGCGCCTGGCGCACGATCAACGAGAAGCCCATCAAGTTCCTCGATGCCGATGGCAACTCGCTGCGTCAGATCGCCAACGTGAACCCCGACTTCAACCTGAACTTCAACACCCAGCTCAACTGGAAGAAGTTCTCGGTGACGGCGGTGGTGAACTGGGTGCAGGGTGGCGACATCTACAACTACACCCGCCAGTGGCCGTTCTTCGACCAGCGTGACCCCGCGTTCGACCAGCGCGGCAAGCCGGAAGTGGAGAAGAAGCCCACCACGTACTACGCCACGTTCTACAACAACTTCGACGCCAACACCTACTTCGTCGAAGACGGCAGCTACGTGCGCCTGCGCGAACTCGCCGTGAACTACGAAGTGCCCAAGGCGCTCACGCGCCGCCTCGGCATGGGCACCGATCGCTCCGCCCGCTTCGGTCTGGTCGGTCGTAACCTGTTCACGAGCACCAAGTACAGCGGATACGATCCGGACGTCTCGGGTGGCGGCGCCAATCCGTTCGCCTACCGCGTGGACTACTTCACGTATCCGATCTTCAAGACGTTCACGTTCATGCTGGAGCTCGGCCTGTGAGCCCCCTCAATCCGAAGTTTGCCTTCTCGTTCCGCCACGCCGTTGGCGTGGCGATGGGCGCCATGCTCCTCGCCGGGTGCAACTCGCTCGACGTGGAGAACCCGAACGCGCCGGACGCCAATCGCGCCCTTGCCGACCCGGCCGCCATCGAAGCGGTGGCCGGTGGCACCCTGCGCACGTGGTTCAACACGTGGGACGGTATGGAAGGTGGCGGCCCGCTCGTCACGATGTCGCAGACCTACTCGGCCTCGTGGAACAACTACAACATGAACTTCTATAGCTCGATCGATACGGACGGCACGCGTAACACGCGCGCCTACCAGAACGATCTGGCGTCGGCTGGCCGCACCACGATGATCGGCTACTGGGAGGGGTACTATTCCACCGTCTCCTCGGCGAACGACGTGCTCAAGGCCATCCGCAAGAACAACCTCGTCATCAGCAACGCCGCCAACACCAAGCGTGCGGAGACCATCGCGCAGCTCATGCAGGGCGCGGGACTCATGGGCATCGCCCTGAATTACGACAAGGGCTATGTGATCGACGAGAACAGCGATCTCGCCGCGCTCGAGTACAAGACGCGCAAGGAAGTGCGTGATGCGGCGGTGACGTCGCTCGAACGTGCAGCTACCCTCGCGGCGGCCAACACGTTCACCACGCCGAGCGGCTGGACCAACGGCACCAGCTACTCGAACGTGCAGATCGCCCAGATCGCCCGCACCATGGCGGCGATGACGTTGGCCTACTATCCGCGCACCGCGGCCGAGAACGATCAGGTCGATTGGGGCAAGGTGTCGCAGCTGGCGTCGCAGGGTGTGTCGTCTGGCACGGCCTTCGACTTCAACTTCACCGGCGACGGCTGCAACACGTGGTGCCACGAGATCCTGTACTGGTTCAACGCCTTCGACGGCGGACGTGTGAGCACCCGCGTGGGTGCCCTGCTCGACCCGGCCACGCAGCGTCATCCGTACCCTTCGGGCGGTAACTCGCGGCCGAACTCGCCGGACAAGCGGCTGGGCGACGGGTCTTTCGGCCCGGATGATGAGGACTTTGCCGGCTACTTCGGTACCAATCCGAAGACGGCGAGGGCCGGAACCGACTTCGTGTACTCGCGTGAGGAGATCTTCCGTCCCGATCGCGGCATGTACCACCAGTCGAACATCGGGCACATCCGGTACGACAAGTCGGGTGAGCAGTCGCCGAACGGCATCTATGGCGGCTTCGGGTCGGCGCCGATCATCACGCGGCACCAGAACGATCTGCTCTGGGCCGAGGCGGAACTGCGTCGATCGGGCGGCAACCTGGCCACGGCGGCTGGGCTGATCAACAAGACCCGTGTGGATCGTGGTGGCCTGTCGGCGGCCACGGCCGGTGAAGGCGCGGCGTCGCTTATCCAGAAGCTCATCTACGAGCAGGAAGTCGAACTGCTGGGTCTCGGCCCGGTGTCGTACTACCAGCGCCGTCGCGTGCCGAACGGCTTGCTCGCGGGAACCCCGCGCGAGATGCCGGTGCCGGCCAAGGAGCTCGGCGTGAAGGGGCAGGCGTTCTACACGTTCGGCGGTACGGGCGCGGCGAACAGCAACACGCCCTGATCGTCTGAACACCGTAGCAGAACGTGGCCAGGGGGAAGCACCGCTTCCTCCTGGCCACGTGTCGTTTCGTGCCCGCCGGAATGCTATTCTTTACCGCATGATTCGCGGTCTTGTTCGTTCAGTCGTGGTCGGCCTTACCGTGCCATTGATGGCCTGCGGCAGCGCTCGCGATGCGAGGGATGACGCACCGTCGTCCGCAGCCGTTGCTGCCGAGACCACATCGTCTGCCGTTCTTCGCTTCGCGGACGCGCCCTTTGCGCTCGAACTCGTGCGCCAGAGCGCCGACGTCGTGCGCGGCGTTGTGGCGGGTGATTCCACCACGAGGTTGCTCATCCAGCCAAACACCCGCGACGATGCCGTGTCACGGTTGTGCGGCGTCATTGCCACGGGCACGCGTGAACCGGTGTCCTTGGCGTGGGGATGGCCGGTTGACTCGAATGCGCCACGTCTCGCCCAACGCATGATCCTCGACGGAGATGTGCAGGGGGTGCGTTTCGTCGTGCCGGGTACGGCCGCGCGCTATGTCTTCGAGGGCATCACGCGTAACGGGGCGCAACGGGTAAGCATGCAGTGGCCGGTTATCGCAGACCCGGCGCGTCCCATTCCGGTGGGCGCACCGGATTCGCTCGTCGAGGCGGCACTTCAGCCATCGGTCTTTGCGCTTGACTCGGTGCTGATGGCGCTGCGGTTCGACACGCCACCCGACACGGCGTGGCCGGTGGCGCCGGTGGAACGTGCACTCGCCGATGCACGGGCGGTAACCGATGTGCGGGTTTTTCCCGTGCATCCGGCGCGACTGACCATGGCCTGCCACGATGTAACGCTCGCCCTGCCGATACTCGCCCGTGCGGATCACACGGTGAAGATCGCCGTGGATGCGGGGGATGTGATTACGGCCGACGCCGGGGTCGCCACCGGCACGGTGCGCATTTCGTTCGACGAGGCTCCGCCAGCGCCCGAACCCACGGCGAGGGAAGGGGTCACGCACGCCGCACTCGAGGCGACGACAACGGGTGAGGTGACCTTGCGCGTACGTCTGCAGGTGTTGCCACGGTACCAGTTGTCGCGCCAGATCGTTCTCGTTCGCCTGCAACGCACCCGCCCGCGCTCCTGACTCCCACCTATCGAGAGCTCACATGACCACCCGCCTACGGTCGTTGTCGGCCACAAGCGTCGCTGTTGGAGCGGCGCTGCTCGCGTCACTGCCCGTGATCGGCGGTGCCCAAGTGCCGGTCGTGCCCAGTATCGCCCCGTGGATGTCGCCTGGGTCGCCTCTCGAACTGGTCTCGGCGAAGAAAACCGATCGGCTGGCCTTCGTCGTGTACGACCGTGGCATGCGCAATGTGTACACGGCGGCCGCACCCGACTTCACGGCGCGCCGGCTCACGAACTTCCTGACCGACGACGGCGTCGATCTCACCGATGTCGAGATCTCCGACAACGGGCAGGTCATCGTCTTCGTGCGCGGCTCGGCGCCCAACCGGTGGGGATGGATCGCGAATCCCAATCACAGCCCGGCCGGCGGGGATCGCGCGATCTGGGCGGTGCGCGCCAGTGGCGGACCGGCGTGGCGTGTGGCCACCGGTGCGGCGCCGGAGCTGAGCCCCGACGGGCAGTGGGTGCTGTTCACGCGTGACGGGCAGATCCACCGTGCGCGCGTGATGCGCAGCGGTGCGCCGAGCGTGGCCGACAGCGGTGGATCGCCGCTCATCAGGCTGTGGGGGCGCAACGGGGCCCCGCGCTGGTCGCCCGATGGCAAGCGTATCGCCTTCGTGAGCGAACGCGAGCATCACAGCTTCGTGACGGTGTACGATGTCGCCACCCGTACTGTGCAGTACGTGGCGCCGAGTGTGGACTGCGATGGCGCGCCGACGTGGTCACCCGATGGACGCTTCCTCGCCTTCTCCCGCACACCGGGTACGCCGTTCGGGCTGCAGCGTCGCACACCGCCGGGGAGCGCGAATCCCGCGATGGGCTGCGGCAATGCGTTCGGTGCGCCGGGTTCGGTGGCCGTGACCGACGGGCAGAGCAACCTCGCGCGCTCACCCGGCTTCTTCACGTCGTCGCTGCCCGGTGGGTATCGCCTGGCGCTCATGGTCGCCGATGTGGGTGGTGCGAAGAACATCACGTCGCCCCTCGTGGCGGCGCAGATCCCGGCGCGCGAGGTGTGGCACAACAGTGTGGGCGACAGCGTGTTCACGTCGCTCAACGGCATGACGTGGGCTGGCAGCAACATCGCCTTCCCCGTGAACGTGCCGGGCGACGAGTGGGAACGCTGGTATTCGGTACCGTCGAGCGGCGGGGCGCCCGTGCGGCTCACTACGACCGATGGTCTCATCGAAGACGCGGGCAGCGTGGCGTGGTCGCGCGACGGTGGCCGCACCATGTATTGGACCACCAACGCCACCGATATCGAGCGCCGGCACATCTGGCGTGTTTCGAGTGGTGGGGGCACACCCGAGCGCCTGTCGACGGGTGACGGCGTGGAGACGCATCCGCGTCCGCTTGCCAGCGGGTCGCATGTCGCGGTGCTCTACTTCGGTGCCCGCACGCCTGCGTCCGTGGCGCTCGTGCCGGCGAATGGCGGAGCACCGCGCATCATCTATCCGACACTCGGTCGCGACTTCCCCACGGCGTCGCACGTGATGCCGGAGATCGTCAAGACGCGCGCGAGTGACGGGATGGCGGTGAGCAACCAGCTCTTCCTCCCGCGTGACCTCAAGCCCGGCGAGAAGCGCCCCGCCATCGTCTTCGTGCACGGCGGCCCGTCGCGGCAGATGCTGCCGGCGTATCACTACATGCAGTTCTACCACTGGTCGTACGCCGTGAACCAGTGGCTCGCCGATCAGGGGTATGTGGTGCTGTCGGTCAACTACCGGCGCGGCATCGGGTACGGGAAGAGCTTCAAGAACGCCCCCGGTGCTCGTGACAAGGGAAACAGCGAGTACCTCGACGTGGTGGCCGGCGCCAAGTATCTGCAGCAGCGCGCCGATGTGGATGCCGGCCGCGTGGGCATCTGGGGGCTCTCGTACGGAGGGCTGCTCGCCTCACAGGCGCTCGCTCGCAACAGCGATATCTTCGTGGCCGGTGTCGACATGGCCGGTGTGCACCATTACGACTATTCCCTCGATACCACGAGTTCCGCGTTCAAGTCCGCCGCAATCGGGGCCATCGATCAGTGGAAGAGCCCCGTGTTTCTCGTGCACGGTGACGACGACCGCAACGTGGACTTCGCGCAGACCGTGGGGCTCGTACAACTGCTGCGCGCCCGCAAGGTGTACCACGAGCTGATGGTGGTCCCCGACGATCTGCACGAAAGCATGCTGCACACCAACTGGATCGACACCTTCGATCGCATGGGCGTATTCCTCAAGCGGTTCGTGTGGAACCGCGAGAAGCCGCCGGTTCAGCCGTAGGCTGCGCGACTCAGTACCCGAAACCCGAACTCAGAACCCGGAACTGATCAGTTTCGCGTCTTGAGTTCGGGTGGCGAGTGGCGAGTCACTTTACGGCCCCAGCCGCCCCGGCCCGACGCGGATCCGCGCCCGCCGTGACACTCCCGCGATCGATGCGAATCGCTGCGCCGTATCCCTCACGCAATTCACCGCGCGCCGACACGAAGGTGAGGTCGTAGCCGAGGGTACGCAGTTGCTGCACGACATGCGGCGCGAATCCGTCCTCGAGCTGGATGCTGTACGGAGCCGGGGCGCCGCTGGCCGTAGGATTGAACCCGCCTCCCGGCAGGAAGCGCGGCTGCTCGAGAGCGGCTTGCGGCCCCAGCTTGAAGTCGAGCGCGCCGACGAGTCCCTGGTACACGGCACTCGTGATCCACGCGTTCCCTGCCGCGCCCACCGCGAACACGGGACGGTTGCCGCTGAAGGCAATCGTGGGGGCGAGTGTGCTGCCATGGCGCGCGAACGGCAGGCGCGAGCCGTACTGCGTGGGATCGGTCCCGTAGCTCGTGAGCTTATCGTTGCTCAGAAAGCCCAGCCCCGGGGTCACGTAGAAGTTGCCGCCCCACGTGCCGAGCGTCTGCGTGACCGCTACCGCGTTGCCGTTGGCATCGGCCACGGTGAAGGCTGTCGTGCCGGCCGCGTGGCACACGGCCATCTCGTGCGCATGATCATCGCCGCACGGGCTCTCGCGCTCCGCAGAGACTGACTGCGCATCCGTCATGTCATGGGCCGCGGCACCGTCATCGCCCGGGACCCCCGCCGGCTTGACCGGCTTGAGACACGCCAGCGTATCGCCGCGCACGCTCGCCGGTGTGAGCGCACGGTCGGCGTTGTAGCACTGCCAGCGAACCTTGGCCGTGTCCTTATGCACCATGCTGGCCACATCCACGGGCCACATCGCTGGATCGGCAATCCGAGTGCGCGACGACGGCGTGAGGAACCAGGCCGACAGCATGGCGTGCAAGGTGGCCGCATCGTCGGTGTAGCGCTGTGGCGTCGGGAACTGCTCGAGCAGGTTGAGGCGGGCCACGAGATCGGCGCCGCCGCTCACCGGTGGCGCACTCGAGCAGAGACGGTACGTGCGATACGTGCCGCACACCGGCTCGCGTTCGTTGGCGAAGTACCGTTCGAGGTCACTGCGCTTCATCGCGTTGCCCTTGGCGCGCAGATCGTCAGCGTATCTCGCGGCCACGTCACCCTTGTAGAAGCCATCTGCTCCCTTGGCCGCGATCTGCTCCAGCACCCACGCCAGATCGGGATTGCGCAGGGTATCCCCCCGCTGCAGCGGCTTGCCATCTCGGAAGAACAGCGCTCGGCTTCCTTCGTACTTCGCGAAGTGTTCGCGTTCAGTCGCGAGGGTAGTCGCGAGCCCGTCGCTCACCTCGTAACCGTTGCGTGCCGCACGAATGGCCGGTGCCAGCAGGTCAGCCCACGCGAGCTTCCGGCTGCCGTAGCGCTGCCATGCGTGATACATGCCCGCCACCGTACCGGGAACGTTCACCAGTACCGGTCCATCACTGGGATAGCGGCCATTCACCAGCAGCTTGGTGTTCGACAGGCCACCTTCTTCAGGCACGCGGCTCATGAACTCGATGAGCGTGGGCGATTTCCCCGCCAGCGCGATCACCATCTCGCCGTAGCCGCCGATTCCGCTCGCATCGGGTTCCACCACCCCAAGGGCGAAGCTCGTGGCCACCGCCGCGTCGATCACGTTGCCCCCACGGCGGAACATCTCGAGTCCCGCCTCCGTGGCCACGGGATGCGCGCTCGACACCGCGGCCTTGCCCGACGCTTCACGACGCAGCGGCGGGCGCGCCTGCAGCAGGGCGTGAATTACCGCGTCGCGCGCACTGTCCGATACGGCCGCAACCGCCTGTGGACGGAAGCGATCGCGCGCGGCCTGCCACGCGGCGCGCGCCGACGCCGATGCCGCCGCGCCGAAGTACAGTCGGGTGCTTCGGTCCCACACGCGGTCGAACGCGGCCGCATTCGCCTGCGCGCGATCTGCGTTGACCGGGCCAGCCACTGTGATGCGCCCGGCATCGGGCGCGAGCGGCGCGGGAAGTCGCAGCAGACTTGGCGCCTCACCACTGGCCGACAGTACGCCGCGTTCGTGGGCGGCGCGATCTACGCCGCGGTCGGGATCGCCGTTGTATCCCACGCTGACCTCGCGGAACTCAGCGATAGACACGAGGGCGCCATCGGGCGACCAATCCACGTCACCGTGGGTACGCGAAAGGAGATTGGTATACGCGGGGCCGCTCGTGGGGACGATCATCACGCCATTACGCGTGGACACCGCGATACGATCACCCAGTGGTGCGAGCGCAATGTCCTCGATACCCGCATCGGTGAACACCACGCGGTCGTTGGCCACCACACTGCGCGTCGTTTCCGTGTGCACGATGTAGGCGATGACCTTGCCGTCCGTCGAGATGCGCGGGCGCTTCTCCGTCTGTTCCTTCGACGTGAGCCGGCGCTCGGCGCGGTCCCCTTCGCGGACGAAGATGCGCGACTCTCCGCCCAGTCCACGCTGGAAGAGCGTCGTGCCGGCGGCTGCGGCGGGGGCTACGTCGTGCAGCGTACTCGTAGTGACACGCCTTGCTTCACCCGCCCACCCTCCGCCCGTTACCGCCCTATCGCGCGCGAAAATGTCGTACTGGCCCTCAGCATCGCTCGCCCAATACAACGTGTTGCCGTGCCACGTAGCATCGCGCTGGTACGCGCTGCCTCCGCTTACCGGCTCGGCGACCCCGCCTGCGCGCTGCAGATACAGCGCGCCATCGCGCTGAAACGCCAGCGTGCCGTCGAGCGCTGCGGCGGGGCGACGTGCGCCCCTGATGATGCTATCGGTCGTTGGCGCGGACGCACGCCCTGGCGTCTGGGTCTGTGCCTCCGTTGCACAGAGCAGCGAGGCGGCCAGCACAAGCGGGAAAGCGCGGCGCCTCATCGTGCTGCACCGCGCGTGGCGCGACGAATGGTGACCGACTCGATCACATCGCCTTCCTGAATGGCATCGAGCACGTCCAGCCCGCGCACCGTCGTCGCGAACACGGTGTAGTCGTGGTCGAGGCGCTGGTTGTTCACGAGATTGATGTAGAGCTGTCCGTCGCCGGTATCGCGGCCGCGAGTGGAAATGCCGAAGGTGCCGCGCACGTTACGCGCGCCCACCTCGTCTCGCATGAAGTAGGGCGTCGTTGGGTCGTACTCGTCGGCTCCCGGGCTTCCGCCCTGTACGACGAAATTGGGGACGATGCGGTGCCAAGTGGTGCCGTTGTACCGGCCCGCAGTGGCAAGCGTGCTGAAGGTGTGCACGGCGGCCGGTGCCACATCGGGGAGCAGGGCCAGTTCGATACGCCCACGCCCTCGGATGGTGATCACCGCCGTTGCTCCCTCGAGGTCGCGCAGCTGCGCCTCCGTGGGAAATGGTGGCGGCTGAAGCGGTGGCACGAACAGGGACGTCTGCGGCGCTCCCATCTTACGGAACGCCGGGACCGCCTCGATGGCGATGCGTTGAATCACCGGATCGCCATCGCGCACCCACTGCGTGAGCCACGCGCCACCGTACGCCATGTGCACCTTGTCCGCGTCGATGATGAACGGCAGCAGCACCTCGCGCGCGTCGCGCCAACGAAGCGGTCTCGTGCGGCTGATGCGTTCGAAGCTGCGGACCGCGGCATCGAGTTCCGTGCGCGTTGCTGCCGTTCCCACCTTCTTCAGAATCGTTGCCGCGTGCAGCAGCAGCCCCGCGTGATCGGCGCTGAGTGCCGCGACGGCCTCGTCTCGTGTGGTGACGGCCTCGACCCGCACATTGGGGTTGGCGTCACGGGTGAGCTGTCGCAGCAACGTGGAGTCGGCGAGACGCTGCGCCGCACGTGCCGCCCAGGCGCGCGCCTGCCAGACTGGGCTACGCGCCAGCGCTTGTACGGAGGGGCCGGCACGCGTGCTGTCCGCGTAGGTGAGCGCAAACACGGCATGTGCGCGTGTTCGCCACGCTGCCGTCTCACGGGTCAGCGGGTAGAGCGGGGCCGGGTCGCACTTGAGTGTGCCCAGCAAGTCCACGGCAAGCAGACGCACATGTTCGCTGCGATCGCCTAGATGTTGCACCGCGCGCTCGCACGTGCCCGCCACGCGCAACGCCTGCCACCGCACCAGCCCCGACGTATCGGTGCGCCACGTGCGTCCCAGCATCACGGCCACGCGCCGCACTTCCGGATCGGCATCCGCAAGAGCCGCCGATACGGCCGCACTGTCGCGATGGCCCACGGTATTGAGCGCCAGCAGCAGCGAGTGGCGCACCGACGCGTCCGATGATCGCACCACCGCGGAAGAGACCGCCGCCAAGGCGCTGGCCGAAGGCCTCTCGGTCCGCGCACTGCGCCGCCACCGCGATTCCAGTCCGCGCGCAGCACCACGCTGCACCTCGACCGAGGGATCGCCAAGGCCCGCGAGCATGAGCGAGTCAACCAGCGTCGCGTCGGAGCCACCGCGGCCGAATGTTTCGTAGAGTTCGGCGCGTACCAGCGGCGAGGACTCCTTGGTGAACGGAACGTGGCGCGGATGTCGCACCATGTTCGCACTCCGCATCTGCGCGGCGGCGCGCACGGCCTCGCGTCGCACCGATGCCGCCGGGCTGTCCAACAGACGGTCGAGGAGCGATGACCAGCGTGCGTCGTCGGTGCGCCCGAGCGCCCGGGCCGCCAAGCGCTGGAGCACCGTGTCGCCGGACGCCACGGCACGTTCGATGGTCACCGCATCGGTCAGGCGGGCATGTTCCGCCACCATCACCTGATAGGGGGTGGGGGGCGCCGGTTGCGGCTGGGAGTGCATGACGGCCGCTCCGGAGAGCAGCAGAAGGGCCAGAGGCAGCATGTACGTTCTCGACGGTGGGAAGGAACCACCGGCAATATGCCCATGGCGCCCTTTCCGCGTAACTTTCATGGCCCGCTCTTGTCACTCCCAGGAGATTCCTATGCGGTCCGTCTATCGATCCCGTGCGCTGGTTGGCGCACTCGCCATGCCGTTGCTCGCGCCGGCCCTTGCTGGGCAAAACGCGCCCAAGGTCAATCGCTTCGGCAATCCCGAAAAGCTCAAGCCCGCGCCCACGTCGGCGCAGATCACCGCGCGGGATTTGCAGATCCGGCTGTACCAGTTCGCCGATGACTCCATGCTGGGCCGCCAGGTGGGGCGCGCCGCCAACAAGAAGGGCACCGACTTCATCGCGGCTGAACTCAAGCGGCTCGGGCTGGTGCCAGGCGGGGTGAACGGCACCTACTTCCAGAATCTGCCGTTCCATCTGCGCAAATTCACCGAACACTCACGGGTCACCGTCGACGGCAATCCCATCACGTGGAACACCGACATCGTGGCGGTGCCTACGGCGAGGGCGCCTCGCGCGGTGGGCGATGCCGAAGTGGTGTTCGGTGGTACGCAGGGCGACACCACCTTGCAGATCCCCGCCAGCGCGGCGGTGGGCAAGTTCGTGGTGCTGCTGCCGCAGCCCGGCGGGCGTGGTGGGCAGGGGCAGGGCTTCGCCGTACGTCCCGGCTTCACACCGCCGCCTTCGCGGTTTGCCGATGCGGCAGCCGTGGCCATCGTCGATCTCGACAACCTCACGCCGGCGCAGCGGGCGGCGATCAACGACCCCACGGTGGCGCAGCAGGCCAGCGCATCGGCGCGTCCGGCGGCAGCACCAGCCACCGCTACTGACTCCGTGGCGCAGCTCAAGCGGGATCTCGCCGCGCTGCAGCCGCAGGCGCAGTTCCGGCTCACCCGCGACGGCGCGTCACGGTTGTTCAAGGGGCAGCCGTTGGAGGCCCTCGCGCCGGGCGCCCGTGGCGGCACCGTGACGGCGTCTCTGGACTTCGTGGAATTGCCCACCGACTGGGCGCGCAACGTGATCGGCATCATTCCGGGCAGCGACCCCAAGCTCAAGGCGCAGTATGTCGCCATTGGTGCGCACAACGATCACGTGGGGGTCACCACGCCCATGGATAAGGATTCGCTCAAGGCGTTCAACATCGCCCGGAATCGACTGCTGCTCGCCAACGAGATGAAGCCGCTCGGGCCGGAACAGATCGCGCAGATCCGCGTGAACATGGACAGCATCCGCGCGCTGTATCCCAAGCCGCGTCTCGATTCCATCAACAACGGCGCCGACGACGATGGCTCCGGTTCCATGGGGGTACTCGAGATCGCCGAAGCCATCATGGCGATGCCGGTGAAGCCGAAGCGCTCGATGATCTTCGTGTGGCACACGGGCGAGGAAGCCGGCCTCTTGGGCGCGGCGCACTTCACGCGCAATCCCACGGTGCCGATCGACTCCATCGTGGCCCAGCTCAACATCGACATGATCGGTCGCGGTCGCACGGAGGACCTCCCCGGCGGTAGCGACGATTACGTGGCGGTGATCGGATCGATGTTCGACTCGAAGGATCTGGGCGAAACCGTGGCCGCCGTAAACCGAAAGCAGACGAAGCCGCTCGCGCTCGACTACAAGCTCGACGAGCCGATCGCGTGGGCCGGCTACAACAACATCTATGGCCGCAGTGATCACTTCCGCTACGCGCAACAGGGTATCCCCATCGCGTTCTTCTTCACGGGGCTGCATGGTGACTACCACCAGCGCACCGACGAGCCGGAATGGATCGATTACCCGCACTACGCGCGCATCGCCAATTACATCAAGGATATTTCCATTGAGGTAGCGAACGGACCGCGTCCGCGACTCAACGGCACCAAGCCGGCCAAGCCGAAGGTGATCGTTCCGTAAGTCCACTTTGTGAAAAAGCCGGGAGCCGCGGTGATCGCAGCTCCCGGCTTTTTGCTGCCGCACGCCGGTTACATCGCCGCCGGCTTCTTGGGCGCGTTGGCGTTCTTCACGTACTTGTCGAGCCACGCCACCCAACGGCCCCACTGATCGAGCACCGTTTCGCGGGCGATGGGGCCGTGGTCTTCGTACGGGTACATGTACAGCGAGGTCGTCTTGCCGAGTCCCATGAGGGCGTGGTACATGCGCACCGAGTTGATCGGGTCGGTGCCCACGTTCTGGTCTTCGGTGCTGTGGTACATGAGGAGGGCGCCGTTGAGCTGGTCGGCATACAGGAACGGCGACATCTCGAGATACGTCTGGCGACCCTGCCACAGGTCACGGCGCTCGCTCTGGAATCCGTTCGGCGTGAGGGTGCGGTTGTAGGCACCATCGCCGGCGATGCCGGCCTTGAAGAACGGCGTGTGCACCATCGCGTTCACGGTGCTGAAGGCGCCGTAGCTATGACCGCCCAGGCCGAGTCGGTGGCGATCGACGATGGCGAGCGTGTCGAGCGCGTCGATGATGGCGGAGAGGTTGTTGCGCAGGTCCACGACGTAGTTGTCGTTCGGCAGCTGCCCTTCGCTGGCGAAGATGGGCGCGTCCGGTTCGACCACGGCGTAGCCCTGCGTCACAAGGAAGGCGAGCGAACGCGGGCCGTACGTGGGATAGCGACGGTCACGGGCGGCGTTCTGTGCGGCGGCGCGATCGTAGCCGGCCTGATTCTCGTATTCGTACGGGTAGAACCAGAACATCGCGGGGAGGCGCGTGCCTTCCTTGTAGCCGGCGGGCAGCGTGACCTTCACGTTGAACTGGAAGCCGTCGGCACGTCGTGCAATCACCGTCTTCTTCACGGCAGCCGACAGCTCGGGCATGATGTCGACGTTGCTGGTGAGCTGCTTCGCCTCCTTGGTGGCCAGCGTGAGCACGTACGACTGCGGCACCATCGTGGCGCTCTCACGCTGGATCACGGCCTTCGAGAAGTCGTCGTCGAGCGGAGCGGAGATCGTCTCCACGAGGCTCGCGTCGCTTTCGTACAGACGCACGATGCTGCCGGTCTTGATTTCGATCTTCTCCACCCACGTGTTCTGCACCTTGGCCGTGTCGGCGGCCGTGCCCATGCGGAACACGAACTTACCGTCGGTGGACACCATGACCACCGGTGCCCCCTTCTTGCCGGGGCGTGTCACCAGGCCGTCGGCCTGACGACCGCCGAAGCCGCCACGCACCTGGGTCGTATCGGCGCCGCGGCGCGGCGTGACGACGGTGTACTTGGTGTTGTTCTCGGTGAGGAATACCGCCTGCTCGAACGTGCCACCCGTGCCCTGCTCGGTCACGAAGAGAATCGTGCCGGCATCGTTGAAGCGGGTCGCGGTGATGCGATTGCTCGTCTCGTACAGCGCGGTGGCGCTGGTCGAATCGAACGGGGCCTTCCAATGCATCACGCGATCGTTGCGGCGCGGCGCGGCGGCGCTGTCGGGACGCGCGGCGGGCGCGTTACCCGCGGCGCCGTTACGACGCGCCGGAGCCGGCGCCACCTGCAGATACAGCAGGCCGCTCGCGTACGGATGCCACTTGATGTCGCGCTTGCTCGTGTCCACCGCGGTCCGCGCACGCGCCGGGCCGTCGGCCGGATCGTCACCGGTCCGCATCGGGCGCTTGGCCACTTCACGCAGCACCGCGCCCGAGGCATCGAGCACCACGTCGCGCGTGCCGAATTCATTCACCTGCAGCACGTACGAGAACGGCTTCTCCACGTACGTGACCTTGAAATGCTGCCCGTCCGGTGACGCATCGATACCGCGGATGTATCCGGGGGCACCGATCTTCTTCACGGCGCGCGTCTTCGTGTTCACGAGCGCCAGCTGGCCGTTCATGTGATACGCCACGAGCTCCTTCTCGTACGGCGTCATCACGAGGTCGGCATAGGTGCGGGTCTTGAGCTTGCCGCCTTCGTTCATGCGCACCATGGGCCCGCTGGCGAGCGCTGGCTCCTTGGGCTCGGGGCCACGCCCATCGGGCACGAGTACCGTGAGGAGTGACTGGCCGTCCGCGGTCCACTCCGGCGCCGTGACGCCCGTCGCGAGCACCGTGCGCGGGGACACTGCGCGCGTCTTGCCCGTGGCGGCATCGGCGACCCACAGCTGTGTGGCATCGTCGTAGAGCGCGAAGAACGCGATCTCCTTGCCGTCGGGCGACCACGTTGGCGCGGCGACACGGGCACCGGTGGGTGCACTCACCGTGACCTTCTTGCCCGTGCTCCACTCGGTGACCTCGAAGCCCACGTTGCTGCGCATGGTGAGCGCGCGCTCGCGGTTGCCCAGTTGGTCCACCTGGAACCCGCCGAGATTGTGGTGCGCCTTGCCCACGTACTTGAGCTGGGGGAGTCCGTCGCTGAGCGGGCGTATGAAATACTGCCGACTGCCCGGGCTGGGGTTGGTGAAGCTGACGTTCCGGTCGCGCGGCGCGGTAACGAGCTTCGTGATCGCCTCAGGGGGCGTCACGTACCCTTCGTCGGCGAGCAATTCGCTCTTGCCGCCAGTCGCGCCGGGCGCCGGGCCGGCCTGATTCTGCGCCGCGAGCGATTGCGGCACGGCGAACGGGAGTGCGAGCAGGCCGCTGAGAGCGAGCGCGCGCAATGAGTCGGAGGGGGGCTTCGGCACGGTCTACGGCCTCGATACGAAGGGAGGACAAAGCAGGGGCGTCGGTCTGCGGCATCGGCCACCGGCGCGCGCCCCGCAACAGAACGCAGCGGCGGGGGAAAACGCTTGCCGGCAACGTGGCGGGTCACCCTTGGCCACGGCGATACGTTACACCCGGTACCACGCCCTGTCTTGTCGATCCACCGGAGGCCGCACGCATGTTCGATCAGCCCCTTGTGCCGGAGCACGGCCCGTCCGACCGCGCCCACGAGTCGCCGGGTTCACCGCCCGCGGAGCTCCCGCCCGCGCCGCCGGCGCTGCTGCAGCGGCTGGAGGTGTCCCGTACGCTGCTCCTCAAGGTGCACCGGACGCTGCTCGAGGCGGAGCGCGTGCGCTTCGAGAAGGCCCGCGGGCGCATTCCGAACAACATGGAGTTCCTGCAGCTCGTCATCAACGACCCGTGGTTCGACTGGCTGCGCCCCATGACCCAGATGGTCCTGCTCATCGACGAGCGGATGTCCGACAAGAAGGCCCGGCTCGGCCGGGACGAGGCGCAGTCGCTCCTCGAACAGGCGCGCGCCCTTCTCAAGCCCGACCCGGAAGGCGACGCCTTCCAGCGGCTCTACGCGGACGCGTTACAGCACTCCCCCGCGTTGGCGGTCCTCGCCCGGCAGGTCGCGGCGGTACTGGCGGGGTAGCGCCTGCGGGGGAGCGCCCGCGCGGGGCAACCGATTCTTGGGACGGATCCGGCAATAGCTCTGGACCGGGGCCGGTCCGCGCCCCATGCTACTACCATGCATCGCGCAGGGCACTCCCTGGCTGCGGCGGTCACGGCCTGTGTAGTCGTGGCGCCGTTGGCGACCTCCTGCGTGCGCCCGCCGACCCCCTCCCACCAGGGGGCGGTTCCGCACGGAGCGTCGTATCCGTTCGTGCAGACGTCGGCGCACGCCGGCAGTGCGCCCACGGCGACGTATGTCGCGCAGTTCGATACCCTGTGGGCGAAGTTTGAGGCCGTGTACCCCTCATTCGCCTACAAGCACCTGGACTGGCGTGCGCAGCGCGCGAAGTATCGCCCCCGCGCCGAGCGGGCCCGTTCGCAGAACGAACTCGTGGCGGTGCTGCTGGCCATGCTCGCGCCGCTGCGCGACTTGCACATCTGGCTGGTCGATCCACGTGGACAGGTGGTCCCGTCGTACAAGCCCGGCACGCTGGCGAATTTCGACAGCCGCCGGTGGACACAGGCAATGCACGATGCCAACTACGTCGCCCGCGCTCCGCAGGTGGGTGATGGCTCTGTGGGTGGCTACGCGTACCTGAACATCGGGACGTGGAAACCGCCGGTGAATGAGGTGCTGCTCGAGGACATGCTGCAGCGCGCGCGGGATGCGCAGGGGCTCATCATCGACGTGCGCACCAACGCCGGCGGCAGTGATGCCGTGGCGCTCGCCTTCGCGGGGCGCTTCACGCGGCGGTCGATCGTGGGCTCGTACGTGCGCATCAACACCGATGTCCCCGACGTGGAGATGCCGCTGGCCCGCACCATCGCGCCGCGCGGCGGCTGGCAGTTCACGCGGCCCGTAGTGGTGATCAGCGGGCGCGGCGGCTTCAGTGCCACGGAAACGTTCGTGGCGGCCATGCGCACGCTGCCCCAGGTCACGGTGATCGGTGACACCACCGGTGGCGCGTCCGGGAACCCCGCCACGTACGCGCTCGGCAACGGCTGGCAGTTCACGGTTCCGCGCTGGTTCGAGTACGGTCCCGACAAACAGCCCATCGAGTGGCGCGGGGTGGCGCCGCATATCGCCATCGCGTGGGAACCCACCCGGTATGACAGCGCGCGCGATCCGCTTATCGACGCGGCGGTGGGATTGCTCGGCGAGCGCACCGGTGTGTACCGCATGGCGCCGGCCGCGGCTCCTGTCGAACCGGTCGGCAAGGTCCGAGAGTGATGGCGGAATCACAGAACCGTCCGGTCTGGGATGACGGGCGCTGGACCCCACTCCCCGCGTTGAGCGGCGACCTGAGCGCCGACGCCTGCGTGATCGGCCTCGGTGGTTCCGGGCTCACGCTTATCAACGAACTGCTGCAGCGCGGCGAACGCGTGATCGGGCTCGACGCGCACGATGTGGGAGCGGGGGCGGCGGGGCGCAACGGTGGCTTTCTGCTGGCCGGCACCTACGACTTCTATCACGACGCCATTCGTCGTCACGGTCACGATCGCGCGAAGGCGATTTACGGGGCCACCATCGCCGAGATGCAGCGCATCGCGATGGAGGCGCCGGGTACAGTGCGCTTTGTGGGGAGCAAGCGTATTGCGGCCACGGAGGCGGAGTTGGACGATTGCCGTGTGCAGTACGACGCGTTGCGTGCCGACGGCTGGCCGTGCGAGTGGTACGAGGGCGCCGACGGCAGCGGCATCTATCTCCCCACCGACGGCGCGTTCGATCCGCTCACGCGCTGCCGCGCCCTCGCAACGACCGCGCGCAACGAGGGGGCTACGCTGTTCGCGCGTACCCCGGTTATCGAGATTCACGGGACGCGCGTGGTGACGCCGCAGGGCGCGGTGCATGCGGGGCGCGTCTTCGTGGCCGTCGACGGCCGCTTGGAAGCGCTGGTGCCCGAGCTCGCGGGGCAGGTGCGCACGGCGCGGTTGCAGATGCTCGCCACGGCCCCGACAAGCGAGATCACGGTGCCGTGCCCGATGTACTACCGCGATGGATACGAGTACTGGCAGCAGTTGCCGAACGGCAGCATCGCCATCGGCGGGTTTCGCGACAAGGGCGGCGACGGCGAATGGACGCACGAGTGGGCGCCAGGCGATGTGGTACAGCAGCATCTCGAACGGTTCCTGCGTGAACACCTCGGGGTGCAAGCGCCCATTACGCATCGCTGGGCCGCCAGTGCCGGCTATACGAGCACCGGCCTGCCGGTCATCGCGCAGGTGCGCGAGCACGTCTGGGCGCTGGGCGGCTACTCCGGCACCGGCAACGTGATCGGTGCGCTCGCGGCGCGGGCGGTGGTGGCGGCGGCGCTCGACGGGGACTTGCAGCCCGTCCGGCTGCTGCTCGGAGACAGCTGGGGCGCAGCCTGACCACCCGCCCCTTGGCAGGGCCGGGCCGTGAGCGCGGCGTTACATTGACGCCGATGCCTACCGACCCGTCAGCCCGTCCCGTGCTTCGTCCTGCGACCCCAGCGGACGTGCCCGTCATCCGCGAACTCATCGAGGGGCTCGCCGAATACGAGAAGCTCCGCCACGAGTGCCACGCGACCGACGCGCTGCTGCACGCCTCGCTGTTCGGCGCCCGCCCGTTCGCCGAAGTGGTGCTTGCCGAGTGGGGCGGGCAGGTGGCCGGTTTTGCGCTGTTCTTTCACAACTTCTCCACGTTTCTGGCGAAGCCGGGGATCTATCTGGAAGATCTGTTCGTGCGGCCCGAGCATCGGGGGCACGGCATCGGCAAGGCGCTGCTGGTGCATCTGGCACAGCTCGCGGTGCAGCGTGACTGCGGACGGCTCGAATGGTCGGTGCTCGATTGGAACGTCGACGCCATTGGGTTTTACGAGAAGCTGGGTGCGCGTGCTCAGGATGAATGGACCGTTTACCGCGTCACGGGCGATGCCCTGACGCACCTCGCTTCGGGAGAAGCCTGACATGAAAGAGACCACCACGCAGTCACGCCGCGATGTGCTGCGGCTCCTCGCTGCCGGCGTGGCCGGTGGGACCCTGCTGCCGCATATCGCGCAGGGCTCGACCGCATCGGTAGCGCTGCCGCGCATCGACCGCATGGGATTGCAGCTCTATACCGTGCGCAGCGCGCTGGCGAAGGACATCGAGGGGACCATTGCCGCTATCGCGAAGGTCGGCATCACCGAACTCGAGTTCTTCAATCCGTTCGGGAAGGACGTCGCGTGGTGGAGTGCGCTGCTCAAGAAGCACAGCCTCACCGCACCGTCGAGCCACGAAGCGCTCCCCAAGACCGATGACGAGTGGGGGCCCATCTTCGATCGGGCCAACGGCATGGGGCACAAGCTGGTGGTCGTGCCGTATGTGGGCAACGAATACCGCGGTAGCAAGGCCAACTGGATGAAGCTGGCCGACCGCCTCAACAAGGGTGCCGCGAAGGCCAAGGCTGCGGGGCTGCAGTTCGCGTATCACAACCACGACTTCGAGTTCGCGCCGGTAGAGGGCACTACGGGCTACGATATCATCACCACGAACACTGATGCGAACGCGGTGAAGCTCGAGATGGATATCTACTGGACCGTGAAGGCGGGGCAGGATCCGCTCGCCCTCATGAAGCGCTGGCCCAACCGCATCGTGGCCGTGCACGTCAAGGACGCCGGCCCGGCGCCGGAACGCAAGATGATGGACGTGGGGGCGGGTACGATCGACTTCAAGACCATTCTCGCGACCGGCCGCAAGCAGGGGCTGCAGCACTGGTTCATCGAACATGACACCCCCACGGATCCCATTGCTTCCATTACGGCCAGTGCGGCCGCGTTGAAGAAGCTCTGACCACCCTCCGAGGAATCTCCGCGTGACTTTGCGTTCGAAGGTGGCGCCCCAGTACGACGTGATCGTGGTGGGGTCCGGGGCCGGTGGCGGCATGGCCGCGTATCAGCTGTCGGTGAATGGCCTGAAGGTGTTATTGCTGGAAGCGGGGCGTGACTACGACCCCGTTACCGAAACCCCGATGTTCCAGACGCCCAAGGATGCGCCGCTGCGCGGTGCCGGCGGGGCGGACAAGCCGTTCGGCTTCTACGACGCTACCGTAGACGGTGGCTGGCGCGTGCCCGGTGAGCCGTTTACCACGGCGCCCGGCTCGCAGTTCAGCTGGTGGCGTGCACGCATGCTGGGCGGTCGCACGAATCACTGGGGGCGCATCTCGCTCCGCATGGGTGAATACGACTTCAAGCCGAAGAGTCGCGACGGGCTCGGCGAAGATTGGCCCATGACCTACGAGACGCTCGCGCCGTACTACGACAAGACCGAGATGCTCATCGGCGTGTACGGTGGCGACGACGACCTCGAGAACACGCCGCGCTCGTCGCCGGGCGTGCTGCAGCCGCCGCCGGCGGCGCGCACGTACGAACTGCTCACCAAGCAGGCGTGCGATCATCTCAGGATTCCGGTCATTCCGGCGCATCGCGCGGTGCTCACGAAGCGTCAGGACTCGTCGCGGCTGCCGCAGAAGCTCCATCCGGGCAACCGGCTCGCGCAGCGCGTGCTCAAGCAGAGCATGGATTCGCGCATGGCCTGCTTCTACGCCACCGACTGCGGGCGCGGCTGCAGCATCAAGGCCAACTTCCAGAGCACCACGGTGCTCATCCCGCCGGCCATGGCGACTGGTAACGTCACGCTCATCACCGATGCGATGGTGCGCGAGGTGACGGTGGACAAGCAGGGACGCGCGAGTGGCGTGCACTACATCGACAAGCTCACGCGCGAAGACCACCACGTGACGGCCAAAGTGGTGGTGCTCGCGGCGAGCGCCTGCGAAACGTCGCGCATCATGCTCAACAGCAAGAGCGCGCTGTTCCCCAACGGCATTGCCAACGGCAGCGGCGTGGTGGGCAAGTACCTCATGGACACGGTGGGCGCCGGCATTTCGGCGCAGATCCCGCGTCTCGAAGGGCTCCCACCCATCAACGAAGACGGCACCGCCGGCATCCACATGTACATGCCGTGGTGGCTGTACGGTGACCAGAAGGCGGGCAAGATGGACTTCGCCCGTGGCTACCATATCGAGTTCGGCGGCGGACGCGGCATGCCGGGCCCCGGTATCTTCGGGGGGCTCGAGTCGTTCACCGGCGGCGCGTACGGCAAGAAGTTCAAGGAAGAGGCGCGACGCTACTACGGCACGTTCATGTACTTCGACGGCCGCGGTGAGATGATCCCCAACGAGGATTCCTACTGCGAGCTCGATCCGGTGCAGGTGGACCAGTGGGGCATTCCCGTGCTGCGTTTCCACTGGAAGTGGTCGCAGCACGAGACCAATCAGGCGGCGCACATGGTGAAGACGTTCGCCCAGATCGTGGACCAGATGGGCGGCAAGGTGCAGGGCACCATCCAGACCGATGGCAGCAAGGCCATCGCTACCGGCGGCTCCATCATCCACGAAGTGGGCACCGTGCGCATGGGCAGCGACCCCAAGAAGTCGGTGCTCAACGAGTTCGGTCAGGCGTGGGAAGTGAAGAACCTGTTCGTAACTGATGGCGCGACCTTCGTGTCCAACGCCGACAAGAACCCCACGCTGTCCATTCTCGCGCTCGCGTGGCGCAGCTGTGACTATCTGGTCGACGAACTGAAGAAGGGGAGCCTCTGATGAGCGACGAGACGAACAAGCCCGCCACTGGTGTGGGGCGTCGCGACGCGCTGAAGGCGATCGCTGCCGCCGCGGTTGTGCCGATGCTGCCGGCCACCGCCGAGGGCGGACCGGCGCCCGCGCCCCGCGAAATGCTTCCGATGCTCGATGACCAGCAGCGTCCGGTGAAGCGCAAGGGACCGCGCGGCACCCCCAGCGATCCGGTGCTGCAGGTCGCCAAGGCCGACTGGCCCATGAAGCTGTCGCAGCGCGAACTGGTCACGCTCGCCGCGCTATGCGACATGATCATCCCCGCTGACGACAAGAGCCCGGCGGCCAGTACGGTGGGCGCGCATCACTACATCAACGAGTGGGCCAGCCGGCCCGGCGGTGACACGTCACTGGTGCGCGTGCGCGGTGGCCTGGTGTGGCTCGACCGCGAGAGCCACACGCGTTTCGGCAAGCGTTTTCACCTCGCCTCGAATGCGCAGCGCACACAGATCTGCGACGACATCTGTTACGTGCCCAAGGCCAAGCCCGAGCATGTGTTCGCCGCGCAGTTCTTTGACACCATTCGCGACCAGGCCGCCACGGCGTTCTACACCACGCCGCAGGGATGGAAAGACCTCGGCTATATCGGCAACGTCGCCCTGCCGAAGTTCGAGGGGCCGAATGCGGCAGTGAGAAAGCAGATTGGGGTGGAGTAGTCCTCACTGAGAGCCGAAAGCTTTCAGCTTTCGGCTCTCAGCTTTCGGCTTACCTGAACACGAGCCATGAAAACATTCCGTCTCGGCTACCTCGCTCTCGCCGTCACCGCCACCATCGCGCTCTCCACCGCCGCGCAGGCCCAACGCGCACCCCTCGGCCCCGCGACGCGGAGCTACGTGCGCTTCGACACGAGCGTCCTCGCGCTCACGAACGTACGCGTCATCGACGGCACGGGCGCCGCACCGCGCGAGAATCAGACGCTGGTCGTGCGTGACGGACGCATCGCGGCCATGGGACCGGCAGCGCGCACGGCGATCCCGGCCGGAGCACAGACTCTCGA
>Ga0164293_10000365_pt1 | contig 35094 bp, 29 predicted proteins | sample GEODES118metaG_FD_111487 | JGI IMG/M metagenome (GOLD analysis project Ga0164293, IMG submission 111487) | Eutrophic lake water microbial communities from Lake Mendota, Wisconsin, USA - GEODES118 metaG | ecosystem: Environmental > Aquatic > Freshwater > Lake | place: USA: Lake Mendota...
ATTTCATCTGACGCACCTTGAGGATAAGGTTTTGTTAGCCAATTTTTTAAATCTGTAGGCAAATTAAACACAAAATTCATAAATGCAGAAGAAGGCTCAATTATTCCAATACCGTCAGCTGGTGGACAAGGGTCTCCATCACCTGTGTCTCCATCTGACTCGGTGTTATAATTTTCATTTTTCCCTGTCTTATAAAATTGTACAAATGCTCCATTACACGAATCTACTAAATATGTCGCTCCTTTAAAAGGTCCATTACACCCAGCATAGCTTCCATCATGTCCACCTCCCCCGTTACATTGTATTATTACAATCAACCATCCACAGTCAAACTGTTCTCCTCCTCCACCTCCCGGGGTATCATTACCGTTATTAAATCCACCCCCTGACACAGGATTACTGTCATTAATACTAGAATCATTAGGTATTGTAGAAGTCTCTGATCCACCATTTTGGATATCATCCCCTGGATCAATTGTAACCTCTGGACATGGAAAAGAATTTGTTATTACTGTACTATTAATTGTCCCTTTAAACTGTGCGATACTTTTAATTTTATTATAATAATCCTCTTTAAAATCTTCTGCCATGGTAAATTCTAAAAGAGTCACACTTTCTTTTTCTTCAAAAACAGAATAAACTAGATTGAAAAATTTACTGTCTGAACTTAAACTGGAATTTACTAAATAGGTATAATTTGTTACTCCATAATCATTGGTAATTTCAAGCACTTTAGTCAAATCTACTTCACCAATTGCAATACTTAACGTTGTGAAATCATACGAATCATTTTTACCAAATGGTTTGTTAAGTTTTGAAGCTAACTTGGAGGAAATATGTCGAGATTGTTTACTATCTAAATACCTAACTTGTTTTTTGGTAACAGGAAGTTCTTTGCCAAACTGTTTTAAAACAACTTCCTCTGTTTGGCAGGAAATAACCAAAGAAAAAATAGAGAGCAAAAAAAGAAAAAATATTTTTGTAGTGAAATTCTCATGTGCTGTAAATGTAAAAATTAAAAATAATATTTTGATTAATCCTGTTAAAATTGCAAAAAAACATTCTCACAATTTTTCTGATTAAATCAACATAATTTTAACTTTTAATTTTAATAAAAATAATCTTTTTACTAGGTATAATCCGACCGCATTCGACCGATTCGGCGGGTGATGCTTACTTTAAGCTTATTGTAATCATTAATCATGGTGATGATTTCTTCCGTTGAAAGTTCCGGAGTTTCTTCTTGCATTTGCAGCATTAATTCCCGATTCAATTTATTAATAAGGTATTCTCTGAAAGTTATAATCGTTTCAGAAACCAATCGGGAAAGTATTTCTAAATCATCTTTTTCTTTTACAAAAACCTGTTTTTTATCAATCCAACCATGCAATTGGTATTTTTCGTCATTCATTACTATATCTGTAACAATTTCGGCATGTTCCGGAAGCAAGTTATTGAGGTAATGATTTTTATCTAATGTTTCATTTTGATGATATTGAGAAACTAAATCAACATAAATGGCATTGAAAACAGGATTTGCCAATTCAATTTCATCTTCTTGTAAACTTAAATAAATCCGTTCATAAATTTTGTGCTTTACTTTTTCAATAGTTTCAATTTCTTTTCCGTTTTCATCAAATTGAATAAAGACATTTTCAAAATCCACTTCATGATGACCATACAATAACAAAATTTCAAGAATCGTTTTTTCTAATAACGTGATTATATCTACTTTGGAAAGTACTGCTGCTGTTTCATTCTTGACAACTTCAAATACTTTTTGTTCCTGTTTGAATTTTTTATTGGCTTCTGATAAATCTTTTTGAGCCATTTGAGCTAAAGTACTGAACAGCACTTCTTCTGAAATATCCATAATTCGGGCACATTCCTGGATATAAATCTCTTTTTTAATTCGATCCGGAATTTTAGAAATGCTTGTCACCATATCCCTAATCAAATCCGCTTTTTTGATTGGGTCATTTTTGGCATCCTTCATTAACAAAGACGCTTTGAACTGAATAAAGTCTTTTGAATTTTCTTCTAAATACTTTGCCAATTCTTCATAAGGTGTTTTTTTGGCAAAACTATCCGGGTCATCCCCATCAGGAAAAGTACAAACTTTTACGTTCATCCCTTCTTCCAAAATCAAATCGATTCCACGAATAGAAGCTCGTAAACCCGCAGCATCACCATCAAAAAGGACAGTAATATTTTTTGTTAACCGATTAATTAATCGAATTTGATTTGGTGTTAATGCCGTTCCTGATGAAGAAACTACGTTTTCAATTCCGGCTTGATGCATTTGAATAACATCGGTATAACCTTCCACCAAAAAACAATTGTCGAGTTTTGCGATGGATTGTTTGGCATGAAAAATTCCGTAAAGTACATTACTCTTATGGTAAATTTCACTTTCGGGAGAATTCAGATATTTGGCGACTTTTTTATCATTCGTCAAAATTCGACCACCAAAACCAAGCACTCTTCCCGACATACTTTGAATGGGGAACATAACACGACCTTTGAATCGGTCAAATTGCTTGTCTTCACCAACAATGGTGAGTCCGGTTTTTTCAAGAAATTCTAATTTATAGGCTTTTCCGAGAGCTTCTTTTGTCAAAGCATCCCACGTATTTGGTGAATACCCTAAATTGAATTTTTTGATAGTTTCATTTGAAAAACCACGTTCTTTAAAATAAGACAAACCAATTGCCTTTCCCTCTTCTTCTTCCCACAAAACATGTTGAAAATACTTACTCGCAAATTCAGAAACCAAATACATGCTCTCTTTTTCATTGGCAACCAACTTATCTTCGTCGCTTGAAACCGTTTCTTCAATTTCGATATTGTACTTTTTTGCTAAATAACGAATGGCTTCCGGAAACGAAAAATGTTCGTGTTCCATCAAAAAAGTAACTGAATTTCCGCCTTTTCCGGTGCTAAAATCTTTCCAAATCTGCTTTACCGGGGAAACCATAAAAGACGGCGATTTTTCGTTCGAGAAAGGACTCAGCCCTTTCATATTACTTCCGGCACGTTTCAGTTGCACAAAATCACCAATCACCTCCTCAACACGGGCGGTTTCAAAAACTAAATCGATGGTATTTTGTGTAATCAAGTAAAAAAATTAAGATTTCAAAGTTACAAAGTTTTTAAATAGAAAACCCTTTCAAAGAAGAAACTCTGAAAGGGTTTAAAAAAACTAATTCAAGTAATTAATTAAAATCGAAACGCAATCCTAAAGAAACGTTGTTTTGATCTACCGGATTATTTTTAAACAACTCATTCAAGTTGTATTTAACATAAATGGTTGTGTCACGATAACCCACATAGCCACTCAAACCGTATACAAAAGTATTGACATTGAAATCACCTTTTTGTTTATATTTGATTCGAATATCATCTTCTTCCCATCGTAATTTTTGAGTTGTTTGGAAATTTAAACCCGCAAATCCACCGATTCCTAATCGTGCACTTCTGTGCGATTTAAATCGGGTTACTCCATCATCGCCGATCGATTTTGGTGTAAAATCAAACTCTAAATGCAAAGGCAATACAATCATGGAATTTCTAAATTTATTTTCACACAAGTCATGGTCTTCAAATGTTTGCAATTCGGTTACATCTCCATTTTTTACATAATAACGATTGTCGGTGGCTCTCAAATTATTGTACATCACTGACAATCCGTATTTTAAGTGTAGCAGATTATGGTTTTTCATCAAACGGGTGTTCATCGTAAATCCCCATTCAAAGAAATTAGAACCCCATGTTTTAAAGTCGCTGTTTTCCAGCGAATCAAAATCGCCATCGGTTATTAAATTATTCATACCAAAAGCAAAAACAAATTGAGAAGTAGTTCTTTTTTCTGATTTTGATATAGATATTTTCTTTAATATACTTTTCATATCTTTTATGATATCTTTAGAATCCGTTACTGTATATATTATTTCGTATTTTTTTCCATTGATTTCAATACTATCTTTTTTAATACCTTTTGTTTTAGGATTAAATTCTCCATTAACTTGATCTTTTACTAACTGATCGAGTTTTGCTTGTTCTTGAGCCACTCGTATTTCAATGCTTCTAGCTCGTTCTTCTGCCGCTTTAATTTTTCGTTCGTCTGCAACAGTCGGAGAAATAGTGCCGGCTTCAAGTAATTTATTAATTTCTTCCACTTCTTTTTTCAAAGCCTCTTTTTCTTCGGCTGTGATTCTTGAAATATTTTGAGCGATTACTTTCGCTTTTTCTTCAAAAGTACTTTGGCTATACATTTGGGTAACAAATGAGCATAAAAGTACGGCTACATAAAAAATAATTTTTTGCATAATTTTAAAATTTAAATGTTCTTATTGATTGATTTACTCGTAATTTCGATTAGCCAACGTTGACTTAACCGAATTGTATTTTTTATTAATCGATTGAATAACTTTGTCTCTAAATGTTTCCTCAACTTCTTTTTCTGCCGAAGAAAGTAAAGCATTAGCATCTACTTTTACAGATGGATTTTTTGAAAGTGTTGGTATTTCAAATTTTTCTCCTGTTTCGATTTCAGCCAGAAGTGATTTTGTATTGACGTATTTATTTATTGCTTCTTTTGACTGATTTTCAACGATTACTTCTTCTGTTTTGGAATGGTTATCTAATAAAAAATCTTTCTTGGGATTGATTGCAACAGGTTGTTCCTCCATTTTTTTCTTTGATTGATTTATTATGGCTACTTCTTTCTGATTTTCTTCGGATGAAATAGTATTTTCTTTTTCGTTCAGATTTTCAACTTTTTCTGTTTCGTTTTCCAAAACAATTGGGTTAGACGGAATTACATTTTCAATAGGTTTTTCTTTATTCAATATAAAAATTCCAATCAATGTGAATCCAACAAAAACAGCCGCAAAAGAAAGCCATTTAAAATTTCTTTTTGGTTTTTGTTCTGTAACAGAGAGCATCGCATCTAAACGATCCCATGCATTGGCTGACGGTTGAATTGTTCGCTGATTCAACTTTTCTTTCATTTGTTTTTCTATATTATTCGGTTCCATTTTCGTAATTTTTTAATTTGTTAATCTGATTTTGAAGCATCTTTCTGGCGTGAGATAATTGCGATTTGGATGTTCCTTCATTAATTCCTAACATTACTGCTATTTCCTGATGTTTGTACCCTTCTATTGCATACAGATTGAAAATCATACGGTAACCATCCGGTAAACCATCAATGAGAAACTGAATATCATCAACCGAAAATTTGCTTTCAATATCATTATGCCTTTCCTCAAAAAAAGCTTCTTCTTCGATGAATTTGACTTGTTTTTGAACTCTTATAAATGAAACACATTCATTAATCATGATTCGGCGAATCCATCCTTCAAAACTTCCCTTGTGTTCAAAATTTTTAAGATGTGTAAACACTTTCATAAACGCTGTAATCATCACATCTTCTGCCAACTGAAGATCTTTGATATATTGCCGGCAAACACTCAACATTTTTGAAGAATACTTAGTATATATCTGTTGTTGTGCAAATCGATTTTGGTCGATTGCCATTTGGATAATAGTTTGCTCCTCTTGATGTAAGTTGATTACCTTCATAAAAATGTTTCAAGCAATCGGGAAAAAACACAAACTTCAACCGATTTCTATAAGTATAGACGACAGTTGTCTCAAAATCGTTGCATGTAGGTATAGAAAAAAGAAAAAATAATTTCAAAATTAGCCTTTACTGATTGATTATCAATAATATATGAAAATTATTTTTTTCGCTCAATGACGTAATTTACCATTAATGTTAAGGCATCTTTATAGTCGGAAGCCGGAAAATCATTTAAAATTTGATGAGCTTCTTGTTGAAACTGTACCATTTTTTGTTCGGCATAAGCCAAACCACTGTTGTTTTTGACAAAAGCGATGACTTCTTTCACGCGTTTTTTGTCTTTATTGTGGTTTTTTATGGAGTTGATTAACCAACTTTTTTCTTTAGAAGAACAATTATTCAACGTATAAATTAAAGGAAGCGTCATTTTTTGCTCTTTGATATCAATCCCCGTTGGTTTTCCGATAGATTCTTCGGTATAATCGAACAAATCGTCTTTAATTTGAAAGGCCATTCCAATCAATTCACCAAATTTTCGCATCTTTTCAACTACTTCGGTATTTTCAGGAACAACAGAACAAGCACCTAAGGAACAACAAGCCGCAATTAACGTTGCTGTTTTTTGTCGGATGATTTCGTAATAAATGTCCTCAGTAATATCTAAACGACGGGCTTTTTCAATTTGAAGTAATTCGCCTTCACTCATTTCACGGACGGCGACAGATATTATTTTCAATAGATCAAAATCGTTGTTATCAATCGAAAGTAACAATCCTTTGGACAATAGGAAATCGCCAACTAAAACCGCAATTTTATTCTTCCATAAAGCATTGATGGAGAAAAAACCTCTGCGACGGTTGCTATCATCTACCACATCATCATGCACTAAGGTTGCCGTATGAATTAATTCAATCACAGAAGCACCACGATACGTTCGTTCATTTACATTTCCGCCTGAAACCATTTTTGCAGTTAAGAAAACAAACATCGGACGCATTTGTTTGCCTTTTCTGTTTACAATATAAAAAGTGATTCTGTTGAGTAAAGCGACTTTTGAAGACATCGAATCGTAGAACTTTTGTTCGAAAAGTTCCATTTCTTTGATGATGGGTTGTTTAATTTGTTCGGTGATTTTCATGAAAGTCCAAAGATAGGCAGAATGTTAGAAAATCACAACATACTACTGTTAGGAAACCGATTCGTTTTTGTTAGCTAATTGTCCGCAAGCTGCGTCAATATCTTTACCACGACTGCGACGAACTTTAGCAATTACACCAATCTTAGCCAAAGCAGTGACATAATTTTCCAAAACCGCATCTGAGGCTTGCTGAAACAAACCGTCGTCAATGGGATTGTATTCGATTAAATTGACTTTACATGGCACATATTTACAAAACTTAACCAGAGCATCAATCGATTTTTTATCATCATTGATTCCTTTCCAAACCACATATTCATAGGTGATTTTGCTTTTGGTTTTTGAATACCAATATTCCAGACTTTCACGTAAATCTCTTAATGGAAAATTTTTAGAAAAAGGCATAATTTCCGAACGAATTTCGTCATTAGCTGAATGCAATGAAACGGCTAATTTGAATTTCACTTCATCATCTGCCATCTTTTTTATCATTTTGGGAATACCTGATGTAGAAAGTGTAATTCGTTTAGGCGACATTCCCAATCCTTCCGGCGAAGTAATCATTTCAATCGCTTTGAGCACATTGTTGTAATTCATCAACGGCTCACCCATTCCCATAAAAACAATATTGGAAAGTGGCCGATCAAAGTACAAACGGCTTTCGTTATCGATGGCAACTACTTGGTCATAAATCTCATCCGGATTGAGGTTTCGCATGCGTTTCAAACGAGCTGTTGCACAAAAATTACAATCTAAACTGCAACCCACTTGACTTGAAACACAAGCCGTTGTTCGAGTTGGCGTTGGAATCAAAACGCTTTCCACCACCATTCCGTCATACAAACGTACAGCATTTTTCACAGTTCCATCTTCACTGCGTTGCATTTGATCGACTTTGATGTGATTAATCACAAAATTATCTTCAAGCATTTGACGGGTTTCTTTAGAAATATTAGTCATATCATCAAATTGATAGACTTTTTTACTCCACAACCATTCGTAAATCTGATTACCACGAAAGGCTTTATCGCCTTGAGAAAAAAAAAATTCTCTAAGTTGTTCTTTAGTTAATGCCCTAATGTCTTTTTTGGTGGTATTCATGGTGCAAAAATAGGAAGTATTTGTGGATTAGGTAAGTTAATAATTTGTAATTTTGACCAAAATAAATTTTATATGCATTTCCTCTCCGAAGATTTAGAAGATTACGTTGCCTTTCATTCGCAAAATGAGCCTGAATTATTAGCCCAACTAAACAAAGAAACATATCAGAAAATTTTACTGCCACGCATGTTGAGCGGTCATTTTCAGGGAAGAGTTTTAAGTATGTTATCTAAATTAATTCGGCCAAAAAATATTTTGGAAATTGGTACTTATACCGGTTATGCTACCTTATGTTTATGTGAAGGTATGCAGGAAAACGGAATGGTTCACACCATTGATATTAAAGAAGAATTAGTAGATTTTCAACGAAAATATTTTGATAAATCGTCTTGGGGAAATCAGATTGTGCAACATTTAGGCGAAGCGATTGACATCATTCCCAAGATAGAAACAACATTTGATTTAGTTTTTATTGATGCAGACAAAGAAAATTACCTCAATTATTACGAATTGATTGTGCCAAAAATGAATAAAGGTGGCATTATTTTATCTGACAATGTTTTATGGTCAGGAAAAGTAGTTGAACCCTTAAAAGAAGGAGATTTAAGTACACAAGTTCTTTTGGAATACAACAAACGACTCAAAGATGACATTAGAGTGGAGACGGTGTTATTACCTATTCGTGATGGCCTAACTGTTAGTCGGGTTCTTTAATTCAACGGGAAATATTTCGCTTGAAAAAGAATGTAAATTCTATAAAAAAGTGTTCCTGTAAAAAGACCAAAAATATAGCCTGCTAAAATATCACTTGGGAAATGTAATCCTAAATAAATTCTGCTATAAGCGAAAACCAAAGGAAATAGAAATAACAACAATCCAAATTGATAATATTTTCTGAAAATCAAAAAAAAGAAAGTTGTAGAAGCCAAGGAATTCGAAGCATGACCTGAAAAAAAACTATGAGAAACGCGTTCTTGAACGACTCGAATATACTCTTTTACGGCCGGATCATTACAAGGCCTAAGTCGTTCAAAACTAAATTTAAACAAATTTGTTATTTGGTCAGTTGCTAAAATGAGTAACGCGAGAAAAAGCACAAAAAAACCAAATTGTTTCCATCCAATTTTTTTAATTAATAAATAAAATAATACTGCAAAAAAGGGAGCCCAATACAATTGTTTGGTAATCACTAGCCAAAATCCGTCCCACTGTTCAGAGCCTAGGTTATTGAGAAAAAAAAGTGCTTTTTTATCGATTTCAATTAATTTTTCCAAAACTATAATTGTCTTTTAATTGGACCGGTAATTTGTTCAATATCTTCCTTTGTATTTTCAATTTCAGTTTTGAAAGCAGTATCTAAATCAGTTGGTTTAACAATTTCGTTAAAATCTTGTTTTACTTTTTGTATTTCCTGAGAAATTCCGGAAGATAAACTTTGTGAATCTAATCCATTTGCATCGGCACTTTTTTGGATTTCACTTTTAATGTCATCCGTTGCGTGTTTAAGTTGCCGCATCATCTTTCCTAATGTTCTGGCAATTTCAGGAATCTTATCAGAGCCAAAAAGCATAAGAACCATAAAAATGATGAGAATAAACTCTCCTCCTCCAATTCCAAACATAATTACAATATTATTTTGAGCAAATATACGAAGAATTTCAGTTTTGAATAAACCCGTTTATTTCGTTTTTTCTGCTTCGTCAAATTTAGATTTTAATACTTCTTTTGGCCACATATTATTGCTCACATCAATATCAGCTGTTTCTAGTTTTGGATCTAATTGGATTTTCTTAACCTGTTTTTCTGTTGCAAACACTCGGGTTGCTGATTGATTACTTCTACGCCAAATTTGTTCAGGAAATTTAAAGGTTTCGGAAGAACCATCTTCAAATTGCAACTCAACTATAATCGGCATAATCATTCCACCGGGTTTGTCAAAAGTAACTTCATAAAAGTACTTTGGTGTTTTTAAATTACGTTGTTCTTCCGCATTAAATTTAGTGGTAACAAAATCATTCAAGGGTTTAACTTCTGAAATGGTTAAATCTTTTTTATTTTTTTGATTGAGTTGTGTATTATTTCCTTCCACTAAATACACATAAGGTCCATTTGCTGTGCCAAATCTACCTCTTCGGGTTTTAATGTCTTTTAATTCCGCCGTAGGTTCATCGGTTACAAAGTATTGTTTGACTTCTTTGATTCCAATGTCCACATAATCGGTGGAGAAAAACCAGCCTCTCCAAAACCAATCTAAGTCAACCGCTGAAGCATCTTCCATTGTTCTAAAAAAATCTTCCGGCGTTGGATGTTTAAATTTCCATCGGTTAGCATACGTTTTAAAAGCATGGTCAAACAATTCGCGACCCATGATAGTTTCACGCAGAATATTCAATCCGGTTGCAGGTTTAGAGTAAGCATTAGCTCCAAATTGGTGAATGCCTTCAGAATTAGACATGATTGGTTCTAAAAACTTTTGGTCTCCACTCATATAAGGGACGATTTTGTGAGCAGGACCGCGACTTGACGGGTAATTTTCCATGAAATCTTGTTCAGCTAAATATTGTAAAAACGTGTCTAAGCCTTCATCCATCCAAGACCACTGGCGTTCATCAGAATTGACAATCATCGGAAAATAATTATGTCCAACTTCGTGAATAATTACGCTAATCATACCGTATTTGATTCGGTCTGAAACATATCCGTTGGCATCTGGTCGACCATAATTCCAACAAATCATTGGGTATTCCATTCCTTGATCTTCAGCAGAAACAGAAATTGCTTTATGATAAGGATAATCAAACGTATGTTTAGAATATGTTTTTAATGTTTGAGCCACCGCTCTGGTAGAATATTGTTCCCACAACGGATTGCTCTCATTAGGATAGAGAGAAATAGCCATTACATTTTTGGTTTCTAATTTAACTGCCATGGCATCAAAAATGAATTTTCTGGAGGAAGAAAACGCAAAATCTCTCACATTTTCAGCGCTGAATTTCCATGTTTTTGTTTTATCAGAAAACCCTTTTTCAGTTGCTTTTGCCTCGTCTGGTGTAATAATTAAAACGGGCTTATCAAATGTTTTTTCAGCTAATTCATATCTTTTTACTTGTTCGGGCGTAAAAACTTCTTTTCTATTCAATAAAACTCCAGTAGCTTCTAACACATGGTCTGCCGGAACAGTTATATTTACATCATAATTCCCAAAAGCCAAGGCAAACTCTCCTCTTCCCCAAAACTGCATATTTTGCCAGCCCTCTACATCATTATAAACCGCCATTCTTGGAAAAAACTGAGCAATAACATACAATCTATTTCCATCTTTTTCAAACTCTTCATAACCGGAACGGCCACCATCTATTCTATAATTATTGATATTGTACCACCATTTAATTGAAAAAGAAACTTTTTCCTTTGGTTTTAATGGAGATGGTAAATCAATTCGCATCATGGTTTGATTAATAACGTAGGAAAGTGGTTTCCCATTAGCATCATTCACATAAACCAAATTAAATCCACCATCAAAAGCTTGTTGCATGTAATTTTTCACAAATCCATCAACAGGAACTGAGCCCTCTATTTTTTGACTTTCAATTAATGGCGTTTTCGATTGTCGGGCACTCATATTTTGGTCTAATTGAACCCAAAGATATTCTAATGTTTCAGGCGAATTATTGTGATACGTGATCGTTTCAACCCCATCAATTCGTTTGTTTTTATCATCTAAAACAACATCCATTTTATAATCTGCCTGTTGCTGATAATAAGCCGGCCCTGGTGCACCGGAGGCCGTTCTGAACATATTGGGTGTAGCAAATAAATCATAGAGTTGGCTAAATTTATTCGTGTCGTAATGACCTGATTCTCTTTTTGTTTCAGTTTTTTCTTGTGCCAACAATAAGGCTGGAAATAATCCGAAAAATAGCAGCTTCTTCATCTAAATTTTTTTTTGAAAGAACTAAAATAAACATTTTAAAGTAGCAGAAATTTTTTTATCAGTAATTTAACAACTCGTTGGGATTATCAGGAGTTAACAGAGCACTTTGTTTCTTGTTTAAAACTTGGGTGTGAATGATGTTTTGTTGTTCAGTAATAAAATCAAATAAAAGAGTGTTTTTAACTTCTATAGAATTCACTTTGGAAACATTGCTTACTTTTAGATAAATGATAAATACATCATCTTCTATTTCTTTTTTTACAAATTGAATCTCTTTAAATTTTGCATTTACTTTAATGGAAAAATTATCTGATATATACTTTTTAAATTGTTCCAATTGAACTGCTGACTCTTTAGAAGAACCCAAATAGAACTTAGTTTTATGACTTTTTTCTAACGCATTATTCAAATCATCAATAAAAAAACGAGCTGTAATTTGTATTACTTTCTTTTCAGGAACAAAATTAATTTGTGTCACAGAAACATAAAATTTATGTATCGTGAAAGAACATAATCCTATAAAAAAAATAGCTATAAAAACAATTTTTATCTTTTTTCTCATTTAAATTAATCCTTAGGAAGGTTTTTATATTCTTTGCTTTTACTGATTAAAAAGTCTATTAAATCAATTTCTCTATTTACAGCTAACAGCTCTTTCACCTTTGGGTCTGAATCACAATAAGCTAAAAATAACCCGATTTCGTCTTTGTTTAGTTCAAGTGTTTCCGTAAAAAAGTTATAGGTAAATTTATCTTTTACTGCTTCTTGAAAATTCTTTGAAGAGGTAAAAACCATTTCTTTGGGTTTATCTTTTACGAAAATTTTTCCAATCATCTTACCAATTTTAACAAAGTCCATACCGTAAGTAATTGTTCCATCATAAATACCCGGGTTTTTAGGAGTAGAACTGGCATCTTTTTCAAATTGTAAATCAGTAATTTGTCCACTATCAAAAGCCGGATTCATGTCGGTCACTTTCATATTTTTAACATCTTTGACTAAATCACCTGTTAACGTTTTTGGTGTCACGACAACTTCATCTAATTCATTAATAAATTCCTCTAATTTGACATAAACAACTTCAACTTTAAAATCAATCTCAGCTAGAATCAATTTTTTGGATTTAAAAACTACACTGGAAAAAACTAATGTATCACTTGGTCTGGCATACAAAGTAAAGTAGCCCAAATGATCTGAGATTGCTCCTTTGTTAGAAGATATATTAAAAACAGTTACATTATCAATAGACAATGATTCAGCAACAATTTTTCCTTTTAATACAACTCTTGGCACAAATTGACTATAGGAAAATTGTATTATAAAAAAGGTGGCTATTAAAAGAAAATTATTTTTCATAAGAATTTAAAAAAGTTAAAAATTCTTGCGACAACTCACCTAAAATAAAGGTGGCTCTCACTTTGTTTTTTGAAGTTAACGCTTCTGCTAAGTCAATATCTTCTACCACATAAAATTTAAATCCATTCACATATTCTTTTGGAATCTTAAGTGAATTTATAAAAAATGCATCTTCAAAATAACTTTCCAAACGAATAATTAATCGCTCTCTTTTTTCAACTTCCAGCTCTCTCTTTAAATTTTTCGTTCTACCGGAAACCCAATTTAACAATGGATCTAAAAAACCTGTTGTTGCCGTTCTAATTCTTCGTTCTGCAGGGGTATAACTTACCGGTTTGTAAGTGATAATTCCTAAATTTTGTGCTGTTATTTTAGTGTTTTCAGAAACTACCACTTCCTCTAATTGATTAACTTTTGAAGTCATGTTAATTTCTACAAAACCATCGTTAATCTCTTTTTTAGTGATGATTTTTCGCCAATAATTGAGATGAACAGCTGAAAAAACCAATAAATCATCTTCATTTACCTCTAAATAAAATTCTCCTTTTGCATTAGTAATCGTTGCTTTTTCAGAAACTAAATTTAAAACATGAATCCCTTCTACCGAAGCATTTTCAACTTTGATAACGCCACGAATTTGTTTTTCATTTTGTGAAAACACTTTGGCTGATGAAAAAATGAGCAATAAAAATAGTACCTTATTCATATTCTTCCAAGTAGATTAAAAAATCAGTTGCCAGTTTCGAGATTCGAAAATTGCCCTTTATTTTATTATTTGACTGTAAATAACTCATTAATTCATCGTCATAAATGATATAATATTTAAATCCATCAACAAATTCCTTTGGAATTTTCAGTTGATTTGCATAAAACTCATTGTCATTCCAATCGTTCAACTTCCTTAAAAGTAGTTCTTTTTTTTCAATTTTCAAATCGTTTTTAAGCATTTTTGTTCGTCCCGTAGCCCAATACAATAATGGATCTAAGGGTAATCTAAAAGCCATCAGACCTATTAAATCCATTTGTGTTATTTTAGTTGGGCGTAACTTTCGTTCGGCAGGAGTATATGCTTTAGGTTTATAGTTAATTATCCCTAACTCTTGTGCATTAATTTTGGTGTATTCCGTTAATACCACTTCATTTAATTTCACTTCTTTGGGAGTCATTGTCACTTCTAAAAATCCTGTTTTAAAATCATTTTCTTTCACACTTTTTCGCCAATAGTTTAAATGAACCGCCGAAAAAACTAACAAATCACCCTGTTTAGCTATGATTGAAAAATGTCCATTTCGATCAGTAACTGTTGATTTTTCGTTTACTAAATTTAAAACATGAACACCTTCAACCGAATTTGAATCACAAATAATTGTTCCGTTGATTACTTTTTCAGTCATATCTTGAGCATGAATAAAAAGGGAATAAAAGAAAAGCAACATTTTGACAAAGTAAAATTTTCTCATAAACTATCTAAGAAATTCAATTGCATTTAGAACTGATAATTATTTATACTCTTCATCAAATTTATTTTAAAAAAATAGCACTTCATCAAGCAACCACTGAAGATTAACTTATTTATAACAAGTTGTATTTACGTACATACTTATACAGGCATCCGATTTAGACCAAGTTGCCATAGATTTATCTCTATTGTACATCGTAAAATAAGGCAACATTGCCGCATAAAACGCAAAACGCCAATTTTTATCATCCCTTTTTTCGCTTTCCAACCATGTTAAAGTAATCGCTACTTGTTCTAGTTCCTTTTCTAAATAAATTTCATAAGGTTTTAAATCAAATTGAACCCAGTCCGTTTGACCATTCTTCACCTCAATTATAATATTCTTTTTGAGGATATTTTCATACGGCATTCCGTCTTTTAAATTGTAAATATTCATTCGGAATTTAATCGATCTAAATTCATTACCGCTGATGCAAAAATTTAGATTGTCTAATCTACAATCATTTTTTATATCGAAAAGCATCCCTCTCTCACGACCTAATTCTACATTGATTTCTTTTTCGTAGGTAGAGTAAAAACTAATATGCATCATGCCTGCACCTTTTGCAGTGCGACCAATCTTTTTTGTCCATGTTTTAGGTGGAATTAAAACAACTTCATTCAATTCATTTACTGAAGGAACAAGCCAAATTTTGTTTTGTTTGGATAGATTTTTCAAACTTAATTCAATCGTTTCAAATCCAATGTGCGAAAAAATCACTAGCTCATCCAAACTGATATCTTGATTGATGGTTAGTACAAAATTACCGTTTTTATCAGAAATGGTTCCAACTTCTTTATTTCTTATTCCAATATTTACATAGGCTAATAGCTCTTTTGTTGAAAAATTGGCAACACTACCTTTAAAAACTACTTGTGAAAAACCTTGAGTTAAAAAAAGTAAAAACAAAAAAAAGATTAGTCCCTGATTTTTCATAATTGAATTTCTTAATTGAAAAACTAATGGTAAAAATATTGTGTTTTCTTCCCAATATCCTCCCAAAGACTTTGTAATTATTTGTTAAACTGAAACAGTTTCTGAAGAGATAAACCCTTACTTTTGTATAAATTCCAATGAAATGAAAAACCTAATTATTGCCAGCACCTCAACTATACACGGAGGAAGTTACCTTGATTATTTATTGCCAAATCTGAAAGTACATTTTGCTGCTTGCCAATCGATTCTATTCATTCCTTATGCCCGACCGAGTGGAATTTCTCATGAAGCATATACTCAAAAAGTTGCATCTGTTTTTAACTCCATTGGTATTTCCGTTAAAGGAATTCACGAATTTTCAAATCCAATTGAAGCCATTGAGCAAGCGGAAGGAATTTTCACGGGAGGCGGAAACACTTTTTTATTGGTTTCGCAGTTGTATGAAAATAAAGTGATGGATGTTTTAAAACAAACCATCGAAAAGGGGACGCCTTATTTAGGCACAAGTGCCGGTAGTAATATTTGTGGATTGACCATGCAAACAACCAATGATATGCCTATTATTTATCCGCCAAGTTTTGCAACGTTGGGAGTTATTCCTTTTAATTTAAATCCGCATTATTTAGACCCTGATGTGAATTCCACACATATGGGCGAAACACGTGAAACCAGAATCAAAGAATTTCATCAATTCAATACTCCTGCCGTTTTAGGATTACGCGAAGGCAGCTGGTTGGAGGTAAAAGGAGACTCCATTTTATTGCGAGGAACTTTAACCGCTCGCTTATTCAGACAAAACCAAGAACCGGTTGAGTTAGAGAGTGTAAGTGAGCTGAATTATTTATAGTAGATTATAAAAAAAGAAAACCCCAAACTTACGTTTAAGGTTTTAGCAGAGCGGAAGACGAGGCTCGAACTCGCGACAACCAGCTTGGAAGGCTGGAGCTCTACCAACTGAGCTACTTCCGCATTTGTGAGTGCAAATATAGATAATTACTTTACTTTGATGCAAATTTTTTATGAAAAAAAATATCTTAAAGCTAACTTAAATTGTAATGGTTTTATTCTTAAATTGTTATATCTTTAGATTAATGTAATTAATGCTATTGAATCATGCTTACGATTAGAGAAATAACTGCATTAGAAACCTATTCTGTCAGGCATCCTGTTTTGAGAAAAGATAAACCGCTTGAAAGTTGCCGCTTTGAAGGCGACGAACTTCATTCCACTATTCATTTAGGGTTGTATATTAATTGTGCTTTAATTGGTGTAATTTCATTATTTAAGAACAAAAATGTCAACTTTACAGATAAAAAACAATTCCAAATACGTGGAATGGCGGTTTTGAAACACCATCAAAAAATGGGCTACGGCATTAAACTCGTTAAAGAGGCTGAACATATCATTCAAAAATACAATTGTAATTTACTTTGGTTTAATGCCCGTGAAACAGCAGTTGATTTTTATAAAAAAATGGGATATACAGTTATTGGTGAATCTTTTATTATAAATGACATTGGCACCCATTTTGTAATGTATAAAAAATTGATTTAGCCCATTGTTTTATGAAAAAAAATTTCCTTTTATTTCTTGCATTAGTATTAATTTCTTGTAATGACGACAAGAATAAAAAGGCAGATAAAGACACAACCCCTATTGTTACTCTTACTAAAGAAGGTAAAATTTTAGCAATTGATTCAACTGTACTTCATAAAAGTAAAGATTCGACCGTAATTGATTTTTATCATTCAAATAACAACAAAACTTTTTGGTTAGCCTTCAATTGCAGAGAATCACTTATTGATGAGCTTAAAAATGTAGAAGACGAAGGATTGAATCGTGCCGATTTTGATTTGAAAAAAATAATCAAATTTGAAAATACTATTGGTGCCTTGTCGGACAAAGCATTAATAGAATATGATATATTACTAACCGAAAATCTTAGTAAATATGTCAAAAAAGTTGCTAACGGAACTTTAAGTCCAAAAGAACTATACAAAGATTGGGATTTAAAAGACAGCAAAATTAATCCTAAAAAATTATTTTTAAATTTTCAACTAAAAGATTCATTTGATTATGCTTTGCATGCTGTAAAACCAAATCATATTATTTACAGAAAACTTAAACACGCCTTAAAACTCATTAACCAATTTCCTGATAATAATTTTGAAGTATTAGAAGCAAAAGATAAGATAGTTTATAAAGACACGCATGATTTGCTTCCTGAAATTAAAAAACGATTAATCTATTGGCATGATTTGAAAATGCAGGATTCGATAACTTCCATTTACGATGAAAAAACCTTGATAGGCGTGAAAAAATTTCAATCCCGCCATGGATTAGTTCCTGATGGCGTGATTGGAAAAGGAACTCTTTCTGCTTTAAACTATTCAAAGAAAAAAAGAAAAGAGCAAATCATTGTCAACATGGAACGTTGGAGATGGTTTCCTAAACAATTTGAAAAAGAATATATTCTAATCAATATTCCTGATTATAAACTCAACGTCGTTAAAAAAAATGACACTATCCGAACGCATCGGATTATTGTTGGAAAATCCAGTAGAAGCACACCCATTTTGTATTCCAAATTGAGCTATGTTGTCTTTAATCCTACATGGACAATTCCTCCCACCATATTAAAGGAAGATGTTATTCCGGCTGCTACTAAAAACAGAGGCTATTTTGCCAGTAAAAACATTACAATTTATGATGGCAATATTGAAGTCAGCTCAGCCGATTGGAATCCTGCTAAAGCAAAGTCCTATCGTTATGTTCAGCCACCGGGGCCAACAAATTCATTGGGTTTAGTTAAAATTATGTTTCCAAATAAACATTCGGTTTACTTACATGATACCAATTCTAGAGGTTATTTTGGCAGAGAAAATCGCTCATTGAGTTCCGGTTGTGTTCGAGTACAAAATCCATTTGAACTTACAGAATATCTTTTAGAGGATTCAATTAATTGGACAAAAGCAAAAATTGATGAAGTACTTACAGAGGCTAAAACCAAAAATGTAAATTTCAAAAAAGACATTTATTTACACATCCTTTATTGGACGGCATGGAGTGAAGGTGATAAACTTCAATTTAGAGATGATATTTATCGATTGGATTTTGATTTGTACAAAAAACTACGAAATTAATTTTGAAGAAATCTTATAACTTCCGGATGGATGATATATGAATAAACAGGATTTGTTTTTAATCGTATTAATTATTTCAGGAGTCAATTCTTCAGGTAAAGCAGGACAACCTTGACTTCTTCCTAATCGTTTATTCTGTTTGATAAACGAATCAGAAACATAATCTGCACCGTGTATCACAACAGCTCTATTTCTTGCTTTATCATTAATACCTTTTTCAAGGCCGTCTAAACGCAACGATTGACCATGTTTTCCTTGATAAACCTCTCCGGTAATATAAAAACCTAAGCTGCTTTGATAAGATTCTGCTTTATTAGAAAATTTTGTAGCAAATTCTTCTCCTGAGTTTCGTCCGTGAGCAACCAATGATTGAAATAAAATCGTGTTGGAATTCATATCAATAACCCACAATCTTTTTACGTTTGAAGACAAACTAAAATCAATCAACGTTAAAATATTATTTTGAATCAGTCCTTTTTGTTTTAATTGATAAAATCCTTCCAATGCCTTAGAAAAACTTTCTAATTGAGGAAGTTTATAATTATTTGAATTCAAATTATTATATAATAAATTCACTTTCGATTCGAAAGTTGCAGTAGTATTTTCAGCAATAATTTTGGGGTCTGTGGTATTTTTTGTAGGCGTTGTAAAGGATAATAATCCGAAAAACAAAGCCGGAATAAGCTTGTATATCATTGGTATTCTTTAGGTTAAAACTCGATTTGGGTTGGCCAAAAATATAAATAAAATCAATACAACCAAATTAATTTTGTCTTAATTATTCATTTTTTGGAAATAATTCATTTTAATGAATAGTATTGAATAACGCTTTCTTTTTCAAATTAGTATCTAGAAACTGTAACAATTCTATAAAAAAACGTCTTTAAAGATATATTATCTTAAGGAAATGATAAAGTAATTGCACTTGGAAAAGCTTTATCTAATTTTGAGCATTATTTACTTTATGAAGCATTTTAGCCTATTTTTCTTTTTTGTTTTTCTTTTTTTTAAAATTGAAATTGCTTTTGGTCAAAAAAAATCAGTTCAGGCTATCCGAGTCACAGAAAATATTGTGGTTGACGGAAAACTGAATGAATCATCTTGGGACAAAGCACCTATTGCAAAAGATTTTGTGATGTATGAACCGGATAACGGAGCTTTAGAAAAAAATGAAAAAAGAAGTGAAGTGAAAATTATATTCAATGATAACGGCATTTATATTGGAGCAACACTTTATGATAATGAAATAACTAAAATTGAAAAAGAAATCACCCAAAGAGATAATTTTGGAACAGCTGATATATTTGGCATATTTCTAAATGGTTTTAACGACGGTCAACAGGATTTTCGTTTTTTTGTGACAGCTGCAGGGGTTCAATTAGACTGTTTGGCAACAGAAAATGGGGAAGACTTTTCTTGGGATGCTATTTGGAATAGTGAAATTTCACTGACTGACTTTGGTTGGGTTGTTGAAATGGAAATACCTTATGCCGCTTTACGCTTTTCTAAAAATGATAAACAAATATGGGGACTTAATATTTTTAGAGAAATTCGGAGAGACAGACATAATTATGTTTGGAGTCATATCGATAGAGCGAAAGGCTCTGTTATCAACCAAGCAGGAACTTTAGAAGGTATTGAAAATATTAAAACTCCTACCCGATTATTTTTTATTCCTTATACTTCCGGTTATATTGAATCAAACGATAAAACTACAAATAGTACCGGAAAAATCGGAATGGATATTAAATACGGAATTAATGATTCCTTTACTTTAGATGCCATTTTAGTGCCTGATTTTGGACAAACCGCATTTGATAATGTAGAACTGAATTTAGGGCCATTTGAACAACAATTTAACGAGAATAGACCTTTTTTTACTGAAGGAACAGATCTTTTTTCAAAAGGCGATTTGCTTTATTCCAGAAGAATTGGCGGGCCACCATCTAATTATCCTGTAACAAATGAAAATGAAACCGTAACTGATTATCCAAATACAGTTGACTTAATCAATGCAATAAAAATATCAGGTAGAACTTCAGATGGGCTTGGAATTGGTTTTTTAAACGCCGCCACAGCAAAAACATATGCTAAAATTAACAACAACGAAACCAATGAATTCCGCGAAGAATTAGTTGAACCCTTCACAAATTATAATATTTTAGTATTTGATCAACGCTTTAATCAAAATTCATCAGTATCTTTTATCAACACAAATGTAACAAGATTTGGTGATTTTCGTGATGCAAACGTTACCGGAATTGTTTATGATTTAAATACTAGAGGAAATAGATTTAATATTTCCGGAGATGTAAAAATGAGCAGTATTTATGATTATGAAAAACCAAATGGTCATACGGCTTATTTAAATTTAGCTAAAACATTTGGAAAATATCGTTATTCTGTTGCTTCAAAATATGTCTCAAAAGATTTTGACAATAATGATCTGGGAATTAATTTTGTTACGAATTATCATAATGTTTATGCTAATTTTAATTACCGAATAGTAAAACCTACTAAAACCTACAATTCCTTTCAACTTAATTCAAATTATTATTTAGAAATTGAAAACACAACCGGAAAAATGCAGGAAAATTGGATTAATGTCAATGTAAACTCCTCCACTTTAAAAAATGATTATATCGGTTATGGCTTCCTAGTAAGTCCTTTTGTTACCTATAATTTTTATGAACCACGTGTTCCGGGTAGGTATTTAGCTTTTCCCGCAACGGTAAATGCCTTTGTATTTTTCTCTTCAAATTACAATAGACGATTTGCTATCGATGTTAACCCCTCCGTTCGTTTTTTTGATCAAAAAGATAGAATTAATTATAGTATATATGCCAGTCCAAGATACCGATTTAATGACAAATTCACACTGATTTACAATGCTTCTTTTTCAAAACAAAACAGTGATATTGGTTGGGTCGATCAAGTTGATTCTGAAATTATATTAGCCGAAAGAAATCGATTTACTTTCAATAACGGATTTTCAGGGAAATATGCACTGAACAATAAAATGACTATCAATTTAACTTCACGATATTACTGGTCATTTGCTGAAAATATAAAGTTTCACACCTTACAAGAGGACGGTACATTTATTCCAAACGACACTTATAATACTGATAAAGATTCTAATTTTAATGTTTGGAATTTTGACGTTTCCTATTCTTGGTGGTTTGCTCCGGGAAGTCAGTTTACTGCTCTATATCGAAATAATGCTCAATACTTTACAAATGAAATAAACAAAGATTTTGGCTCAAACGCAAATAACTTAATAGATAACAGTTTGAACCATGTTTTTTCTGTCAGTCTTCGCTATTTTATTGATTATAACAAAGCTAAAAATTGGTTTAAAAAAGCCTAATTCTTCGCTTATAAAGCTATACATTCTATATCTTTGTTCTAAATTTTAATCTAATGAACAAGAAAGTAATCCTGATGATTTTAGATGGATGGGGACATTCGCCAGATCCAAAAGTTTCCGCAATTGATAATGCCAATACCCCTTTTATTGATTCTCTTTATAAAAACTATCCTAATGCCGAATTACGAACAGATGGTTTAAACGTAGGACTTCCTGAAGGTCAAATGGGAAATTCTGAAGTAGGTCATATGAATTTAGGAGCTGGTAGAATTATTTATCAAGAACTTACTCGAATAAATTTAGCCGTAAAAAATAAAACTTTAAATGATGAAAAAGTACTACAAGATGCTTTTTCTTATGCCAAAATCAATCATAAAAAAGTGCATTTTTTAGGTTTGGTTTCTGATGGTGGAGTTCACTCTCATACTTCTCACCTAAGAGGATTATTAGATGCGGCTCAAGATTATGGTTTAGATAATGTTTATGTTCATGCCTTTACAGATGGACGCGATGTGGATCCAAGATCAGGAAAAGGATACATTGAAGATTTAGAAAAATATTGTTCAAAATCAAAAGCAAAGTTAGCTTCTGTTTGCGGCAGATATTATGCGATGGATCGAGATAAACGCTGGGAACGCGTAAAAATTGCTTATGATCAATTGGTTAAAGGCGTTGGAACTCTTTCAACTAATGCATCAGAAGCCATTCAAAAAAGTTATGATGCGGATATTACTGATGAATTTATCCAACCCATTTTGATGACCGATTCCAATGGAAATGCTTTAGCAACCATTGAAAATGGCGATGTGATTATCTTTTTTAATTTCAGAACAGACAGAGGTCGACAACTTACCGAAGCATTATCACAAAAAGATTTCCATGAACAAAATATGCATAAATTGAATTTGTATTATGTAACAATGACCAATTATGATGAAACCTATCATAAAGTTAAAGTGATTTACAACAAAGATAATATCACCGAGACCTTAGGAGAAGTTCTGGAAAAAAACCACAAAAAACAAATACGTATTGCCGAAACAGAGAAATATCCACACGTAACTTTCTTTTTTTCCGGTGGCCGCGAAGAACCTTTTGAAGGTGAAACACGCATTTTAAGAAATTCTCCAAAAGTGGCCACATACGATTTAAAACCCGAAATGAGTGCCTTTGAACTGAAAGATGCTTTGATTCCTGAATTAGAAAAAGGTGAAGTTGATTTTGTGTGTTTAAATTTTGCCAATGGTGACATGGTGGGTCATACAGGAATCATGGAAGCTGCCATCAAAGCTTGCGAAGCAGTTGACACATGTGTAAAAGAAGTTATTGAAACGGCATTAGCAAATAATTACACCACTATCGTAATTGCCGATCACGGAAATTGTGAAACAATGATTAATCCGGATGGAAGCCCAAATACAGCTCACACCACAAACCCTGTTCCTGTTTTTTTGGTTGACAAAGAACTAAAATCAATAAAAAGTGGTGTTTTAGGTGACATTGCTCCAACGATTCTTCATTTGATGGGAATTCCTAAACCGGCAGTCATGACAAGGGAAACCTTGGTGTAAACAAACCATATATTAAATTTTAGCCATTCAAAAAATGGCTTTTTTTATTAAAAAATAGTTAATTACTTGCAAAAGTAATAGTGATACTATTACATTTGCATTGTATTCTATTAATATAAAAAAATTTCAATGAAAAATATACTAGAAGGCTTAAAAGTAAACATTAGCAATAAGATATATATCAAGGATCCTGAGACTTCAGAATTAGGAAAGAACATCATAGAAAATAGTATTTTACTCATCAATGAAATTGGATTTGACAACTTTACTTTTAAAAAGTTAGGAGAAAGAATAGGATCCAATGAAAGTTCGATATATCGCTATTTTGAAAATAAACACAAGCTTCTTTTATACTTATCTTCTTGGTATTGGGGGTGGTTGGAATTTAAAATAGTTTTGTCAACAAACAGCATCACTAATCCAAAAGAAAAACTAGTAAAAGCATTGGAAATAGTCACAGAAGAACCTTCTGAAGACAAGAACCATCCACATATAAATAAAATGATTTTAAGCAACATTGTCATTTGCGAATTTTCAAAATCATACTTAACCAAAGAAGTAGACGATGAGAATAAAGAAGGCTATTTTTTAATTTATAAAAGAGTCATCAACCGAATTGTAGAAATGGTTAAAGAGGTAAATCCTGAATATCCGACTCCAAAAAGTTTAATTTCAACAGTTATTGAAGGTTCATTACATCAACATTTTTTGAAAAACCATTTTAAAACAATAACAGACTGCAACGACAAAACAACACCAAACGAGTTTTTTACAGCATTGGTTATAAAACAAATTAGTTAGTCAAATGAAAAAAGAATCAACTTTGTTAACCCCTCTAAAAAGATTTATTAATTTATTGAAATTAGACAAAAAAGATATTTATCAAGTATTTTTTTATGCTGTTTTCTCTGGAATTGTGAGTCTTTCGCTACCATTGGGAATTCAAGCAATTATCAATTTAATTCAGGGTGGAAGAGTAAGTTTATCATGGATTATTTTAGTTTTAGTTGTCATTCTTGGAGTAGCCTTTAATGGCGTTTTAAAACTCATGCAACTAAGAATAACTGAAACTATTCAACAAAAGATATTTATTCGTTCCTCTTTTGAATTCTCTTATCGCTTTCCAAAAATAAAATATACGGAATTCAACAATTCCTATCCTCCTGAATTGGCCAATCGGTTTTTTGACACACTTACTGTTCAAAAAAGTGTAGCGAAACTAATTTTAGATTATTCAGAATCATTATTACAAATCATTTTCGGATTGTTGTTACTTTCTGTATACCATCCTTTTTTCATACTTTTTGGATTATTATTATTCAGTATCTTATATTTAATTTTTAAACTATCCTTTCAATCCGGATTGAAAACGAGTTTAACAGAATCAAAATACAAGTACAAAGTAGCCCATTGGATACAAGAAATCGCTCGAAATTATTTTGGATTTAAAAGCAAGGTTGAAGCTGATTTTGCCTTATCAAAAAATGACAAAATGGTGACTGAATACTTAAAATCAAGAGAAAGCCACTTTCAAATCATCAAAAGACAATTTATACAATTGATTGGGTTTAAAATTTTAATATCCGCCGGTTTATTGCTAATTGGCGGCTTCTTAGTGATTAATCAACAAATCAATATTGGCCAATTTGTGGCAGCAGAAATTATCATTTTGTTAATTATCAATTCCGTTGAAAAAATAATCATTGGTTTAGAAACTTTTTATGATTTGCTGACTTCTATTGAAAAAATCGGGCAAATTGTAGACATGGAATTAGAAGAAATTTCAGATGAAGAGTACAACTATTGTTATAAAAATATATTATTTGAAATTGATAGTTTGAACTTTTCATTTCCATATTCCAATAAGAAAGTATTAAACAATATTTCTTTAAAAATAAATCAAGGGGAAACCATATATCTGGATGGGAATAACGGTTCCGGTAAAACAACTTTCATGCGAATTTTAGCCGGTTTGATTCAAACCAATACCAATTCGATTTATATAAACGATGAGAACTATAAAAAAATCAATATCACACAGTATCGTTCACAAATAGGAATCATCACGGCCGGTCAAACAACTTTTGAAGGAAGTATTCTTGAAAACATCACATTTAACAATAACTCGGTAGCTCCTGAACGCTTAAAATGGGTTTTGGATAAAGTAAAACTCACAAATGAAATTAAAAAAATGCCCAATGGCTTAGACGAATTTATATTAACCGACGGAAAACAATTATCTTCTTCAATTACTCAGAAAATAGTATTAGCTAGAGCGATAATAAATCATCCAAACATATTGTTTTTAGAAGATCCTTTTGACAAAATGGACAATGATCAAGCCAAAGAAATCATCGACTTTATTGTTTCCAAAGAAAATAATTGGACCGTTATTGTAACTTCTAAAAGTGAATATTGGAAACAAAAATGTGAACGAATTATAACTCTAGAGAAAGGAAGATTAATTTCAGATACAAACTAATCATGCTAAATATTTCTAACAATAATATCAACAAAAAAGTAGATTTAACTCGTTTTGAAACAATCAAACAGTTAAGTGTAAGACCTTATTTTAAAACTTTTAACCGATTGTTAATATGGTTTTTAATAGGAAGTGCTTTATTCCTATTATTACCTTGGACTCAAAATATTCAAGGTTCAGGTTATGTTACCACCGTTTCTCCGGAACAAAGACCTCAAACCATTCATACCGCTATTGCCGGAAGAATTGAAAAATGGTATGTTGCTGAGGGTCAATATGTAAACAAAGGCGATACGATTTTATTTATTTCAGAGGTAAAGGAGGATTATTTTGATCCAAATTTGGTTGCAAATACCGAAAATCAAATGAAAGCCAAAATGCTTTCTGAAGGTTCGTACGAAGATAAAGCAAGTGCTTTGTCAACACAAATTACTGCAATTGAACGAGAACGAATCTTAAAATTAGAACAAGCCAAAAATAAAATAGAACAATCACTTTTAAAAATCAAAAGTGACAGTATGGATTTAGAAGCTATAAAAACACAATTAAAAATCGCTCAAACACAATTTAAACGTTCGCAAGATTTGAATAAAGATGGTTTAAAACCAATGACAGATGTTGAGGACAAACGATTAAAACTTCAAGATGCAGAGGCAAAAATAATCACACAACAAAACAAATATTTAACTTCAAAAAATGAATTACTCAACTCAAGAGTTGAAATAAACAGAATTACAGCTGAATATACCGATAAAATTTCAAAAGCTCAAAGCGACCGGTATACGGCACTCAGCAGTCAGTTTGATACTGAAGCACAAGTGAATAAATTGCAAAATCAGGTTACTAATTACAAGATGCGTAACGAACTTTATTACATAAAAGCTCCACAAAATGGTTATGTAAACCGTGCGTTGCAATCCGGTCTTGGAGAAACGATTAAAGAAGGAACTCCGGTTGTGAGCATTATGCCATCTAAATATGATATTGCTGTGGAAACCTATATTGATCCAATTGATTTGCCACTAATTCATAAAGGAGAAAAGGTTAGAATTTGGTTTGACGGATGGCCTACTATTGTTTTTAGTGGATGGCCAAATACTTCCTACGGAACTTTTGGAGGTAAGATTGTTGCTATTGAAAATTTTATCAGTCCCAATGGAAAATACCGGATTTTAATCGCTCAAGATCCCGCAGACGCACCATGGCCCAAACAGTTAAGTATCGGTGCAGGAGCTCAAACTTTTGCATTATTAGACAATGTGCCTATTTGGTATGAGTTATGGCGAAAATTAAACGGTTTCCCTCCTGATTTTTATATTCCTAAACAAACCAATGCAACAAAAAAATAAAGGAATTATGAGAGCTACTATTGCCCTATTTTTAGTTTTTTCTTTTCTTTCTTATTCACAGGAGAACGCTGCTGATAGTATTTTGACTTTAGATGCCTACTTGGGATATGTCAAACAATTTCATCCTCTGGTAAAACAAGCAAATATTGAAGTAAGTCAGGCACAGTCAGAAATTATTGCCAGTCGAGGTGGATTTGATCCAAAAATTGAAGTAGATTATGAAAATAAACAGTTTAAATCGACGGAATATTATGATTTACTTACAACTACTTTTAAAATTCCAACATGGTATGGTGTTGAAATAAAAGCTGGTTTTGATCGAATGGAAGGGGATTTTTTAAATCCTCAAAACACTACGCCCGATAACGGATTAGCAAACCTGGGAATTTCAGTGCCTCTTGGTCAAGGCTTGCTAATAAATGATCGAATGGCTGATTTGAAAAAAGCTAAAATATTTGTAAATTTATCGAAAGCAGAACGTGATTTAGAAGTAGCTAATATTCTCTATTTAGCGTCTAACAGTTATTTCAATTGGTATAGAAACTACAATGAATACAAACTGTACCAAACTTTTTTAAAAAATGCAACTATACGATACGACGGTATAATTGGATTAATAGATGCTGGTGATAGGCCGGCAATTGACAGTGTAGAAGCCGGAATTTTGGTGAAATCGAGAAAATTAAATTTAGAACAAGCACGATTAAAATTAGTTAAATCAAAATTAGAACTTTCTAATTTTCTATGGTTTGAAAACAATTTACCCTTAGAATTACAAGATTTCATTACGCCGGAATCTGCCTTGGAAAAATCAATTGAAAATACCTTACGAACCAACGGTTTATTACTTGCAACCATTGATTTTGAAAATCATCCAAAAATAAAATCACTGCAAAACAAAGTCAGCATTTTAGAAGTAGATAAACGTCTTAAGGGAAATCTTTTATTACCTACCCTTAATTTGAATTACAATTATATATCAGAGCCCGAATTTGTTCGAGATTTTAATACCTTAAATTATCAATACGGTGTGAATTTTAGTCTACCGTTATTTCTTAGAAAAGAACGTGGCAATTTTCAAGTAGCAAAATTTAAATTACAAGATGCCGAATTGGATCTGCAGTTTGAAAATCAGGTTTTAAAAAATAAAATTGAATATCAATTAGAAGAAATCAACTCTTTAAAAAGCCAAATTGATATCGCAAATGAGTTAGTGTCAAATTTCCAAACAATGTTAGATTCTGAAGAAAAACTATTTTTATTTGGAGAAAGTTCATTATTTCTTATAAACACACGTGAAAACAGTTTGCTGAGTACCAGTTTGCAACAAATAGATACACAAATAAAATTTTGCGTATCTAATTCCGATTTGTTTCGATTAATTGCCAGTCCGGAATTCAATAATTAAAAAAAAACTGCTTTGTTTAAATGAAATTGAACAAAGCAGCTAGGAATATGGTTTAGAATGAAAATGGTTTAATTTCACTCATCTCATAGTAAGCTTTTTCAATCCACTCCCGATGATTGGGATGAGCAATTTTAACCAATTCTGTTACTCGTTGTTTTAGTGTTTTTCCATACAAATTGGCTATGCCATATTCTGTAATAATATACTGAACATGCGACCGTGTAGTGACAACACCCGCTCCTTGTTTTAAAAAGGGTACAATTCTACTTTCACCACGTTTTGTTTGTGAAGGCAATGCAATGATTGCTTTTCCTCCAACACTTAAGGAAGCACCTCGAATAAAGTCCATTTGGCCACCAACACCTGAATACATTTTTCCACCAATTGAATCGGCACAAACCTGTCCGGTTAAATCAACTTCAATAGCGGAATTAATAGCTACCATTTTCGGATTTTTTCGTATTCTGGCCGTGTCATTTACAGCCGACGATTCTTTTAATTCGACAAAAGAATTGTCGTCAACAAAATCATATAATCTTCGGGAACCCATTAAAAAAGTTGCTAAAACACGTCCGCGTGTGGTTCCTTTAAAGTTACAATTGATAATGTCTTTCTCAATCAAATCAATCACTCCATCAGAAAACATCTCTGTGTGCAATCCTAAATCTTTATGATTGTGTAATTTGCTTAAGGCAGCATTCGGAATGGAACCAATACCCATTTGAAGTGTACTTCGGTCTTCAATTAAGGAAGCAACATATTCTCCTATCTTTTCTTCTTCGGGAGTAAAAGTATCAATGCCATGGGCAAAAATAGGTTCATTTACTGCTACCAAATAATCAATTTCCGATTCATGAAGAATTCCATCACCAAATGTTCTCGGCATATTCGGGTTTACTTGAGCCACTACAATTTTTGCGTTTTCTATTGCCGCAACAGATGCTTCAACAGAAACACCAAGTGAACAATAACCATGTCGGTCAGGTGGAGAAACATGAATAAAAACCACATCCAGCGGCAGTACGTTTTTTCGAAATAAAACGGGTAATTCACTTAAAAAAACGGGGGTATACGAACCGTTTCCGGCTTTTAACGTATGTCGGACATTGGCTCCAAGGAAAAACGAATTCACATGAAAACTTTTTGCAAGTTCCGGGTTGGCATAAGGAGCTTCACCTTCGGTGTGTAAATGGCAGATTTCTACGTTTATTAATTCGGAAGCTCTAGCTGTTAATGCTTTAGATAAAACTGTTGGCGAAGCAGCTGCAGCTTGTAAATACACCCTATCTCCGGATTTCACAACTTTTACAGCTTCTTCTGCAGTTACATATTTGCTCATAATCTTTAAATTTTAAGCAAATATAAAGTGAATTTCAGGCAGTAAAGATGATATTTCTCATTGTTTTTATTTTTTTGTTTGTAAATTATTTCTTTTTTAAAAAGCACTATAAACTATCCCTCTGCTATTGTATTGCTGTAAATAATTCTAAAAAAGTGTACCTTTGTCGCTTTAAATTTCAAGATATGATTATCTCAAAAACCAAGGAAGAAATCGAATTAATGCGTGAAAGTTCATTATTGGTTTCTAAAACGCTTGGATTGATTGCGAAAGAAATAAAGCCAGGAGTGACCACTTTGTACCTAGACAAACTAGCCGAAGAGTTCATTCGTGATAACGGTGGTATTCCGGGATTTTTAGGTTTATACGGTTTTCCTAACTCACTTTGTATGAGTCCAAATGCCCAAGTGGTTCATGGTATCCCCAATAACAAACCTTTAGAAGAGGGTGATGTTATTTCTGTGGATTGTGGTGTTTTGAAAAATGAATTTTATGGTGATCACGCTTATTCGTTTGAAATTGGCGAAGTAGCACCGGAAGTTAAAAAGCTATTGAAAGTCACCAAAGAATCATTGTATGTGGGCATTCGTGAATTCAAAGCCGGAAATCGTGTAGAAGATGTTGGTAATGCCATTCAAAAATACTGTGAATCGCATGGTTATGGCGTAGTTCGAGAATTGGTAGGCCATGGTTTGGGAAAAAAAATGCACGAAGATCCTGAAATGCCAAATTATGGCAAAAGGGGTCGTGGAAAGCTATTTGTAGAAGGCATGGTGGTTGCAATTGAACCCATGATTAATATGGGAACTAAAAATATTAAACAACTGAAAGACGGTTGGACTATATTAACCGCAGACATGAAACCTAGTGCTCACTTTGAGCATAATGTTGCATTGGTTGATGGAAAACCTGAGTTGCTTTCAACGTTTAAATATATTTATGAAGCCCTAGGCATTGTGAGTAATGAAGAAGATGAGTTTAGGAGGAAAACGTTAGTAATTTGACACGGATTTCACGGATTTACACGAAGAAATTAATTACACAAAGCTTAGGAAATTTATAATTTGTTTTTTAAAGCTTTTTTTAAATGTCCTTTTATGATTGATTTATATTTAAAAGATGAAACTTATAAAATTATTGGACTTTGTATGGAAGTTCATAAAATTTTAGGTAAAGGTCATTCTGAAATTATCTATAAAGAAGCTTTAGAGTACGAATTTAGAACGAACGGTATTCCATATGAAAGGGAAAAAAACTATCGGATTGAATATAAAGAAATCTTTCTTTCAAGATATTACAATGCAGATTTTGTGGTGTTTGACGAAATAATTCTTGAAGTTAAAGCTATACAATGTTTTACTAAAAGTGATGTCAGGCAAACTTTAAATTATTTAGCTGCTTCAAAAAATAAACTTGGTCTTTTGGTAAACTTTGGAGAAGATTCTTTAAAACATCAAAGAGTAATTCTATAGAGATCAACACTATCCTGAGCTTTGTTAAATTTTAAAATCTGTGAAAATTAGTGAAATTCGTGTCAAAAAATGAAAAAAGCTTTTAAATTTTTATTAAATACTATTCCTCGCCCAATTTTAATTCGGTTGAGCTATATCGCTCGGCCTATTTTAGCTTTTTTATTAAGAGGAAATCGGTTTACTGACCCGATTGATGGAAAAAGCTTCCGAATGTTTTTGCCTTACGGATACGGACAACAACGAAATAATGTGTTGTCTCCCAGCACACTTTCATTGGAAAGGCATCGATTGCTGTGGTTGTATCTGAATAAGGAAACCGATTTTTTTCAATCTAAATTCATTTCAGATTCTTCTGCCAATAAACCAACAATTAAATTAAGAGATGCTGAAACAAGTTCAGCATTAAAAGTATTGCATTTTGCCCCTGAACAAGCATTTTATAAACGTTTTCGAAATCAATCGAATTTAGATTACACCACAACCGATTTATTTTCGCCATTGGCAGATGTGAAAGCAGATATTTGCAATCTTCCATTTGAGGATAATTCGTATGATGTGATTTTGTGCAATCACGTTTTGGAGCATATTCCGGACGATACCAAAGCAATGCAGGAATTATACCGCGTTTTAAAACCGGGTGGAATGGGCATTTTTCAAATTCCACAGGATTTAGCAAGAACAAAGACATTTTCAGATGATTCGATTACAGATGAAAAGGAACGAGCCAAAATTTTTGGGCAGTATGACCATGTTCGCATTTATGGTCGGGATTATTTTGACAAACTGAGAGCTATTGGATTTGAAGTTATTGAGGAAAATTATACTGCCAAAATATCGCCTGAATTAGTGGAGAAATATTGTTTGGCAAAAGGAGAAATTATTCCGGTTTGTTTTAAATAAAAACAAAGCCCACGATAAAAACCGTGGGCAAGTAAATAAAATCATAGAATTTAATTATTCTTCCGGCATTAACATGGCAATAACCTTATCTTTTGTTAGGTATTTTTTGGCTACAGCTTGAATATCCTTTGCTGTAATAGCATCAATTTTTTCTTCCACTTGAAGAATTTCATCGGCTGACACACCATAAGTGAATGAACGGGTTAAATAAGACATCCAATAATTATTTTGCTTGATTTTTTCTTTGTAATCTAATTTTTCAGCTTCTTTAAATTTATTTACGTCTTTTTCTTGCGGACCGTTTTCAATGATTTTGTTTAATTCTCGCAAAGCTGACTGTGTCAACGTTTCGGCATTTTCAGGTCCGCATGGAAAATTTATGCTAAAATTAAAACTCCCGTTTGGCACTTTATTCATGCTTCCTCTGGCACTAGCTCCGTAAACGCCACTTTCATTTTCGCGAAGTTCTTCAATGAGTTTAATAGTTAGTACTTCACCTGCAGCTCTTAAAGCCATAGCCTCTTTTGCATCATAAGTAGCATCGCCATAGAACATAATATTGACCGTGCTTTTTGGATCCTTTCCTTTTTTTACCACTTTTGTCAAATCGCCTTTTAACATTCTATACCCTAAATCAACTGCTTTTTCAGAAGTTCCATTTGATGGCAAAGAAGCTAAATACAAACTGGCAAATTCTTCCAATTTTTGTTCGTCAATGTTACCAACAAAATAAAAATGAAAATCAGCTGCATTGGCAAAACGCTCTTTGTATTTTTTATAAGCCAATTCGTAATCTGTCTTTTCCCAAGCAGTATCATCGGGCAACATGCCTTTAAAGCGGGGGTTATTTTGATTTAAATAGGTATATAATTCATTTTGAAAATACATAGTAGGCATTGCTTTCATGTTAGCCATGAAACCATTTTGCTTAATTTTATAACTATCAAAGGCCTCTTGATCCAAATTTAAATCAGTAAAATAAGCGTAAACCGTTTGAAACAGATATTCTAAATCTTTAGGAGTTGCCGATCCACGGAAACCCTCTTGTGTGCCTCCCACATACGGATTAACTCTGGCAATTTTTCCGGTCATAAATTTATTGATATCATTTAACTTCATTCCTGAAAAACCGGCTTCTGTAAGTCCTCCCATTGCCCATTGAACTTTTTCAAACTCTTCATTTGAAATCAAATTGGAACCGCCAAAGCTTAAAGCTTCAAAAAGGACTTCATCGTTTTTAAAATCAGTTTTCTTATAGGTTATTTTTGCTCCATTGGACAACGTTAGTGTAGTGGTACCTATTTTATCATTTGTTTCTTTTTTGCTGACAGAACCCTTCTTTACCGGATTACGAAGTAAACTTTCAGAAACTGCTTCATCCACATAAGCAACAATTGTTGACTGATCCACTTTTATTGAATTTAAAACCTCTTGTTCCGTTGGCTTAACCATTCCTTCTTTTTCTGGGCCAGTTAAAATAATTACTCTATTATCTTCTTTTATGTATTTATCTATTAAACTATTTGTTTCTTCGATAGTGATTGTTGGAATTAACTTTTGAAAGGTAGCATATGTCCATTCTATCCCTGGAGCTGGTAAATTTTGAAGAAAATGACTTTGGTATTCCCACACATAATTTTCAGATTCCGTTTTATCTCTTTCATTGTATTGTTGCTCAATTTGAGATATAAATTGCTTCTTTGCTCGTTCCAATTCACCTTTTGTAAATCCGTATTGCTTGACTCTTTGATTTTCTTCAACAAGCACCTTTAAAGCTTCTAGTTGTTTATCTTCAGGAGCCATGGCAAACGATTGAAATGCCTTTTTGGTTTTAGCATACGTTTCACCATAATAAGAATAACCAAAAGTAAAAGGAGGATTTGAAGAATTTATTTTTTCTTCTAGTCTTGTATTCAGCATTGTTGTAAATAAACCAACAACAATTTCATTTCTCATATCTCCAATAGTTCTAACTACTTTTGGCTCGTTGTAATCTTTATAAAGCAATTGCACTTGTGAAAAAGCGGCTTCTTTGTCGGTTTCTATTGCTACAAAAGTCTCTTTATGGTTAGGAACATCGAATGTTTTTCGCGGTCGTTCATTCTTTGGATTCTTATAAGATGAAAAATGAGTGATGATTTTCTTTTCCATTTCATTCACATCAATGTCGCCAACAACAATTACAGTCATCAAATTCGGCCGATACCAATCTTTGTAGAAATTAACTACTTTGTCGTAAGTGAAATTTTCAAGTATTTCTTTTTTCCCAATCGGCAGTCGTTTGGCATACATAGAATTGTACATCATTTTGGGCATAAATTGACCCATCATGCGTTTGTCTGCTCCTAAACCGATACGATATTCTTCAAGCACGACTCCTCTTTCCTTGTCAATTTCTTCTGGAGTTAAGTTCGTATTAAATGCCCAATCTTCAATAATTTGAAATCCTTTCTCTAATTTTTCAGGGTCGTCTGACGGAATTGGCAAGAAGTAAACAGTTTCATCAAAA
>Ga0164293_10000368_pt1 | contig 35015 bp, 37 predicted proteins | sample GEODES118metaG_FD_111487 | JGI IMG/M metagenome (GOLD analysis project Ga0164293, IMG submission 111487) | Eutrophic lake water microbial communities from Lake Mendota, Wisconsin, USA - GEODES118 metaG | ecosystem: Environmental > Aquatic > Freshwater > Lake | place: USA: Lake Mendota...
CGCCGAGCAGGTCACCAGCATCAACCAGTTTTCCGATGTACGCCCCACCGACTGGGCGTACCAGGCGCTGAGCAGCCTGATCGAGCGCTACGGCTGCGTGGCCGGCTACCCCAACGGCACCTTTAAGGGCGGCCAGGCGATGACCCGCTATGAGGCGGCCGCCCTGCTGAATGCCTGCCTGGATCGCGTCACCGAGGTGACCGACGAGCTGAAGCGGCTGATGGCCGAGTTCGAGAAGGAACTGGCCGTGCTGCGCGGCCGCGTCGACGGCCTTGAAGCTCGTGTTGGTGAGCTGGAGGCAAACCAGTTCTCCACCACCACCCGTCTGCGGGCAGACACCCGCTGGGTTGTCGGTGGCCTCAGCTACAGCGGCAACCAGGTCAACGACGACAACACTTACGGCTCCGGCAAGCAGCCCGTCCTGCCCCTGCGGGATGCCCTGACCTTCAACTACGACGTCCGCCTCAACTTCGACACCAGCTTCAGCGGCAAGGATCTGCTCAAGACCCAGCTGCGGGCCGGTAACTTCAGTGACAGCGGTTTCAGCAGCCGTAATACGGTCACCCCGCTGGCCAACCTGAATGCCGCATTCCAAGAGGATTGCGGCACCGGCGTGGACTGTGGAGATGTGGTGGCGATCAACCGCCTCTACTACAAGTTCCCCGTGGGTGGCGGTTTCACCGCCGTGGTGGGTCCTCGCTTCCGTCAGGATGACGGCCTGCCTGTCTACCCCTCCGCCTACACCGGCGACAAGATCCTCAAGATCTGGGATTACGCCGGTGCCCCCGGTGCCTACAGCCAGGTGCTCGGCGGTGGTGGTGCCGTTTGGTGGAAGAGCCCGGGCAAGACCGGCTTCAGCCTCGGCGCCGTCTATCTCGCGGCCAATGCCGACAACGCCAGCCCCAATCCCTCCAGCTGCAAGACCTATCTGGGTGATTGCGGTGGTATCGGCAACGCCGCTTCCCAGCAGTCCGGCACCCTGCAGCTTGCCTACACCGGCCTCGGCTGGAACATCACCGGTGCCTACACCCGCAACAGCGCTGGCGTGAGCATCGCCGGTACTCCGCTGGCTTCGGGTCTGCTGCCCAACGTCTACAACTCCAACGGCTCCGGTTACGTCGATTCCTGGTCGATCGCCGGTTACTGGCAGCCCCTGAACATCGGTTGGTTCCCCTCGATCAGCGGTGGCTGGGGCTTCAACTCCTACAGCTACGGCGGCGAAGCGGCCAATACCCGAAGCGTGGATTCGGCAGCCAGCCAGTCCTGGTATGTGGGTCTGAACTGGAAGGATCTCTTCTGGAAAGGCAATGCCCTCGGTTTTGCCTTCGGTCAGCCCACCTTCGTCACCGCCATCAACTACGACGGAGCCGACATCGACGTCGAGGACGGCAACTACGCCCTCGAGCTGTTCTACAAGTTCCAGGTCACCGACAAGATCGCCGTCACCCCCTCGGTGTTCTGGCTGTCCCGGGCCCGTGGTGCCCTCACGGCCGGCGATGCTTCCGTGGGCTCCGTGCTCAAGGATTCCGGCTTCAGCGATGGCGCCGATCTCGGCACCTTCGGCGGTCTGGTGCAGACCACCTTCAAGTTCTGAGCCCTGCGGCCAGGATCCTGCGGCCCCCTCCCGGGGGCCTTTTTTCATGGTCAGATCCCTGCCCGTGGCTTCTATCGGAAGATGGAGGCTGAACTGCGCCCGGCCTGGTGCCTTCCCCTTCCCACGACCATTACGCCGTTCTCGGGGTGTCGCGGCAGGCCAGCAGCGCTGAAATCAAGGCTGCCTACCGCACCCTGGTCAAACAGCACCATCCCGATGCCGGTGGCGACGAGGAGCGGATCGTCGCCCTCAATGCCGCCTGGGAAGTGCTGCGGGACAGCGAGCGACGCCGCAGTTATGACCTCACCCAGGCTGTGTCGGTTCCGGCTCCCGCTCCCGTCCGATCCGGCGGGCGGCACCGCGGGGCCGCCACGGACGACCACCTGCTTCAGTGGCTGCAGCAGGTGTATGCCCCGATCGATCGCCTGTTGGGCCAGGTGATCAATCCATTCCCCGCCCAATTGCGCTCCCTTTCGGCCGACCCCTACGACGACCGATTGATGGAGGATTTCTGCACCTTTCTTGAGCAGAGTCGCAATCGCATGGAGCGGGTGGAGTCGCTGTATCGCTCCGTGGTCTGCCCTGCCCCAGCCCAGGGCTTCGGGCTCAGCCTCTATCACTGCCTCAGCCAGGTGAAGGATGCGCTCGAAGAACTGGAGCGCTACACGCTGGGCTATGTGGACAGCTATCTCCACGACGGCAAAGAGATGCTGCGTGAAGCGAAGCGAAGGCGCACCCGTCTGCATGAGGAGCGCCGCCGACTGGAGCTCTGAATCAATGGGAGAAGGCGAGCCTCAGCAGGCCTCCAGCTGATCCAGCCGCAACCACACATCGGGCACCGGCCGGCGCCAGCGCAGCTGGGCGTAGGCACCCTTCAGGGCCAGGATTTCACCGGGTCCCTCGAACAGGTAGCTGGGGGGCTCCGGATCGCTGGCCCCCGCCTCCAGGCTGCCGAGATAGGCGGTGCGGTTGACCCGAACCAGGGATCCTTTCTTGAGGGGCACCACGGCGGGGGTGGACTGCTGGTCTGCAGGTTGCTGGTCTGTGGGCTGCGCGACCATGACAGGCTCGATTTCTGGCGGCAGGCTAAGGCGGAATCCGTCCCTCGATGTCTTGTCGGCGAGTCTGGCCCTGCTGCTCACCATTTTCGGCGCGCTGCTGCTGGTGGCCGGCCTGCTCGACGACATCGCGGCACGGCTGAAGCTGCCGGGAATTCTGTTGGTGCTGCTGCTTGGGCTGCTCACCGACAACGACCTCTCCGCCCTGCCGAATGCCGCGCCGCGGCTGCTCAGCCTGCCCCAGGCCGAGCAGATCACCCAAATCGCCCTGATGCTGGTGCTGTTCTTCGGGGGCCTGACCACCAACTGGCATCACATGCGGCGGGTGCTCAGGCCCGCCTTGCGTCTGGCCAGCCTGGGCTCCCTGCTCACCGCCCTGCTGATCATGCTGGTGGTGATCGGCCTGGGAGCCCTGCCGGGCACTGCCATTGATCCGGCTCTGCCGGTAGCTCTGTTCGTGGGGGCGATGGTGTGCAGCACCGATGCCTCGGCCGTGATCTCCCTGCTCCGGCCGCTGGCATCGCGGCTGCCGGGCCGCCTGCTCGATCTGATCGAGTTCGAGTCGGCCTGCAACGATCCGGTGGCAGTGGTGCTGGCCGGTGTGGCCCTGGCGATGGCTGCCGGCAGCGATGTCGGCAGCCCTTCGATGCTGGTGATTGAGGTGGCGCGTCAGTTCCTGCTGGGCACCCTGCTGGGCTTCATCGGTGGCACCGTGGCCCAGAACCTTCTCGCCTTCAGGGGCTCCACCAAGACGGTCTCCCAGCTGCCGGTGGTGAGTCTGGCCCTGCTGATGCTGCTGGTGGGTGCCACCCAGTTGCTGGGGGGCAGTGGAATTCTTGCGGCCTATGTCGCGGGGCTGGTGTTGGGGAACAGCGGCGAGGGCAACCAGGAGGCCCTGGTCGAAGCCCATTCCGGCTTCGCCAAGCTGGCGGAACTGGTGCTGTTCCTCTGTCTGGGTCTGGTGGTGCGGGCCGATCAGGTGGTGGAATCCCTGGGCTGGACCCTGGTGCTGTTCGTGACGATGCAGTTGGTCCGCGCTGCGGTGGTGCCGCTGCTGCTGCTGCGCAGTTCATTCACGCGGGCTGAGAAGCTGCTCGTCACCATGGCGGGCCTGCGGGGGGCCGTGCCGATCGCTCTGGCCATTCAGGCGGCTGCCAGCGACGTTGCCTGGGGCAGCAGGATGCCGCCGCTGGCCCTGGGGCTGGTGCTGCTTGGTCTGACGCTGCAGGGGCTTTCGCTGGTGCCCGCGGCCCGACGTCTCGGCCTAGCCTCGGTGGACTGATCGGGAACGGGCTCGGCGTGCGGTTGTTGTTGCTGGGGTGTTCCGGGTTCGTCGGCAGGGAACTGGTGCCTTTCCTGCTCGGGCTCGGGCATCAGTTGACCCTGGTGAGCCGCCAGGCCCTTCCCTTTCCCCAGAAGCAGGGGGAGCCGCGTCTCGTCTGCCTGCGGCTCGATCCGGCCCAGCCGGCCAGCTGGCAGGATCCGACCCTCCAGCAGGCACTGGCGGCCGCTGAAGGGGTGGTCAACCTGGCGGGCGAACCGATCGCCGAGAAGCGCTGGACGCCCTCCCATCGCCAGCTGCTGATCGACAGCCGGCTGCGGACCACCACGGGCCTGGTGAAGGCGATGCAGGCCCTGCCTTCGCCCCCCGCCGTGCTGGTGAATGCTTCCGCCGTGGGCTTTTACGGCACCAGCACCGAGGCCCGCTTCACCGAGGCGAGCCCTGCGGGCACGGACCTGCTGGGCCAGCTCTGTCGCGACTGGGAGGCGGCGGCCGATGCCGCACCTTCCGGTTGTCGCGTTGTGAAGCTGAGGATCGGCATCGTGCTCGGACCCGATGGTGGTGCCCTCGGCAAGATGCTGCCGGTGTTCCGGGCCGGCTTCGGTGGGCCGGTGGGCTCCGGCAAGCAGTGGATGAGCTGGATTCACCGCCACGACCTCTGCCGCCTGATCGTGGCGGCCCTGGAGGATCCTTCCTTCTCCGGGGCCTACAACGCCGTGGCTCCTGACCCGGTCCGGATGGGGGCCTTTGCGGAGGCCCTGGGCCGAGCCCTCAACCGTCCCAGCCTGTTGCCCGTGCCAGGGCCGATCCTGCACCTGCTGCTCGGTGATGGGGCCCGGGTGGTGCTAGATGGGCAGCAGGTGCTGCCGGAGCGCCTCCTGGCCCAGCAGTTCCGGTTTCAGTATCCGGATCTCAACGCTGCCCTCGCCGCTGCCACCAGCCCAGCACCCCGCTGAGCACGGCGGCTCCCATCAGCAGGCCGATCGCCGGGGTGAACAGCGGTTCCCAGAGCTTCTGGAACAGGTCCAGGGGCGCTTCCACCTTCTGGCTGTGCAGCGCCACCGCCACGGCAAACCACACGGCCCCGGCCACCACCAGAAACACATTCATCACCAGCACCATGTCCATGGCGCCCTTGAGGCGTTGCAGCAGCGTGGGGGAGGGGGGAGCGGCCGGTTGGTCGGTCATCGGCGTCAACGGGGAGCAGGGAAGGCTTCCATGATCGCGGCTGCCATGCGGGAACTGCCCCCCATGCTGCCGATCCTTTCCGCTCCGATCTCAGCCAGGCGGGATCGCCAGTCGGGCCCGCGGCGGGGATCCTGCAGCCGGGTCAGCAGCTCATCGATCAGTTGGGCCGTCTGCTGCAGGGTCGTGGGCTGACCCACGGGGCCGGGGGCACAGAAGAGCCCCGGCCCGAGCAGGCGCCGCTGGGCTTCGGCGAATCCCGCCGTGAACTGGGGGCCCCGGCCGGCCATCTGCACCACCGGCTTGCCCAGGCCCACGGCCTGTTCGCTGGCGGTACCCGCCATCGCCAGCACCAGATCGCTGGCTCCGAGCACCGCTGCAAACCGCCCCCAGTGCAGTTCCAGCCTCTGGTGCTGTCGCACCAGCACCCAGCGGGCAGGTGTGTCCTGGTCGGTGCCGGATTCCAGCCGCCAGCCGAAGGGGGCAGCCAGGGCCGCCACGGACTCCGGTTCCAGGGCCCGCACCAGCGCAGCCCGCAGCCTCAGGGCGCCTGGCTGAGGCAGGGGGGCGGGCAGCAGCGGCAGCAGCTGCAGGATCAGTCCGAGGTTGTGGCAGGCCTCCGGCAAACGGCTGCCGGGCAGCACCGCCAGGCTCGGGCACGTCGGCGCCGGGCGGGGCTGGTCAGCCTCCTCCGCCATGAGGTCCATGAAGGGATTGCCGAGAAAGGTCACCGGTCTCTTCATCTGCCGGCTGAGGTCTTCGGCGGTGAGGGCATCGCGGCTCCAGATCTGCCGGAAACAGGGCTGGCGCAGCAGCCAGCCACAGGGCCAGGGGAGCCGCAACCGGCCTTCGTAATGGCTCGAATAGGCCACCAGGTACACCACCCCGGGAAGGCCCGCCAGCCAGGTCGCCAGCACCGGCACCAGATCTCCTACCGCCACCACCAGCCGGTAGCGCCGGCGTTGCTGGAGCAGGCGTACCACCAGACCCAGCAGATGCAGGAACTGGCCTTCGCGCAATTCGGTGAGGCGGCCCGCCAGGCTGGTGTAGCCGAGGCCGCCGGTGCTGAATTCCCTGGTGCGCGCCACCACAGGGATGCCGGCCCGTTGATAGGCGAGGCCGTGGCCTACCAGCGGAAGGGCCTCGACGCTGGCGCCGCGGGCCCTCAGTTCTTCTCCGAGCAGGGCACCGCTGAGGTCTTCGCCATGCCCGTTGCTGAGCAGCAGGATCGAGCTCAAGCCTGCAGCCAGCTGTTCACTTTTTCCATGGCGGTCCAGCCCGGCTTCCGCTGCAGTCCGTCGGCGATGGAGTCCTGAATCTCCGAGGCCAGCTCCGGCGCCATCACCATCACCCGCTTCACCATGTCGATGTGCTCCCTCACCCCTTTGGCGCCGGTTTCGAGCATCGCCAAGCTGAGGTTGATGCGGGCCTGCGGGTCCTGGGGATTGAGCCGTACGGCTGTCCGTGCCGACTGGAGCGCCGCCTGCGGTTGCTCCAGCAGCAGCTGCAGCCAGGCCAGGCAGGTCCAGCCCGCCGACTGACGAGGGGCCTGGGCGGTGATCGAGAGGAAGTCCCCGATCACCTCCTCGGGCGCCGCTCCCTGCTGATAGCGGCCGATGGCCTGATCGAAGAGGGATTCGTAGGTGGCCGTCATGGCAGGGAGCGGACGGGGGAAGGTCGGTTCAGATTCCCATGCCGGGGGATCAGACGGCGAAGGAGCTGCCGCAGCCGCAGGTCTGGGAGGCGTTGGGATTGGTGAAGTTGAACCCCCCGCCGATCAGGGCGGAGGAGAAGTCGAGCTGCATCCCATAGATGTACAGCAGGCTCTTGGGATCGCTCACCACCCGGAAGGCGGGAGCTCCGGCCGGCTCGTAGTCGTACTGCTCATCGTCTGGGGCGATGGCCGAGGCGTCGATGAAGTCCATCGTGTAACTCATGCCGCTGCAGCCGCCCGAGCGCACTCCCACCCGCAGCACCTTGTCGGGCCCCTGCTGCGCCATCAGGCCCGCCAGTTGCCGCATGGCGGGCTCCGTGATCTGGATCCCGCGGCCGTCCCTGCCGGTATGGGTGGGGGTCAGTTCCGCGGGGAAGGGCTGGGTCGAGGTCGGGGACTCGCTGGTCATGCCTGGCACCATGCCTTACCTCCCCACTTTATGGAGCCTGGCCCGGGGCCGGTCGGTTCCCCCCACCGCGCCCCTACCCTCTGCTCCATAGAGTCGGTGCCATCAAGGGAGGTCAGGGTGCGCGTCGCCATCGTGGGTTCGGGACTGGCCGGTCTGGCGGCGGCAGTGGATCTGGTGGATGCCGGGCATCAGGTGGATCTGTACGAGGCCCGTCCGTTCATGGGCGGCAAGGTGGGCAGCTGGGAAGATCCGGATGGCAACCACATCGAGATGGGGCTGCATGTGTTCTTTTTCAACTACGCCAATCTCTTCGCCCTGCTTCGCAAGGTGGGTGCCATTGAAAACCTCCTTCCTAAGGAACACACCCATCTGTTTGTGAACCGGGGCGGCGACCTCAGGGAGCTCGATTTCCGCTTTCCGATCGGGGCCCCCTTCAACGGCCTCAAGGCGTTCTTCACCACCCCCCAGCTCGACTGGATCGACAAACTGCGCAATGCCCTCGCCCTGGGCACCAGTCCGATCGTACGGGGCCTGGTCGATTACGAGGGGGCGATGAAGGTGATCCGCGATCTGGATCGGATCAGTTTCCAGCAGTGGTTCACCAGCCATGGCGGCAGCCTCCACAGCATTGAGCGGATGTGGAATCCGATCGCCTATGCCCTGGGCTTCATCGACTGCGAAGCGATCTCCGCCCGCTGCATGCTCACCATCTTCATGATGTTTGCCTCCAAAACCGAGGCGTCCAAGCTCAATCTGCTGAAGGGTTCACCCCACCGTTGGCTCACCGGGCCGATCCTGGAATACATCGAAGCGCGGGGTGGGCGGCTTCACCTCCGCCATCGCGTCACCGAGGTCCATTACCTCGACCCGGGTGCGAAGGCAGAAGGGGAGGGTCCTCGTTCTGCCGAGGCCCCGCACGTCACCGGTCTCACTCTCGGAACGCCCGAAGGGGAGAAGCGGGTGGAGGCCGATGTCTATCTGGCTGCCTGCGATGTGCCTGGGATCCAGCGCCTGCTGCCGGAAGCCTGGCGACGCTTCCCTGAGTTTGATCACATCTATCAGCTGGAGGCGGTTCCCGTTGCCACCGTGCAACTGCGCTACGACGGCTGGGTGACAGAGCTGGGCGATGATCCCGGCGCCGCTTCCCGTCGTCGGGATCTGAGCCAACCAGCCGGTCTCGACAACCTGCTGTACACGGCTGATGCCGATTTCAGCTGCTTTGCCGATCTGGCCCTGGCCAGTCCGGTGGACTACCGCAAGCCTGGCGTCGGGTCCCTGCTCCAATGTGTGCTTACCCCCGGCGACCCATGGATTCCCCGCAAGGTGGAGGAGATCGTCGAGGCCACTGATGCCCAGGTACGGGCCCTGTTCCCCTCAGCCCGCGACCTCACCCTGGTCTGGAGCAATGTGGTGAAACTGGCCCAGTCGCTCTACCGGGAGGCCCCTGGCATGGAGCCTTTCCGGCCCGATCAGTCCACACCGGTGTCCAACTTCTTCCTGGCCGGCAGCTACACCCGTCAGGATTACATCGATTCGATGGAAGGGGCCACGATGAGCGGTCGACTGGCCGCTGCTCGTATCCTTGGGCGGCCTGTGGCCCTGGCCACCAACGATGCCGTGCCGGCGGGGGTGGCCTGAGATGGGACGTTGGCTCGAGCACAGTGTGACCACCGAGATCCAGGCCTCTCCGCAACGGGTCTGGGAGGTCTGGAGCGATCTGGAGGCGATGCCCCGCTGGATGCGTTGGATCGAATCCGTACGCACCCTCGACGATCCCGATCTCACCGACTGGACCCTCGAAGCCCAGGGATTCCGTTTTCACTGGAAGGCCAAGATCACCCAACGGGTGGAAGCCCAGCAACTGCACTGGGAATCGGTAGGGGGACTGCCCACCAAGGGTGCCGTTCGCTTCTATCCCCAGGGTTCAGAAAGCACGGCAGTCAAGCTCACGGTCAGCTATGAATTGCCGGCAGTTATTGCTCCTCTGATGGAACCCACCATCATGGGCGGCATCGTCACCCGCGAACTCCAGGCCAACCTTGACCGATTCCGCGACCTTGTGGAGAAGGGCTGACCTTCTCCTCCCCGGCCTTTTCATGCTGCTGCCGTTGGTCGGTTGCGGGGGGCCCCAGGCTGGTGCTCCTCCAGTGGTTCCTGCCCCGGTTGCGGTGCCAGCGCCTGGCCTGCCTTCCCAGCCCAAGGCGCCGCCTGCGGCCCAGTCGGCGGGCTTGATCCCTCTGCCCAGCCCTCGCCAGGTTGTGGCGGCCATGCCCCTCGGTCGAAGGGATCCCTTCGGGGCCATCGTTCCGCAGGTCGGAGAAGCTTCTTCCTCCGCCATTGCTGCCGCCTCCTCAGGAAGGGCGGCAGCTGCATCCGCCGCCTCCGGTGGTTCGGCTGCCCGGGGTGGCACCGCCGCAGGCGTGACGCCCGGCTCCGTTCCTGCTGCCTCCCCTGCCAGGCTGGGCCTGCCGGATGGATTCCGGATCACCGGCGTTCTCCAGAGCGGCGGCCGCACCCAGGCGGTGGTGGAGTACGGCGGTCAGTCCGGCAACCTGCGCCCCGGCGATCGGGGGGGGCGCTCCACCGTTCTCCTTCCGAAAGGCTGGACCGTGGCCTCGATCGACGTGCGAAGGGGCCATGTCACCCTCGAGAACCGAGGGCAGAGGGTCACGGCGGAACTCTGAGGGCAATGCTGCAGGCCGCCACCAAGCCATCGAGGTCGTGGGGATCGGCTTCCTGATCCACCCGCCCCAGCCTCTCCAGGCAGCGCAGGCTGGTCTGCGGACCGATGGAGATCAGCTTCACCGTTTTCAGGGTGGTGGTCCAGTCTGGCCCGAAGGCCCCTTCCAGCAGATGGCAGAAGTTGATCACCGTCTTGCCACTGCTGAACGTGATCGCATCCAGCTCCCGCTGCTGCAGAGCTGCCAGGGCGGCCGTGGGCAGGCTCTCGGGGCAACGGGTTTCGTAGGCCGCCACCTCCACCACCCGGCTGCCGGCCTCGGCGAAGGCCTCCGCCAACACTGAGCGCCCGCCACTCTGAACCCTTGGGATCAGCAGGCGCAGTCCCCAGCCCGACACCGGAAAGTGTTCGATCAGGCTGTCGGCCACGAACGTGGGTGGAACGAAATCGGCTGGGGCACCCCGTTCTTCCAGCAGGCTGGCAGTCTTCCTGCCCACTGCGGCGATCTTCAGGCCGGCGGGCCGATGGGCCAGGCTGCTGCCCAGGCGCTGCAGCCGTTTCTGCACCGCTTCCACTCCGTTGGCGCTGGAGAAGATCAGCCAGTGGAAGTCGTGGAGTTCGCTCAGGGCGTCATCCAGCGGCCCCCAGTCGTCGGGCGCCCCGAGGGTCAGAGCCGGGAGATCAATCACGGCGGCTCCAGCCTGTTCAAACAGGTGACGGGCGGCGCCCAGCTGCTGTTCGGCCCGGGTCACCCCGATCGTGCGACCGGCGAGGGGGGGAACAGCACAGTCGGTCACAGGCGGCATCGGCTGATTACGGATCCAGTTTCACGAGTCCGCCAGCGCTTTGCTGCAGATCGGCCGCTTCCCGGTCTCGCCCCTGGTGGCGCAGCAGGTCGATGGCCCGGCGGAAACCCTCCCTGGCTCCTGGGATGTCTCCGCAGAGCAGCAGGCCGACCGCCAGATTCTGATGGGTCTCGGCCTGTTCCGGGTCGATGCATAGCGCCGCTCGGTAGGCCTCCACTGCGGCCGCCGGCCGGCCCCGCTGCCTTTCGATCAGCCCGAGGTTGAACCAGCCGATCGCCAGCTCCGGAGCGATCTGTGTGGTCTCCCGGGCCAGTGCGGTTGCCTCTTCCAGGGCTCCTTCGCCCAGCAGCAGGGCCGCGAGATTGATGCGGGCCGCCAGGCTGAGCCGGGGATCCGGCAGCAGGGCGATGGCTTCGCGATAGAGGGAGGCGGCCAGGCTCTTGTCCCCGCTGCCTCGGGCCATCGCCAGATGCAGCAGCAGTTCGTAGCGCTCCGGCTGGCTGGAGGCTGGACATCGGCGGAGCCCCTCCTCCAGCAGGGCGATGGCCTTCTCCCGGTGGCCCTCGCTCAGCTCCAGGCCGCCGAGCTTCGCGCTGGCGTAGGGATCCCCGGGATGGAGGCGGAGTTCCGCCTCCATCGCAGCCCGCAGCCGGGCAGCCTTGGTACCGGCGGCCAGCAGTTCCGGTCTGTAGCCGTCATGAATCAGGGCGGGTACGCCGCACTGCAACAGACGCCACCCGGGCTCCCGCTGCAGCAGCTCCTGCACGCTGTCGTCCACCATGGCGTGATATGGCCGACTCCAGCGGATCGCGGGATGGCGGCGGAACAGGCGGCTGACGCTCGAATAGGGCGACTGGCGCGATCCCCGCTCTTCCCGCAACAGCGTGATCAGCAGGGCATCGGGATCGGCCATCAGCTCCTGAAGGGGCTCCCGGGCTTCCGGGCATAACCACTCATCCGCGTCCAGCACCAGCACCCAGTCCCCCCGTACCCACTCCAGAGCCCGGTTGCGGGCCGGTGCGAAGTCCCCGGGCCAGGGCAGGTGGTGCACCACGGCGCCGCAGGCCTCGGCGATCGCCACGGTGCCATCGCTGGAGCCCGTGTCCACCACCACCATCTCGTCCACGAAACCGGCCACGGAGCGCAGACACCGCTCCAGTCGTTCCGCTTCGTCGCGCACGATCATCGACAGGCTGAGCATGGGCGGATCCGAGTCAGTCGGTGAAATCGCCGGCGCCGGCCGTGCTCCCCAGCCCGAGGGCCATCAGCACCTCCTGCTGGGCCAGGGGCATCTGGCCGGGGCTGTAGGCGGCGGGCAGATCGGGTGGCAGCAGCGGCCGCAGCGCCTGCCACAGATAGGGGCTGCCCAGCACCGTCAGCCCCGCCAGCCGATCGGCGGCGAGAAGCTGCCGGATCAGGCTCGGCCAGGCCTCCAGGCCATCGGCGCTGCCCCGGAAGGGATTGCCGCGCACGAACAGCTGCAGCAGCACCGGGCCAGGGTCGAGACGATCCAGGGCCAGAGGGGCTTCGGGCTCGTTCGTCCAGGCGGAAGGACTGCGGCAATCGAGCAGCACCGGCCGGTATCCGGCGGCGGCGGGCAGCTCAATCGCCGGCGCCGAGGCCGGCAGGAAGGGACAGCCCAGGCTGGAGTCCAGCCGGATCAGGTTGGTGCCGCTGACGGCCGGTGGGAGGCCCTGGCCCTGGTGCTCCCGGCAGCGTCGCACCAGCTCCAGGGCCAGATCCTGATCGGCGCTGGCGGGTCCATTGCTGAGGTTGCCCAGCGGCGCCCCTGGATCGAGTCCTCGTTCTCCTGGAGCTGGAATCCTGGCCAGGGCCTGCTGACGCCGCTCCAGGCTGGCCTCCAGGCGCGCTTCCGTGAGCCTGCCCTCCTGCACGGCCGCCACGATCGCGTCGATGGCAGCGTCCGCGTCGGCCGGCATGAGCACCAGATCGGCCCCCGCCTCCAGGGCCATCACGGCGGCTTCTCCGGCACCGTATTGCCCTGCGATCGCTTCCATCACCAGGGCATCGGTCACCACCAGGCCCTCGAAGCCCAGCTCCCCGCGCAGCAGGTCGGTCAGAACCGCCGCCGACAGGGTGGCGGGCCGTTCCGGATCCAGTTCCGGCAGCAGCAGGTGGGCCGTCATCACCGAGGCCACCCCTGCGGCGATCGCGGCCCGGAAGGGCGGCAGTTCGATCGCTTCGAGGCGCTCGCGCCGGTGGGGCAGCAGCGGCAGCTCCAGGTGGGAATCGCTGCTGGTGTCCCCGTGGCCCGGGAAGTGCTTGGCGCAGCAGAGCACCCCTTCGGCCTGGGCCCCCCGGGTGAAGGCGGCGGCCAGGGCGCCGGCGCTGGCCGCCTCTTCCCCCCAGGCCCGCACATTGATCACCGGGTTGGCGGGGTTGTTGTTCACATCACAGACGGGGCCCAGCACCCAGTTGAGGCCGAGCTGGCGGGCTTCCCTGCCGGTGCAGCGGCCGTAGCGTTCCGCCAGGTCCAGGCCGGCGTCGGGATCGTCGGCGTGGATCCGGCCCACGGCCAGCGGAGGCACGAGCCAGCTGGCCCCTTCGAACCGCTGTCCCACGCCCTCCTCCACGTCGGCACAGAACAGCAGGGGTTCCGCGGCCCAGCTCTGCAGCTGGCGGGTGCGCAGGGAGAGTTCGGCGGCACTTCCGCCCAGCAGGATCACCCCCCCCACGCCCCTGGCCAGAAGCCGTTGCAGGCTGGCGTTGTCCAGTTCCCAGCGGGGGTAGCGGCGCTGGCTGTCGGCCAGATGCCCACTGGCCCTCACCACCACCAGGCCGGCGACCCGGCGGCGCAGCCCATCCCCAGCGGTGGGGATGGGGCTCAACTCCCTTCCCCTTCCAGCTGGTCGCTGCCGGCGGGCACCACCGGACGCTCCTGCCGTTCCTGCTCAAGCCGCTGCAGCAGGCCCAGCACCTCCATGCCCTGTTCAAGCCCTCTGTCGATCAGGAACACCAGCTCCGGGGTGCGGCGCATCTTCATCCTGCGGCTCAGTTCCCCCTTCACGAACGGGGTGGCGGCCTTCAGGCCGGCCAGCACCTGTTGCCGCTCCTCCTCGCTGCCGAGCACGCTGACGAAGACCTTGCAGTGCTGCAGATCCCCCGCCAGTTCCACGTTGGTGACACTCACCATCCCCTGGTGGACCCGGTCGTCCTTGATGCTGTTGATCAGCATCTCGCTCACTTCCCGGCGGATCAGGGCAGCCACCCGCTCCACCCTCCGGCCCTGTGCCATGCCTATGCCAGCGGTGCTGAACTCACCATCGCACGCAGCACCAGCCCCAGGCTCACCATCCCGCTGACCAGGGCTCCCACCAGTGCCACGGCCGTCACCGGATTGCTGCGGCGCCGGGCGAGGGGCTCGACCACCGAGTTGATCACCCCCAGGCTGAAGGCGATCAGATAGCGCGGGTAGCGCGTCACGTTCACCAGAAAATCCTTCATCGCCTCCCCAGCGGTTGCCTCAGGTGCTGGCTACTCTGCCGCCCAGGGCGTTTCCTGCCCACAGGTACGCACCCAGCACCGATGGAACTGCATCAGTTCAGACACTCGGCCTTCTGCGAGAAAGTGCGCCTGGTCCTGGCGGCCAAGGGGCTGCAGGCCACCCTGGTGGAGGTCACGCCGGGCCTGGGCCAGCTCGAGCTGTTCCGGCTCTCGGGCCAGCGCCAGGTGCCGGTGCTGGTGGACGGCTCCGACGTGATCGCCGATTCCACTGCGATTGCGCTGCATCTGGAGCGGAAGGTCGCTACCCCGGCCCTGCTTCCTGCCGACCCGGCCGAACGGGCCCGGGTGCTGCTGCTCGAGGACTGGGCCGATACCTCCCTGGCCGGTGGCTGCCGGCTTGCCCTGCTGCGGGCGGCGGCCTCCGATCCGGTGCTGCGCACGGCCCTGCTGCCTGAGGCCACCCCGGGCCCGCTGCGCAATCTGGTGGCCGCCCTGCCGGCCGGGGTGATCACCCCCGCCACCGATGTGATGCGTGATGTCTTCGCAGAGGGGGAATCCCGACAGCTGCGCCGGAACCTTGAGCAGCTGTCCCTGCTGGTGGAACACCGGCCCTACCTGGAGGGGGATAGGTTGAGCTTGGCCGACCTGGCGGTGGTGGCCCAGCTGTCCCTGCTCCGTTTCCCCGCCACCGTCGGGGAGCCCCTGGCCGGCAGGGGCGTGGAGGGAATCGCCGATAACCCCGTTCTGGCGCCCCTTTTCCAGTGGCGAGACCGGATTCTCACAGAGGTTGGAAGAGGCTGATCCGAAGCCACGGCACGCCCCGGCCGTGGTTGCAGCGCCAGGATGGCTCCAGCAGCCCCTGGCCCATGTCGGATCCGCTTCTGCGTGAACTCGACCATTACGTGGTGCTCGAGCCTGGTGCCGAGGAGCGCATCCTCACCGCCGCCGAGACGCTTGCGTGGCTGCAGGGCCATCTCGTTTCGCTCGATCCCCTGCCCGGTGATCTGGCTTCCATAGCGGATCCCCGGGATCGGGCAGGGAGGCTGCTGGATACGGCCTGCGAACTGGAGATCGCTCCGGGACTGGCGGTGCAGTGGTTCGCCGTGCGCCTGGAGCCCCCCGGCTGAGCCCTGGATTCAGTTGAGGGATCGGGTGATCCCGCCGTCTTCGGTGTGCAGCACGACGGCATCGACAGGGGGAGCCTGGCGGGGCCGGAGGATCGTCGGCAGCGCCTCCAGCACCCTGAGGGCCACCCGGGCCGGGGCGTCCTGGTCCTCCTGGCGGACGGTCAGGTCCGCCTGGGCATACAGCGGACGGCGCTGTTCCAGCAGGGCCGTCAGCCTGGCGATCGGATCCGGATCGTCGAGCAGCGGCCGCGGGGTGGGATCGCTGCTGAGCCGCCGCAGCAGCAGGGTCTGGGGAGCATCGAGCCATACGACTACCCCCTGTTGCAGCCGTCCCCAGTTCTCCGGGCGGGTGACCACGCCACCGCCGGTGGCCACCACCAGGGAGTGCCAGCCTGCGATCCGATCGAGGACGGCGGTCTCGAGATCACGGAATCCCGCTTCCCCATCGGCGGCGAAGATCTCCGGGATGCTGAGGCCGGCGGCCTGCTCGATGGTCTGGTCGGCATCCACGAAGCGGTAGCCGAGGGCCTCGGCCAGGGGTCTGCCCACGGCACTCTTGCCGGCTCCCATCATCCCGATGAGGTAGAGGTTCAGGCCCTCCAGGCGCTGCGCAAGCGCGGCGTGGGAGGGGGGGGGAACGTCCGAGGCGGTGGGCATCGGGCTGGCTGCAGGCATCCGGGTCCGTTTCTAGGATGGAGGGCCTTGAGATCCGGCTGATGACCGCCACAGGGTTGACGACGCCGCCTTCCGCGTCGTCCCCGGAAGGGCGCAGGAGGCCCCATGGTCAGGGGCGACCATGCGTGATCACCCGCCGCGCCACCTTCAGCGCCAGCCATCTCTACTGGCTGCCGGAGCTGAGTGAGCAGGAGAATCGGCAGCGGTTCGGTCACTGCAGCCTGGCTCCCGGCCATGGCCACAATTACGAGCTGATCGTGGCCATGGCCGGTCCGCTCGATGCCGATGGCATGGTGCTCAACCTCTCGGATGTGAAGCATGCGATCCGCCGGGAGGTGACCGAGCCGCTCGATTTCCGCTTCCTGAATGAGGCCTGGCCGGACTTCGATCTCTCCCGCCCGCAGGGGCGGTTGCCCACCACCGAGGCCCTCTGTCTCGCCATCCGTGATCGTCTGGCCCCCCACCTGCCGGTGGTGGCCCTGCGTCTCCACGAACATCCCGATCTCTGGGCTGATGTGCTCACCACCACTGCCGACCCCATGGAAGCTTTCCTGACGATCCGCACCCATTTCGCCGCTGCCCATCGGCTGGCCCGGGAGGAACTGAGCCAGGCCGAGAACGAGGCGATCTACGGCAAGTGCGCCCGCCCCCATGGCCACGGCCACAACTATCTGCTCGATGTAACGGTGCGGGGCACGATCGATGCCCGCACCGGCATGGTGTGTGATCTGGCGGAGTTGCAGAAGCTGGTGGCGGATCGGGTGGTGGAGCCCTTCGACCACACCTTCCTCAACAAGGACGTGGCCCATTTCGCCAGCTGTGTGCCCACCGCTGAAAACATCGCGCTGCACATCGCCGATCTGCTCAGTGCTCCGATCGCCGATCTCGGCGCCAGGCTGCACAAGGTGCGCCTCCAGGAAAGCCCGAACAATGCCGCCGAGGTCTTCGCTGAAACGCCCCGGCTCGACACCGTGCCTGCGGCGCTGGAGGCCCTGGCGGGGGTGTGAACCCGGATCCCCGTGTCGATGCCGGTCCCATCAGGCCCCAGCTGCGGCTTGTGCTCGCGATCAGCCTGGATGGCCGTCTGGCTCCGGCGGCCGGTGGCGCCGCCCAGATCGGCGGGCCCGGGGATCGCAGAGTGCTGGAAGAGAGCCTGGCCTGGGCTGATGGCTGCCTGATCGGTGCCGAGACCCTGCGCCGTCACGGCACCACCTGCCTGATCCATGCCGGCGATCTGCTCGAGCAGCGCCGGCAGGAGGGGCGTCCGCCCCAGCCCCTGGCCATCGCGGTGAGCCGCAGGGCTGCCTTCCCCTCGGACCTTCCCTTCTTTTCCCAGCCCCTGGAGCGCTGGTTGCTGAAGCAGGGGAGCTGCTCGGGGCCTGCCGCCGGTTTCCAGCGTGTGCTGCCCCTGGCGTGCTGGTCGGAGGCCCTGGCTGGGTTGGGGCAGGCGGGGGTGGCGCGGCTGCTGGTGCTAGGGGGCGGCCAGTTGGTGGCGAGCCTGCTGGCGGAGGGCTGGATGGATGAACTCCAGCTCACGCTCTGCCCCCGCCTGCTGGGTGGGCCCCACCAGTGGTTGCCGGCGGCTGCCCTCGTCGCTCCGCCGCTGGGCCACGGCTGGCAGCTCGTGGAGCAGCGCCGGCTGGAAGGGGAGGAACTGCTGCTTCGCTATCGCCTGGATCGGTCTGCGGCCCTTCCCCCGGGTTAGGGCAGGCCCTTGCTGCCGAATCTTCTCCCCAGCTCCTGCAGGGGCACATCCCGCAGGCTGTCGGCGGGCAGCCCGAACATGCGGGCCAGACAGCGCTTCACCACCACTTCGCTGTCATCCCCGAACCGGCCCGCCATCACTTCACTCACCACCCCGAGACCACGGCCGGTGCTGTCGGTTTCCTCAATCAGGCAACGACTGGTGGGAACGGCCAGCTTGTGGCAGGGATCCTCAAGGCTGGCGGCCAGCTCCGGCCGTCCGCCTGCTGCGGTTTCGATGCAGATGCGCGCCAGTTTCTGCTCAAGTTGGGGGCGCATCAGCATCAGCACAGGGCGCAGCAGGCCAGCGTGGGCAGGCAGGGGCTGGCTCCCCAGGCAGCAGACGCTCAGCAGCCCCCAGGCCATCCGGTGGTGCGCCTTGGACATGGGCAGAAGGCTCGGCATCGGTGGTGGTCCCGTTAGTTTTGCGCCTGCTCCGTCCCTGTTGCGTTTTCGTCGCCCATGGCCCAGCTGCAAGCCCGCTGGCATCGTGCGATGGCCGAGTTGCCGGAAGCCAGCTGGCAACAACTGGTGGCCCCCTCGATGCAGCCCGGGCAGGAGCTCCCGTTTTATCAATGGCGCTGGCTGCATCAGTTGGAGGCCAGCGGCAGCATCGTTCCCCGGCAGGGCTGGCAGCCCTGCCACCTGGGCCTGTGGCGAGGGGAGCGGCTGGTTGCCTGGGCGCCTCTATATCTCAAGGGGCACAGTTATGGCGAGTTTGTCTTCGATCAGTCTTTCGCCCAGCTCGCTGGCCAGTTGGGGCTGAGGTATTACCCGAAGCTGGTGGGAATGAGCCCGGTGAGTCCGGTCGAGGGGTACCGCTTTCACATTGATCCCGGTGAGGATGCCGCTTCGATCACGGCTCTGATGATGGAGCTGATTGACGACTTCTGCGAGCGCAATCAGATTCTGAGCTGCAATTTTCTTTATGTCGATCCGGCCTGGCGTCAGCTCGCGGAGGCGGCCGGATGTGCGGTCTGGCTCAATCAACAAAGTGAATGGACCAATCCTGGTCACGGGGACTTTGAATCGTATCTGGCTAGTTTCAATGCCAATCAGCGCCGCAACATCCGCCGTGAGAGGCGCTCGGTGGCTGACGCTGGGATCGTGATCACTCCCTTGGTGGGAGAGCAGATTCCCGCCGCCATGGTGGGCCGGATGCATGACTTCTATGCCCAGCATTGCAGCCGTTGGGGGCCGTGGGGAAGTAAATATCTAACGGAGTCCTTCTTCGAGGCAGCCGCTACGGATCTGCGTCGCCATCTGGTGCTGTTCAGTGCCCATGCTGGCGATCCCTGCCAGCCGGTGGCGATGTCGTTGTGTGTGCACAACCAGGAAGCTCTGTGGGGGCGCTACTGGGGCAGCGATGTGGAGCTGGACAACCTTCATTTCGAGGTCTGTTACTACGCGCCGATCGAGTGGGCGATTCAGAGGGGTCTGCGGCGGTTTGATCCCGGCGCCGGTGGCAGTCACAAGCTCCGGCGCGGATTCATGGCCCAACCGCGCGCCAGCCTGCATCGCTGGAGCGATCCTCAATTCGACACTATCCTTCGCCAATGGTTGAGCGGGGCGAATCGTCAGATGCTGGCGGAGATCGACGCGGTGAATGCCGAACTCCCGTTCACCGCTTCCTACGATCCTCCCCAGGCCCCACGCCCCCAGCCATGAGCCAACGGCAGACGCTCGATGACGATCTCTCTCAGCGGTTCATCGCTCTGGATCCCTGCGGCTACTTCCTGATCCGGATCGACCGGGAATCCGGGGAGCTGGTGGTGGAGCACTACGGCAACGGCATCGATGCCCAAGGCCTGGCCACCGACCCTGAAACCGGGGAGGTGCTCAGCTGCCGGGGGGGCACTGCGAGGGAGCCTCTGGTCACCTATCGCGCCTTCACGGCCAAGCAGCTGGGCGTTCTGCTCACCGAAGGGAAAGGTCCCCATCCGGTCAGCCGCCTTGACCATGCCCTCTATCTGGGTAGGGAGCTACAGAAGGCGGAACATTGCCTGGCGCTGGGGTTGGATTACATCCAGGACTGACGCGGACTCTGCCTTCCACTGCAGCCAGCGGTTCAGGCCGGCTGCAGTTCGCGGCTCGGTTGCTTCGGAGCCTGCGGGGGTTCCGGCGGCAAGGAGGAAAGCTGGTCCTGGATCTCCCTGGTCACCACACCGCGGTACTCCTGGAAGTGTTCGTTGTGGGCGAGGGTCACCAGGAACTGTTCGAGGTTGTCGGGGTTGCGACGGGCGATCGTGGCCAGGGCACGCCAGAAGCGCCAGCGGGTGTCGCGCTGGACGCCCTGGCGCCAGATCACGATCAGCAGAGCGCGAATATCCGTCCAGGAGGGCAGGGCGGCCTTGCCGAAGGCAGCAGCCGGCGCGAATTGCTGCCACCGGGGCTGCCCCATCTTCAGGTAGTAATGGGTCACTCGATCGATGTAGGCATTCGGTTCGTAGAGGCGGCAGAAGGCGTCCACATATTCGTTCGCGATGTCCCGGATCGGTCGGGTCGGCACGAAATTGAGCAGGTTGGTCTGGTTGACGCCCTTGGCATCCGCCTTCTCCTGAATCAGCCGACCTTCCTTCTCGAGACGATGCCAGAGGCCGGTGTTGGGAAGGGCTTGGAGCATGCCCATCATTGCGGCGGGGATTCCGGTGCGGCTCACAAACTCCACGATCCGATCGCCGGCTCCGGTCTTCTCTCCATCGAAGCCGATGATGAAGCCTGCCATCACACGGATGCCATAGGAAGTGATCCTGTCGACGGATTCTTCCAGGGAGCTACGAGTGTTCTGCAGTTTGCGAGCGGTTTCGAGGCTGGCTTCGTCTGGGGTTTCGATGCCAAGAAACACGCTGTCAAAGCGGCACTCGGCCATCATCTCCATCAATTCATCATCCGAAGCGAGATCAACAGAGGCTTCGGTGGCAAAACTGAAGGGGTATCTGTGTTCAATCTGCCATTGCTTCAGGGCTGGCAGAAGCAGCTTGGCGTTGCGTTTATTGCCGATGAAGTTGTCGTCTACAAGGAAGATGGAGCGCCGCCAGCCAAGATCGTATAGATATTGAAGTTCGGCGACCAGTTGTTCTGGCGTTTTTGTACGAGGTTTGCGCCCATACAGCACAATGATGTCGCAGAATTCACATTGAAAGGGGCAGCCTCGGGAGAACTGCACAGACATGGAGTCGTAGGCATCCAGCTGCAGCAGGTCGAAGCGGGGAATCGGGGTGGAGGTCACATCGGGCTTCTCCCCTTCGGCGCTGAACCGGCCACTGCGCTCGCCTCGCTCCAGGGCTTCGACGAACATCGGCAGGGTGATCTCACCCTCGTCGAGAATCTTGAAATCGGCCAGATCAAGTTCCGGGGCATCCGGCGTGGAGCTGGCGAAGGGGCCACCCACGGCCACCGGCAGGCCCCGCTGTTTGGCCTTGGCGATCTGCGCCGCCATGTCGGCCTTCTGCACGATCATGCCGGAGATCACCACCAGCTCCGCCCAGTTCCATTCCGCTTCCGTTACCTCCCGCACATTGCGGTCCACCAGTTTCATCTCCCAGTGCTGGGGCAACAGGGCGGCCACCGTGACCATGCCAAGTGGCGGTAGCAGTACTTTCCTGTTCACCAACTCCAGAATCTTTTCGTAGCTCCAGAACGTCTTCGGGAACTCGGGGTAGAGGAAAAGTGTGCGCATGCAGAAGTTGGTGGGTAGGGGCTCTGGGCGCTTGCGCGAGGGGGGAGGCGTGCTCCGGAATCCGGCAACCCTAGAGCGTTTCTGCTCTTCCCGTCCCGATCGCCGCCCCCGGGATGCGATCAATCGACGCCCTTTCTGCTGTAATGGCACCACCTCATTGATCTTTCAGCCATGGGCGCCGCCATCTATCTGGCCCTCGTCGGCGGTGGACTGACCGCCGCCTTCCTTGCCACCGTGGTTCTGCGCGGCGTCAAGCTGATCTGAGCCTGAGGTCGCGTCGGAACACCAGCTCCGACAGGGCCAGCACCAGGCCGATGCCACCCAGCACGGCAAAGGCTGCCCCCAGCCCGAAGGTCCTGGTGATCAAGGCTGCGATCAATCCGCTCAGTCCCCCGCCCCCCAGGAAGGCGATCTGGCCCAGTCCCGCCATCCGTCCCCGCAGATGCATGGGGGCTGCCACCTGGCTGATCAGGTTGGTACCGGCGAGCAGGCTGGCGGTCCCGGCTCCGATCAGGAAGGCCATGAGCAGTCCGATCACCTGGTTCGGGGCCATGGCCATTCCCAGCTGGGCGACCGCCGTGATCAGCAGCGAAGTCCCCAGCAGCAGGCCCGGCCGTTGGCTCAGCCAGAGGCTGTTGCGTTGAAGCACCACGCCCCCGCTGATGCTGCCGGCGGCCAGCACACTGGTGAAGATTCCCAGGGCCTGGGGCGAAGGCCCCACCACATCCGCTGCGACGTAGGCGGCTAGTCCTGGGTGAAAGAATCCGATCAGGCAGGCCAGAGCGGTGAAGCGCAGCACATGCCGCAGGGTGGGGCCGCACTCCCTCCAGGCCGAGCGCAGACTGCCGGAGCGGCCACCAGAGCTGCGCTGCTCCGCCTCCCTGCGGGGATGCAGGATCCAGCGAACCGTGGCGATCGGCAGCAGGAAGCTCAGGGCATCGATCGCCAACGCCATCGTGGGGCCTGCCAGGACCAGCAGCCAGCCGCCAAGCGGCGGGCCCACCAGTTTGCCCACGTTGAACACCACGGAGAAACTCGCCAGATAGGGGGCAAGCTCGGTCGGCTTCTCCACCAGAAGGGCGGCGTACTTGTTGCGGGCCGTGAGTTCATAGGTGCTGGCCACGCCTGCCAGCAGGCTGCTGAGCATCAACAGCATCACCTGTTGGCTCCCCTGCAGCAGGGGGATGGCGAGGGCCCCCAGCACCGCACTCAGAAACAGGGCCCACTGGGCCTGGATCAGCACCCGTTCGCAGCCGATCCGATCGGTGAGCACCCCGGCCGGTCCGCTTGCCAGCACGCTGGGCAGCGACAGTGCCGCAAAGTGCAGGGCCAGCAGCACGGGGCTGCCGGTGCCATGCAGCAGGATCCAGCCCTTGGCGGTGAGGGCCGCGAAGCTTCCGGCGGTGCTCAATCCGGAGGCTGCCAGGAAACTCTCCCGTTGGTGGCGCTGCAGCCAGGCCACCGGACCGCTGGTCCGGCTCCCGGGTCTGCTCAAGAGCGCCTCCGCGCCTGGTCCGCCAGCACGTCCTGCACCATGGCGGTTGCCCCCACCACCTCACCGACCAGGTCATAGGTATCCGCTGCGGTGAGCCGCACCGGCACCATGGTTCCCGGAGCGGCAGAGAGGCCACCGGCGCCAGGCAGCACCCGCACTTCGCCATCCACCTCGGGGGCATAGCGGGCACAGCGGCCGAGCATCTCGCCGTTACCAGGGTTCTCCTGTTCAATCAGCACATCCACGATCCGGCCCACCCAGGCGGCGTTGCGGGCGGCGGCGATCGGCTGCTGCAGGGTCATCAGCCGGTCCTTGCGCTCCGCAGCCACGGTGGCAGGCACCTGATCCGGCAGCTCGGCAGCCGGGGTGCCTTCCTCCGGCGAGAAGGTGAACACGCCCACGTGGTCGAACTGCTGCTCGGCGACGAAATCCAGCAGGTGCTGGAAGTGCTCCTCGGTTTCGCCGGGGAAGCCCACGATGAAGGTGGTCCGCAGCACCGCCTCCGGCAGCTGCTCGCGGATGCGGTGCAGCAGCCCCCCGGTCACCTCCGCCTGCCAGGGGCGGTTCATGGTCCGCAGCACGTCAGGGTGGCTGTGCTGCAGGGGCAGATCCAGGTAGGGCAGCACATTCGGCACTTCCCGGTAGGCCTTCAGCACCTCTGGTGTCAGCCCGGTGGGGTACGCATAGTGGACGCGGATCCAGGGGATCTCCACCTCTCCGAGGGCCCGCAGCAGTTCCGCCAGCTGGGGCCTGCCGTAGAGGTCGAGTCCGTAGTTGGTGGTGATTTGGCTGATCAGCACCAGCTCCTGCACCCCCTGGGCGGCCAGCTGCTGCGCTTCGGCCACGATCGATTCGATCGGGCGTGAGCGCTGGTCGCCCCGCAGGTGGGGAATGATGCAGAAAGCGCAGCGGTAGTCGCACCCTTCCGCCACCTTCAGATAGGCCACCGCTTCGCTGGTGGTGCGGTAGCGGGGCAGATGCTCGTCGCCCACGAAAGTGGGAGTGGCGCTCACCTGATTCACCCGCTCGCCGGCTTCCACCCGTTCCAGCACGCTCACGATGTGCTGGTAGTCGCCGGTGCCCACGATCGCCCTGGCCTCCGGCAGGCTCTCCAGCAGCTCCTCCTGGAAGTGTTGAGCCAGGCAGCCGGCGATGATCAACTCCTTGCCCTGTTCCGCCAGTTCCACCAAGGTGCGCACCGATTCCTCCCGGGCCTCCTGGATGAAGCTGCAGGTGTTCACCACCACCACGCTGGCCTCGCTCTCATCGGCACTAACGCCGTAGCCCGCCTGGGCGAGCAGACCGAGCATGTGTTCCGTGTCCACCCGGTTCTTTTCGCAGCCGAGGTGGGCGAAGGCCACGGTGCGGCGCGGGGGCTGTGTCGGGTCCGTGGTCATGGCGACGATCCGGCAGCGGGGCCAATCCACCACCCTATGCAATGCCCCGGGAGGCTTGAACTCCGTGGGACTGCGAGAATCAATGCAGTGCTCTTCTCGATCGTGACCTCCACCCGTCTCGCCAGTCGCCTCAGCAGCAACCGGCGCCGCAGCGATTCCGGCCGCCGCTGGGTGCGGGTGGCGATGGCCGTGCTCGCGTCCATCGGGGCCCTCGATACCGGGGCCATCACCCTCAAGCGCTGGGGACTGCTGGCTCCCCTTTCCTGCCCCGGTGGTGCCGAGGGTTGCGACAAGGTGCTCACGAGCGCCTGGGGCAGCCTGTTTGGTCAACCCCTTTCCCTCTTCGGCTTTCTTGCTTACGCCTCCGTGCTGGTGATGGCGGTGCTGCCGCTGGTGCTGCGGGGGGAGGGTGGCACCTCCACAAACGAGCGCACCTGGTGGGGGCTCTTTTTCACCAGCGCCGCGATGGCGGTCTTCAGCCTGGTGCTGATGGGCGTGATGGTGCTCAAGATCAAGGCCTTCTGTGCCTTCTGCGTGCTTTCCGCCGTGCTCAGCCTTGCGCTGCTCGTGCTCAGCCTCATCGGTGGTGAATGGGAAGACCGCAGCCAGCTGTTGTTCCGCGGGGTTCTGCTGACCCTGCTGGTGGGTCTGACCGGCCTGGGCTGGGCTACGGCGATGGATCGTCCCCTGGCCGAAACAGGTCCTGGCGTGCCGCCTGCGGTCACCACGGCCAGCAGCCCGGCCGCCCTGGCCCTGGCCAACCATCTCACCGCCAATGGGGCCAGGATGTACACGGCGTACTGGTGCCCCCATTGCCATGAACAGAAGGAACTGTTCGGCAAGGAAGCCACCGCTCGCCTGCAGCTGATCGAATGTGCTCCGGATGGGCGCAATTCCCAGAAGGCCCTCTGTGACAGCAAGAAGATTCAGGGTTTCCCCAGCTGGGAGATCAACGACAAGATCGAGTCGGGGGTCAAGCCCCTCGCCAAGCTGGCGGAGATGAGCGGGTTCAAGAACACCGCCGGGCTCTGATTCCCCGTCTCATGCGCCGTCTGGCCGGTCAGGCCCGACGGCGCGGGTGAACAGGCCCATGCCGCGTCGTTGCACCGTGTGACGACACCAGAAGGGCTGGCTGCAGGGCATATCCAGCCGGTAATGACCGCCGCGGCTTTCTTTGCGGAACAGGGCCGCATCCATCAGCAGTTCCGCCAGAACCAGCCGCTGGCGCAATTCCTGCAGTTTCCTGAGACTGTGGCTCTGGTGGGCCGCCAGAGCAAGCTGGTGGCCGGGTGGCAGGTCATGGGCCTGGCGCAGCAGGGGCAGAGCCTCAATTGCGCTTCTTTCTCGCCGCACCTGGGCCAGTCCGCCGGCCAGGCCATGCCCTTCCCGCTCCACGCCGGCCACCTGCCAGCAGAGCAGCCGCAGGTTGCCGATCCGGCTGTCGAGGCTGGCCGGATCGGGCCCATCCGCTTCCAGAGCTGCGATGGGCTCCGCCAAGGCCTGACGATCCGGAAGGGGTTGCAGCGGCAGCTGGGCCAGTTGCCTGGCAAAGACCAGGCATTCCATCAGGGAGTTGCTGGCGAGTCGATTGGCACCATGAACCCCCGTGCAGGCCACCTCTCCCACGGCGTAGAGCCCCGGGATGCTGGTGGCCGCCCCAAGGTCGGTGCTCACACCGCCCATCCAGTAGTGGGCGGCAGGGGCTACGGGGATCGGCGCTTCGGTGGGATTCAGCCCCAGCTCCCGGCAGCGACCCAGGATGGTGGGGAACTGGCGCTCCAGCCGTTCCACCCCCACGGGCCGAAGATCCAGCCAGACATGCGTCATCCCCTGGGCCTGCATGCTGCGGGCCAGGGCCCGGCTCACCTGGTCGCGCGGAGCCAGGTCACCCCCCTCCAACTGGCTGACCGGGCTTCTTCCCGCCAGGTCGCACAACCTGGCACCTTCGCCCCGAACGGCCTCGGAAATCAGGAAATGGGGGGCCCCCTCCAGCATCAGGGCCGTGGGGTGAAATTGCACGAACTCCAGGTCCCTCACTTCGGCGCCTGCCGCCCAGGCCATCGCCACCCCATCGCCGCTGGCCTGGCTCGGGTTGGTCGTGTGGGCAAAGAGATGGCCGCCGCCGCCGCTGGCAAGCACCACCGCCCCGGCCCGGATCCAGCGCAACCGGTCCCCGTCGAGCACCTGCAGGCCCACGCACTGCCCGGCTTCGATCCAGAGTTGCAGCGCGGGGACCCCGCGGCGTTGTTCCAGGCCGGGACGACCCTGCACTTCCCGTTCCAGGGCATCCACCAGTGCCCCGCCGGTGCGGTCCTGGGCATGGAGGACCCGGCGGTGGCTGTGGGCGGCCTCCAATGTGGTGCTTAGTCCTTCGGTGTTGCGGTCGAAGGCCATGCCGAGCTCCAGCAGCCTGGCTACGCAACCCGGTGCCTGGCGCACCAGCAGATCGACGGCCGCCGGATCACACAGACCGGCCCCCGCCTTGAGGGTATCGGCAACGTGGCTGGCAAAGCTGTCCTCCCGGCGGGTGACAGCCGCGATTCCCCCCTGGGCCCAGCGGCTGGCAGAAGGGGGACCGCCTTCCTTGCTCAGCAGCAGTACCCGCAGCTGGGGTGGCAGCTCCAGGCAGGCCATCAGACCGGCCGCACCACAGCCGACCACGACCACGTCCCACCGACTCTCCAGCGGCGGATCCGAGCTCGTGGCTGCGCCTGTGCCTGTCATCAAAGAGCCGAATTGGAGAGGAGCCTATGGGAGCCACCGGCGCCATGCCTAAACAAAAAGCCGCCGGTGGAACCGGCGGCCAGTGATCACTGATTGGCTCGGTGCTTCAGCGATAGACGCCGTCGTTGATCCGATCAAAGCCCTCGTTCAAGGCGATCGAAGGAGCAGTGACAGTGAAGTTGGTCTTGTACTTCTCAAACAGATCCTTCTGGCGGGCCGTCAGGTCGAGCTTGAGAACGTCATCGACGCTGTCGTAGGGACCGCCGAGCACGATCTTGCCAGCAAGGGTGGGATACATCCCGGGATATTGCTGGAAGCGGCGCACGGAAGAGTTGTTGAGATCCACCTTGTCACCTCGCTCGGCGATCTTGTCATCGGCAAGATTGCGGAGCTCGTTGGCGTTGGCTGCTTCAGGAAGCAGGAGGCCAAGCACCAGACCGGCCATCAGAACACCACTCATCAGCCAGGCAAGCAGTCGCTTCATCGCGACACTCCGTAGAAGAAGGGACATTTTGGGAAGGATCTGCCATTCGGCGAACCTTCGACAACGTTACAGAAGGTCCTCCGGGTGCCATAAGGACGGTTCCCCGCCGTTTGCAGTTCTTCAGATGCCAAGGGCCGATCAGAGCAGCCCACTCAGCCTTGGTGCCACCAGGGCGGCCCCCAGGAACAGGCCATCCACCGCCAGCGTCGTGGCCAGCGTGGCCGCCCCGACCTGGCCGATCCTGCCGCTTTTCCAGAGTTGGGCGCTGATCCCGACAAGCAGGGCTCCGATCATCACCACAGCCGTCAGCGGGCCTGGGGCAAGGACGCTCTGGGCGGCGTTCTGGAGCAGAAGGGGGGCTTCCTCAAGCGGCGCCTCCAGCACCCTGGGCCAGAGGTCGATCAGGCCGCTGATCGCCATGGCTGCATCGGTGGCGGCCGTACCGAGCAGGGAAGAGAGATAGAAGGAACCGGCCAGGCGCCAGCGACCGCCCAGGCCGGCTACGGCCAGGGGGAGGGCGAAGGCCTCCACTGGCAGATGCAGCGCCGGGTGAAGACGCAACCAACCCCAAAACAGGCACCCCGCCAGCCAGCTGCCACTGAAGCCCACCAGCAGCACCCCGAGTTCGTGCCATACACCCTGGCCGCGGCGTTCCAGCAGCAGGGCCAGCCCCACCAAGGGCACCGTGAACAGGGTGGCGCCCATGGGGGCAGTGCGCACCCAGGGAGCCTGGATGAACACCGGCGCCGCCACCAGCAGGGCAGCCATCATCGGCAGGAGGATGGAAGTGGGCCAGGTCAGCGGCCCCAGCCCCGACAGTGCCGGGCTGGCCATCGATCGGGAGGTGGGCAGGCTGGGCGGGACGCCGATCAACGGAGTTGTGAAGAAAGATGGCCAACCTTAAAGGGCCCTGGGGTTGGCTCGAGGTGATCCCTCGCCATAAGGTCGGGCTCGTAACCACTCGGCTCCGCCTCCGGCATGTTCTTCGTCGCCATGGCCGACCCCCTCAGCCTCGGGGAAGCCTGTTGGCATGCCCTGGTTCTCGGGGTGGTGCAGGGTCTCACCGAGTTTCTGCCGATCAGCAGCACGGCCCATCTGAAGGTGGTACCGGTTCTGCTCGGCTGGGGGGATCCCGGCATCGCGTTCACGGCCGTGATCCAGCTGGGCAGCATCTTCGCCGTGCTCGCTTACTTCCGCCGGGATCTCTCGGAGGTGATGCACGGCATGGTCCGGGCTTTTCGCTATGGCCAGTGGCAGGACCCCTCGGCGCGCCTTGGTGTTGCCATTGCCCTGGGCACGATTCCGATCCTGATCGTGGGCGGGGCGCTGAAGTGCTTTGTGCCGCAGTTCGAATCGTCCCCCCTGCGCAGCATGACCTCGATCGCGGTTGTCTCGATCGTGATGGCCCTGCTGCTGGCTGTGGCGGAGCTGCTGGGGCGTCGGCGCCGCCTGCTTGACCAGGTGGTTCCACGGGATGGGCTGCTGGTGGGGCTTGCCCAGGCCCTGGCCCTGGTGCCTGGGGTCTCCCGTTCCGGAAGCACCCTCACCGCTTCCCTGTTCGATGGATGGCAGCGTGCCGATGCGGCGCGCTTCTCCTTTCTACTAGGGATTCCGGCGATCAGCCTGGTGGGTCTGGTGGAGCTTCGGGATGCCCTTGCCGTTCCCGCCAATGGAGGCTGGATCCCCACCCTGGTTGGAATCCTCACCGCGGCACTGGTTTCCTGGCTGGCCATCGCCTGGCTGCTGCGTTTCCTCCAGCAGCACAGCACCTGGTTGTTTGTTGGGTATCGCCTGGTCTTCGGTCTGGTGATCCTGCTCTGGTTCCGCAACATCGAAGCAACGCTCTAAGCCCGCCCAGCCCTTCCCGATCGCGTCCCCCGCAGGATCCAGCTGCCGCCGGGAGGGCGGGCGGCGCAGCAGACTGCTTACACCGTCCTGCTGCAACACCGTCGTGTGGAATGAACCCTCCGCCGGCGTCGCCCTCGCCGATGCGGGCCGGCTCCCCCAGCCTGCCGTGGTGGACAGCGTCGAGCCCGGTTCAATCGGCGAGGAGCTCGGCTTTCAGCCGGGGGACCGTCTGCTGAGCATCAATGGAATCCGCCCCAGGGATCTGATTGATCTGCAGATGCTGGTGGGGGAGGAGGATCTCACCCTGGAGGTGCAGGATCCGGACGGCACGCTGCATCGGCTCGAGCTGGAGAAGGAGGCGGATGAGGGTCTGGGCCTCGGGTTCACGGAGGCCTTGTTCGATGGCCTCAAGCAGTGCAACAACCACTGCCCGTTCTGTTTCATCGATCAGCAGCCACCTGGCAGACGCCGCAGCCTCTATCTCAAGGACGACGACTACCGGCTGAGCTTTCTCTACGGCTCCTATCTCACGCTGACGAATCTCACCCCGGCCGACTGGGAAAGGATCGAGACCCAGCGCCTCTCGCCCCTTTACGTCTCGGTGCATGCCACCGATCCGGAGCTGCGCAGTCGTTTGCTGGTCAACCCGCGGGCGGCCCTGCTGATGGAGCAGCTGGAGTGGTTCGCTCAGCGCCGGCTGCAGATTCATGCCCAGGTGGTTGTCTGTCCCGGCCTCAATGACGGCGCCGCCCTGGAGCGCACTCTCCAGGATCTGGCTCGTTTTGCCGAGGGGCCTTGGCCGGCGGTGCTTTCTGCGGCCGTGGTTCCGGTGGGCCTGACCCGGTTTCGACCGGACGGGGATCAGCTGCTTCCTGTCGATCCGACCACAGCAGCGGCCGTGATCCGACTGGTGGAGCCGATGCAGGAGCGCTTCCACGCGGCTTTCGGCAGTCGTTTCGCCTGGCTGTCCGATGAGTGGTATCTGATCGCCGGCCAGCCGCTTCCCCCCCGGGGCAGCTACGAGGACCTCCCGCAGCGGGAGAATGGTGTGGGAAGCATCCGCGGATTCCTGGAGGAGCTGGAGCGGGCCACGTCCCACCTTCCCCGGGCGATCGAAGGCCGAAGACGCAGTAGCTGGGTGGTGGGAAAACTCGTGGCGGAAGCCCTGCAACCGGTGGTCGATCAGCTCAACCAGGTGGAGGGCGTGGAGCTGCTGCTGCACGGTCTGCCCAGTCCTTACTGGGGCCAGGACCAGGTGGTCACCGGGTTGCTGACGGGGATGGATCTGCTGGAGGGGCTGGCGGGGCGGGATCTGGGCGAAAGGCTCCTGCTTCCCAGGGTGATGCTGCGGCAAGGTGAGCCGGTTTTCCTCGACGACCTGCCCCTCGCGCAGCTTGAAGCCCGCTTGCCCGTCCCGATCCAGTTGCTCGGAGATGCGGATGATCTTGTGGCTGCCTGCCTCGGATTGCCAGAGGATGCTTAAGCTCTCCCGGTGTGAAGAGACCATTCGTGAAGCGCCATCCTTCCTTCTCAGCGGCTGTGATGGTGCTGCCGATTCTCACGGTCTCCGGAGCCGCCCTGGCGGGCACGGTGGAGGCTCCTGGGCCGCCGGTGCCCCTGAAGGCAGTTCCCCATTCCATCCCTGAGGTTTCTGCGGCACCTGCCCCGGGCCCTGCATCAGCTGTTCCAGCCGTGCGCCGTGCTCCTGCCGCCCCGGCGGTTCGGCCTGCTGCCCCACCCGTCTCCTCTGCCATTCCCCTGGCGCCCGCCATCAAGGGCAACCGGCCCAAGTCCAACCCTGCCGTCCTCCCTCCTGCGGCCACCAAGCTTCCTGCCGAGTTCAAGGATCTGGCGGCTCCGTCCCCGCTGGCTCTGCCGAACCAGCCCTCCCAGGTCCGGATCCGTGAGCTCCGCCCGCTCGGCTTGGTGGAGGTTGAGACCATCGCCGAGGTCAACAACCCGGAATTGAAATCCCTGGGGACCCAGGTTCTGCAGGCCCAGTACAGGCTGAGGGCGGAGATCTCCCGCTGGTATCCCCAGATCAGCCTCAATGTCTCCAGCTTCCCGGCCTACACCGCTGGCGAACGTTTCAGCAGTGTTCCTTCCCAGCTGAATAACTCTGCCAGCACGGTGCAGAACACCTTCAGCAGCTTTGCCGGCTTTCAGGCTTCGCTGCAGGCCTCCTGGGCCCTGATCGATCCATCCAGAAATCCCACGATTGCAGCCGCCCGCGATGAGTACGAGAAGGCCAAGAATGGCTATCTGATCGGGTTGAGGGAATTGCGACTGCAGGCCTCGCAAGCCTATTTCGATCTTCAATATTCCGATGATCAGGTTCGCATCGGCCAGGAATCCGTCCGATCCTCTTTGGTGAGCCTGCGTGATGCCCGGGCCCGATTTCAGGCCGGTGTGGCTACCAAGTTGGAGGTGCTCGAGGCAGAAACCCAGCTGGCTCGAGATCAGCAGTTGCTCACCAGCAACCTGGCCCAGCAGTCCGTGGCCCGCCGTCTGGTGGCTTCGATCCTGGATCTTCCCCAGGATGTGACCCCAACGGCCAAGGAACCGGCCAGGGTGGTGGGGGTCTGGTTGCCCTCGCTGCAGGAAAGCATCGTGGCTGCTTATGCCTTCCGTGAAGAACTGGATCAGTTGTTGCTTGATATCTCGATTTCCAATAGCTCCGCCAATGCGCAGCTGGCAGCTGTGCAGCCTCTGCTGAAGATCTTCAATTCTTTCTCCACCGGCCGGGCCAGTGGCTACACCGGTAGCCTGATCTCCAATCCACCACCCGGTCAATACACCTGGAACGTAGAAAATTCCTTCGGGATGAACCTCACCTGGAATTTCTTTGATGGAGGCAGGGCGCGTGCCTCGTATCAAGAGCAGAAACAGAGAGCCGAACAGAACCGTTTTCAGTTTGCCCGCCAACGTGATGCCATACGCCAGGAAGTGGAAACCAGTTTCTATGAGCTTCTCAAGAACAATCGCAACATCGCCACCACGGCGCGTGAAGTGCTCTCCTCTCGAGAGTCTCTGCGCCTCGCCCGGCTGCGCTTCCAGGCTGGGGTGACCACCCAGCGGGAAGTGGTGGACACCCAGCGGGACCTCACCACCGCGGAAGTTCGCCATGCCCTGGCGATCTCCGATTACAACAAGCGTCTGGCTGACATGCGCCGTCGCACGGGGCTCGATCAGATCGCCATCTGCCAATCCCCTTCGCTGCCTTCCACCAAGCCCAGGGTGGAAGGGGCCAGCGATGTGCCGGTGGAGCCGCTGCCTTTGCTGCCGGCCTGTTCTGCCCAGTCGGCCGCCAATCTCCTCTCTCCAAAAGCTCCCTCTCCCCAGTGAGCTGAGTCGTTTGAGCTCCGTTGCCCCCCCTGGTCTTTCGCTCCCTGCCACCCTGAGGCTTGGTCTGTTTCAGGCCTGCCTCGGATGTCTTGCGGTGATCTTCGCCGGTCTCCTCAACCGGGTGATGCTCAGCGAACTCGCCTTCCCAGGATTGCTGGTGGGAGGGGCTCTGGCCTGTGAGCAGTTCGTGGCACCGGCAAGGGTGTTGTTCGGCCAGGTCTCCGACAGCCATCCCATCGCTGCCCGCCACCGGGTTCCCTACATCCTGCTCGGCACCGCTCTTTTCTGTGTCCTGGCAGTGATTTCGATCCCCCTGATCTTCCATGTGGGGCGTCTGCTCGCCGTGGGCACCACTTCGGAACGAGGGGTGGGGATTGCGGCCCTCTGTGGTGTCTTTGCCCTCTACGGCCTGGCCATCTCCCTGGCCTCCACGCCCTATCTCGCCCTCGTCATCGATCGCACCGACGAGCAACAGCGTCCCCGAGCCGTTGGGATCATCTGGTGCATGCTCACCGTCGGCATCGTGATCGGGGCGATCATGATCAGCCTCAGCCTTCGATCCCTCGACGGGATCAGTGATCCAGGCATTCTCGAACCAGCGCTGCTGCGCTTCATGGCAACCGTCGCCGCGACGGTGATGGCGCTGACGATCGTGGCCACCTGGGGGATGGAGTCGCCCAGCGCCTCCCCTTCCGATTCGGCCCGTGAAGATTCCGTCACCCTGAAGCAGGCCTGGAGACTGATCACCTCAAGCCGTCAGGTGCTGATTTTCTTTTCGTTTCTGATCCTTTTCACCCTGGGCCTCTTTCTCCAGGATCCGGTGCTGGAGAGTTACGGAGCCCAGGTGTTTGGCATGCCGATTGCAGCCACTGCCCAGCTCAATGCCTTCTGGGGCGTCGGTACGTTGATCGGCCTGCTGGTGGCAGGGCTCTGGATCGTTCCCCGGCTCGGCAAACTGCCGACGGCCAGGCTCGGTTGCCAGCTCATCGCGGCATCTCTTCTCCTTCTCCTCCTTTGTGGCCTTACCCCCCGCATTCCCCTGCTTCAGCTGGTGATGCTCCTGTTCGGTCTGGCTGCCGGCATCGGCACCAACAGTGCCCTCTGTCTGATGCTGGATCTGACCCTGCCCCAGGCCGCTGGCACCTTTGTCGGGGTCTGGGGTCTGGCCCAGGCCCTCTCCCGTGCCCTGGGCAAGCTGATCGGCGGAGGCCTGTTTGATCTGGCGGGGATCCTGCCTCTGGGTTCTGGCCCCTACCCCCGTTTTGCCCTGGTGTTTGGAATCGAGCTGCTGGTGGCCCTCGGCGCCTTGCACCTGCTTGGCCGTGTGAACGTCCGTCAGTTCAAGGAAGATACGGGACGCAGCCTGGGCCGGGTGCTGGCCATGGACCTCGGATGACGGTTTCCCTCCCCCTGCTTGATGCCGGCCTCTCTGCCCTGATCGACAGGGTCGCAGAACGCCAGCGCTCTGATTTCGGCCACATGGTTTCGGACATCAAAGCCGATGGATCTCTGATCACCGCCTGTGATCGCTGGAGTGACACGACCCTGGTGGAGGGGTTGGCTTCCCTGTTCCCAGGGGATGGTGTTCTCAGTGAGGAAGGCCATCGAAGCGTTCCAGGCACGGATGCCTACTGGGTGGTGGATCCCCTTGATGGCACCACCAATTTCGCGGCGGGAATCCCTTACTGGGCGATTTCGATGGCTCGCTTTGAACAGGGACGTCCGATTCTCGCCATCCTGGACGTGCCTCCGTTGCGCCAGCGGATCGTGGCGATCCGCGGAAAAGGCGCCTGGCGCAATGGCAAGCAACTGCAGCCGCCTGCGATGCATACCCATCCGGCCGGATGCGCTTCGCTCTGCAGTCGCTCGATCGGGGTCCTTCAGAAATTGCCGGACCGGCGCTTTCCCGGCAAGATCCGGCTGCTGGGTGTGGCCAGTCTCAATCTGGTGAGTGTGGGCATGGGCCAGACCGTCGCTGCGCTGGAGGCCACGCCCAAAATCTGGGATCTGGCTGCTTCCTGGCTGGTGCTGACCGAATTGAACTGTCCGATGCGCTGGTTGCTTCGTTCGCCCGAGGCGATCGCCGCTGGCACCGATCTCACGGAGACAGATTTTCCGGTGTTGGTTGCTGATCGCAACGAAACCCTGGAGCGCTTCATGCCCTGGGCGGAAGCGCTGAGGAGTTGAGTGAGCGGTAGAGGGGTTGCCAGGTGGGGACGAGGTGGTATGATTTTGGACTGCGCGGGAAACTGCGCAGCCGAGCCTTGAGGGCTTGAGTGGTGCCAGGAGTGGTGCTGCCGAGTGC
>Ga0164293_10000369_pt1 | contig 34980 bp, 41 predicted proteins | sample GEODES118metaG_FD_111487 | JGI IMG/M metagenome (GOLD analysis project Ga0164293, IMG submission 111487) | Eutrophic lake water microbial communities from Lake Mendota, Wisconsin, USA - GEODES118 metaG | ecosystem: Environmental > Aquatic > Freshwater > Lake | place: USA: Lake Mendota...
CTTTATCAGTTACACTCAAGCTGCGGACTTTCTGCCATTTACTCGGTGGATAATATCACCGACACTTTTGTGTTTCCTGAACGGATAATATCTTAAATTCAAAGAACGTTTTCTCTTAATTGGTTTACAAAGTTAAGACATCTTTTTCAATTTGTCAAGTACTTTCGTAAACTTTTTTTTTAGTTGCGGGGGAAGGATTCGAACCTCCGACCTCAAGGTTATGAGCCTTGCGAGCTACCACTGCTACTACCCCGCGATATATTATTATTTTAAAGAACTTTCAAAGTAATGTCCCACAAAGATAAAACTATTTTTTCGAATAATCAAATGCCTGTGGGACATTTTTTTTTGAGACTCTCATCTCAAGTGTTTCACAAAGTTAAAACAAAATTCTCATTCTGTCAAATATATATTATGAAACTTTTTGGGGATGTCCGTCATTTCTGACTGAAACTATAAATATCTCCAACAGTTTCAAAAGTACTATAATTATATAGTAAAGTCAAATTTTTTTTGAAAAAAAGTTCAAATTAAGTCATATTCGACTATTATTTGTATTTATAGATATGCAAGTTAGAATCAACGATAACACTTTTAAGGTTAGAACATTAATTGACCGAAAGTCTAAAGCAATTGGGATGATGGGAAAAGAATTTGATTCTACCTTTGATGGTCTACTATTTTTGATGGGTGGTGACAAACAATCTTTTTGGATGAAAAATTGTATCATACCATTAGACATCATTATCATTAAGAATAATGTTATTGTAAATATTCACCATGATTGTCCTCCATGTCGTGGAAATGAGTGTCCAAGTTATGGTGGTAATGGAAATATTGTTTTAGAAGTCTCTGGTGGTACCTGTGAAGATTTGGGTATTGAAGCTGGTAATACGGTTGAATACTTATTTTGATTCTTCTATCTTTTCTTTAAGTTTTCTTTCAAACTCATTTGCAATCATTTTCGTAAACTTAACTGATGGTGAGTCGTCTTTTTCAGAATCGTATCTATACTGACCTTGTGGTGGTCTTTTACTTCTACCTAAATAATTTAAACCAGAAATGTTTGTAATACATTTGTGTCCACCTGAATTAGATTGAATCAAATCCCAAGCATTAACACCTATCTTATCTAACATTTCCTTCTGTTCTTCAGATATCTCTTTGAACGGTGTTTCCATCATATCTTGAATTCGGTCTAATATTTTTTCACCTCCATCCATCGTTGTGAACTTATCACCATACAACGCCATAAAATCTTTAAATGTGAATCCAATACTTTCAGGGGTTACTGCAGTTTCACTAACCCATTTGATTGTTGATAACGGAATTGTCCTTTGTTTTAATTGTTCTTCCCATTTACCTAAAACTTCTTGAGCTATTTCTCCAAGATTAACCCCTTTTAATTCTCTTCCTTTTTTGAAAGGATTACAAGACGCTTGAACCAATCCCATAGGCCAAGCCATAATTAAGAAGTCGGCTTCAGGATTGTTTCTAAATGGTGTATATCTATCATAAGAACCTGGTTTAAACATACTACCACCACCATATTGAAAAATAATACCATCACTAACTTTTGGAAAATTTTTCATTTTTTCCTTATAATCCTCAGCATTCTTTTGAAGTTCTTCAGGGTTTGCGGCATTTGTTTTTTTCATCCATTCTTTAATGTTGGTAAGAATAGACATTAATGATGGTTCGGAATCCATCACCAACATTTCTAAAAATCCTGGTTTGTTTTTAAACGCCAATAATAATTTGTTAATTACCAAACCTAACAACATCTTGTTTCTTTGAAGAGGTTTTTCCTTATCAACTCTATAGATATAATTTACAACTTCGTCAGGACTAATGTCGTGTTTAGCGTAATCTGCAGAATCCACAGTACTAATCAATAATATATCTGAAGATGGAAATAACTCTTTAGGTGATACAACTTGTGATATTGTTTCAACATTTGACCTTGAGTGTCTGAATGATGTTGATTTGGTATCTTCAGCACCTGCTTGTCTGTCGTGGTGGTCCGTATGAATTACGAACATTGGCTTACCGTGAGCAAAGTCTACTAGAACTGGCATCACGTCTCCCTGAGCATCGTTCTTTTTTACTGCAAATTCTTTGTCACCGTATTGGATTACGTGAGCACCTACTACATCAATACCATTGTCTTCAAGGTATCTCTTCATTGCGATTGCAGTCGTCACTCCATCCAAATCTTGGTGGAAGTATATTTCAGCTTTAGGGTATCTTTTTCTTAACGCCGAAATATCTCTAATCCCTGATTCTTTAACTATTCTTTTCATTAATCCCAATATGCATTTATTCTAATTCCTTTAGAACCTAAGTTAACAGCAAACATAACACCCATATCACCTCTTTTGATTTTCGCTAAATCACCTTTAGGTACAAATGTCAAATCACCATCAGGTTTTGTAATTTCAATAAAATCACTAGATTTAAATTGTTTACCAATTGGGTTTGGAACTCCTCCAACTTTTACACCGCGAGCAGCAGCTACCTCCCAAACATAATCAGGAGTTAACATCCATTTATATTCTCTTGAGAAATCAGATTTTTGTGAAAAATCTTTTTTTGCAATATCAGTTAATGAACCTTTAGTTGAAACTGACATACTCTCCTCTTCTTGGATAACTCTTTTAACTATTTTAGCTAAATCCGATTCGGTTAATCTTATAATTTTTTTTGCCATTAGTATTTAAGTGTTAATAAATATTTTAATTTGTTTACTAAAAGTAACATTTCATCACGTAAATTCAATAAATCAGTATCCATAGTAGGGTTTAATTGTACTGTAAGTGAAATTAAAAATTCACAAGTACCATCAATAAAGTTTTGTAATTTCATTGACTCTAAATCTTGGAACATTATTCCGAATTCACTATCAAACGCAGGTCTCCCATATTTACCCATCATAGCTTCAACGAAATTATCTATTAAGTCTCCCATCTTATCGTAAACTTTACCATACGCCCTATGTTTGGCATCATAAGTAGTTTGCCAATGCACAAATCTAAATTGTGTTTGAATTTGTACTAATTTAATGATTATTTCTTCTTTCATATTTTATATTTTACAATGCAAATAATACGTTTTTCATCTGTCCTCCAAATATATCAGACATAAATCCTTGGATTGGGTCTTGTTGTGGTTCTCCTTGAGATTGCGTTTGTGATGATGAGTTTGTTCCTGACTCACCGTAACTTTGTCCGCTAAAATCAGATTCTGCATATCTTTTAGCATCTTCAGTTTGATTATAACTATTCATTTTATTTATGATGTCACTCTCTTTCATTTGTTTCGATAATTCTTCAGGACCAACAAAATTACCAACACCAATATAATCTAAGAAACCTAACCACCATTTAGTTTTTCTCATCAAAATTCTCATTTCACGATTACCAAATAATCTTGGTGCTCCACCTATAAAAATTTTAGACAATGGACCTTTCTTAGTTAATCCTGTGAATATTTTGTCATTTTTCAAGATATTCTGTAGTGTCTTAATATTCTCTACAGGTTTAACTGCATGTCCCATGTATTTTGCTAAATTACCAGTTGCCTTTTGGAACTTTAAACTTTTAGCACCAGCATTTTCAAGTAGTTTTAGATAATCCAATATAGTACTTCTAAATCCTTTTAAAAGTCCTCCTGGCATTAATTCAACTTTAGACGCCACTTTAGGTGCCCAAGTTTTTGCACTTTGTAAAAATTTACCAACGATACCAGGTTTTTCTGCAAGTTTTGCTAATGCGGCACTTGCCTCAACAGTTTTACCTGCCTTAGCTAAATTCATCGCGCTTTTAAGTCCTTTACTAGCTCCACCACCAATTTTAAGGGCTCCCATTACAGGTTTAGCTACCACATCACCAGCAAATGGTATTGCCGAAATTAAACTAAGTAATCCAAATAAATGGTCCCCTTGAGTAAAATATGATATGCCGTTAACAATATCTATAATACCTGTTGGGTCGGCAATTCCTAATATATCACCAACAGTATTGTACCATGAACTTTCTTTAATAACTTTTTTATTTTGTGGATAGAATACCTTACAAATTTCTAAAACGTATTGTTTCTGTTGTTTGGATAATTTGACCCAATTTTCCTCTGCAAGCCTCAAGTTTTCTTGGAACTCTGTTTGTTTAACAATAAGTCCCATTTGTTTTTCTGTAATTATAATGCTGGCCATTTAAGTTTTTTAATATAAATATCCATAAAACAAAAAAAAGGGTTGTTAAACCCTTTTATTTCAAATCCAGTTCCATTTGTTTATTTCGGTCAACAAAATGTTGAACCCTTTCCTTGGCGACTTTACTATAATTCTCACTCAACTCAATTCCAATCCATCGTCTACCACTAATCTCGGCAGCACATAAACTGGTACCACTTCCTGCAAATGGGTCCATAACCACATCGTTTTTATATGTAAGAATCTTGATTGCTTTCATTGGAATATCCATTGAAAAGGTTGCTTTAGTTTGTTGTTTGGTGTCCGCAAAATATTCCCACTGACCATATACCAAAGACATAAACTCTTTCTTATCATCTTCTTGATATACCGCTTTAGTTTTTACAGTACCATCCTCTTGTTCCATATCAACCATGTCGGCCTTCCATTGAGGTTCCCCTTTAATTTTCTTGATACGGTCTTTCTTGTAAGCCAAGATAACACACTCCTTTGGGTTGTAGATGTAAGGACTTGACGGACTCATCCATGAACCCCAAGCCGTGGTCTTACTTCTGTGTGGTGAGTTTTCATCAAGGTCAACAAGACCATAGAACTTAAATCCAACCTGTTTCATTATGGTCCAAAACTCTGACATGAACAATACTCGTCCACCTCTATCCTGTACGTTTACTTCGTAAGGAATGTTTACCGCAATACGACCGTCGTCTTTCAATCGATTGTACGCTTCGGTTAACCACTGTCGGGTGAACTCCCAATAATCTTCCATACTCATACGGTCATCATGACTATCATAGTCAATACCTACGTTGTATGGTGGAGATGTTACAACCAAATCAACACAACCCTCAGGTAATGTCTTCATCACCTCAATACAATCTCCATTTAATATTTTTCCTGTTTCTATCATTATAATTTTCCTTCTTTTTTTAATTCTTCTCTGATTTTTGTTGCAGATATCTCACCAATCTCTGTTGGTGGTATGTGTTCAATAATGTCATATCCCACACCTCTACCGAACTCAATTGAACATATATCAGGTATAATTATAACACTAATTTTTCCATCGATACACTCTTGAGAGTAAAAACTTGAAATATTATTTTTAACCTCCTCCGCAGTGAATGGGTTCTTTTCGTCAGGTTCAACGTCTCTAATACAGATAAGAACATTCTTACCTTCATTCATCGCTTGTTTGAATAGTTCTTGGTGTCCTTTGTGTAAAGGTTGCCACCTACCGACAAACATTGAAAACTGACCGTCTTTTCTATTCAATGAAGATTGGACATGTAATTTTTTATCCCACTCGGTCATCATAAATTCAATTCATTAATAATTTGAACTAAACTACCCATAGGTTCTATATCCGTAGTGTCAATGTCAATAAAGTTTTCTAATGGCTCTTCGTAGTCTTCAACATGATTTTGTTCTCTACCTCTTACTTCTAAAGTGTGAACATAAATCTCAGATACGTTATTCATTTTCTTGAACTCTTCTCTTAATTCACGATATGGTGCAACCAAACTAACGATTACATCGTACCCTTCAAAGTCCAAAAATCTTGCAATATCCTGAGCTCTTCTGATATTTTGTTCCCTACCCTCACGAGAATAGTTTTGGTTTTGAAAAATATTTCTTAGTTGGTCCCCATCAATATGAATAACATTTTTAAATGGATGATTAACATTCATATATTCTTTTAACATTTTCCCCAAAATGGTCTTTCCGTGACCAGGTTGTCCTGTAAACCAATATATCATTTTTGTAAAAGTTCAATCTTTCTTTTCAAATACCATAGAGCCTTGTTAAGGTCTTGGAGTTCTTTATCAGTACCTTTTTTACCCGCCCTTGAGATATACTTAACAGTATTCCCAAGATGGAAATCCAAATCCCATGCCTCAATCACTTTAATTGCTTCATATGGATTATCTTCACCACCATAATGTTGTGGGTGATTAACTTGTTCACTCATATTCTTCTTGTTTTAATTCTTCGTAAAAACCAATTTTTGGTTGTTGATGGATAATTTCTTTTAAGTCTTCGTTTTCTCGACGAAGTGGTCTGATAATCATTAGGTACATCATCGCAGCACCTATCCACATCCCAAATACAGTACATAGTAGTTCCATAATTTTATACTGTTTTAATTACATAATAGTCATTCGCATACTTGGATTCCTCGATAACTCCTTCTTTAATTAGATTATTTAGGATGGTCCTTGTCTCACCCTCAGAAACTCTAAGGATGTGAGATGCAATGTAGTTAATGTGAATTGGTTGTCTTAATTTAGACATCAAGGTTTTTGTTACTTTATCGTCCATAACTCTTTAATTGTTTCTAAAATTTCAGTATCCGATTTTCCTTCGGTGTGGAGTTTATAAATCTGATGACTTTCTTTATCCATAAAAAAAAGAGCATCACTGTTACCATAATACTCTTCCAATTTATTTTTTTCAAGTGCCAAGACACTTCTTTCGTAATTGATATGTCGTTTGTTGAACCCCACGACACAAATATAGGTATATTAAATCTTAGAGTCAAAGTTATTTATCTTTTTCATATTAACAATTTGAAGAATATATGACATAACTTTTCTTTTCATAATAGGAATAATAGTTTGTTCCATTGGGAAGTCCTGATTGCAAATCATTTCAAAGACTGGTAAATCTTTATAGTAGTCAGTATTGTTAAATTTGGAATGTTTCTCAATTATAGACAATAGAGTTGTGTTGTCGGGATGGTCTTCATAAATCTTGGTAAGTTGTGTTTTATCTACCGAGTTTTTTCGACCCTTCTTTATTTGATATTCCCAAACATATATTTTATCATCAGACTTTCTATAGTAGAATATATATCCAGACCCTGAAACCAATAAATCCTTACCTTTCTTTAAGGAAATTTCAACGTTATCAAAAACCATATTCCAAATTGACTTGGCAGAATTAAATGTGTCAAACAACTTAACATTTGAGTAACTCAATGTTTTATATAACTCATCCTTTTCATCTTTATTTAATTCTCTTGGTTTTTTTGGGTACAAATCTTTTAACATGATTTCATCATCATATGAATCAAATTTTTTGTCTGTAAGTAAAAGAGTATTTTCTTTATGTAAGGATTGGATATTGGCAAGATGAAGGGACAACTCAACGAAGTCAGGATATATCTCAAAATTCTCCAAATTCTTTTCGCATTTTTGAATATAGTCCAACAAGGTATATTTGTTATATTCAAAGTCCAAAGGTTCTTTTAACATCCACTCTGGATTTAGCTTAAACGCCATTTTCTTTCTTCTCCCCATATAACAATTATAACCAAATAAAAATCTTAATCAATTCTCATAACATAAAATAACTCATCTTGAATAGTAACTTCATCGGCACTTCCGTCATATCCATTTAATGTGTGACCGTAACCATCTTCATCAATAACCGCTTTAATGAACGCATCTTTATCGACGTATTCATTCCATTCCAATCCCCACTCATTCATAAACCCTTCTATATCATTGTTTGCTTCTCGAACTCTATCTGAGATAATTTCTTCAATTAATTCATCAGGGAAGTCACCTTCTGGGTCCTCCTTAATTTCTTCAATCTCTTGTTCCATCTCATCAATCGATTCTTGTAGTTCATCAATTTTTTCTTGGATTTCTTCATCGTCTTCACCATCCATATCACTTTCCAATCTTGAGATGTACTCACTCAATCTTTGGATTTTATCTTCCCTAACTTTAACGTCTTCTTCTTGTTTTCTTGACAATTCCCTTTCTGATTCTTCGATGTAAATTTCAGGATTTTGATAAACATCTTGATTAAATAAATCTTCTGCATATGCAATAACCGCATCATAATCAAGGTGTTGTCTCACGAAATTAGAATTGAATCCCTCAAACCCCATGTCATCAATCAATTGTTCAACATATTCTTCAGCACTTGTTTGCATTTCACGTTCGTTTCCAACCGCATATCTACGGTCTTCCAATTCAGGAACACCAATTACTTCAAACTCATCTGTATCATAATAAGAACCTGTTGGGATGATATTATAAACATCAATCTTTTGTTTCAACTCTTCCAACTCATCCTCAAGTTCTTCAATCTCCGCCAACAAATCATTTCTCACCTCATCGTCATTATCATATTCGGATTGAAGTCGGTCAATCTCAGTTTCGATTCTGGCAATCTCACCTCGGTCCACATTGGTTAATATCTCAGCGTCATTGTTATCAGATAAAAACTCCAATAAAGCGTGAGCTCTTAAACCTTGGTCAGGACAATCAGGACCCAAAGCCCATTCGTTTTCAATACGTCTTTCTTGAGCTTCAGCTTCTCGTTGTCTTAATATTTGAGCCTGTCTTTCTCGTTCCAAACGCTCCTTTTCTTTTCGAGCCAACTCTTTATCCTTATAAATCTTAACTTGTTCAGGATATTGGTCATTAATATATTCATCAACCGAACCTAATATTTCATTCAATTTGTTCGTTCCAATAATCCACCCATTATTAACCGTGGCATCCAAAGCATCATAATATGTTCGGTCTCCATCAAACTTTTGTAATAAGGCAACCTTATAGAACTTATTATCAGATGGTGCTTGTCGGTCTAATATATAAAACAACTTACCATCTTCATTATACCTTTTGAACTGATGGTCAGTAGATGCAGCAGTACACCACTTAGTACCCTTACCATAATAACAAGACGTATCATGAGTTAATGGATTAACCACAAAGAATCTACCGTCATCATACACAACATTACCACCATCAACTTTCTTAACAATACGTCTTTGTCTTGTTTGGTAGTCAGTTAAAGTAGAAAATAATTGACCAATACTTTTATATTGGTATAAGTCAGTGATTGGAAGGTTACTTGAAATCTTTTGAAATGCATTTAATACTTTCTCCAACTTGGATAGATTCTCATCGAAATTAACCCCATCCATATTTTTACCGACCCAGTCCAAATATTTCTGTGGAACCACCTTGAGTATTTTCTTTATATTCTCCTCACCAAATTTTTGGGAGTACTTGGCTCTGAAATCGTCAACTCTTCCTTCTTGTATTAATTTTAAAAAATCCATTATACTTTTAATTGATAAATATTCTTTTAGTCGTATATTTCAACAAAGATAGTATTTATTGTTAAGAAACAAATAAACAAATTAAATTACAATACCATGGGATGCGGATGCAAAAATAACGGAAACCAATCACAACAGCCTTCACCTCAACAGGTTCAACAGGCTGCGGCTCAAAGACAACAAACTAACGAAAGTGTTAAAGCGGCCATCAAAAAAACGGTTGAGAAGTATTACAACGTGAACAAGACGAGCAAGTAATTCTTTAACATTAAAGAAATTAAGGAGGGGATAATGAAAATTATCCCTTTTTTTTGTATTTATATTATATGGATATTGAAGACCTAATAGATGATTATAATAATGGTAATGAATCCGAATGGATGAAATACTTTGGTGACGGCCTTGATGTGTTTTTCAAATATGCACATAGACGAGGATTTTTCGATAAATTAGATATTTTAGATGAACATCAAAATGAGTATCTATTATTCTTATATTCAATAGACAAACCAGAATTTTATAGATTAATTACCGAAGAATATTTGAATGATGTCGATATGATTGATGGTAAACCTTATTTAACAACTAGCAACAAAGGTGGTGATTTATCCAAATTGTTCTGTGATAATAGACGTAATGATTTATCTCGTGGTACTGTTGAATCCATTCTTAATGGTGATAATGATTGGGGTGGATGGAATGGTTATGACCTTACAGACAATGTCTATAGAGATGTGATTGAAGAATTAACTAAAGTCAACTTAACAAGATTAAAAGAATACATTGTAGATACACTTACAGGAGTCCAAGTTGGTACTGACACAGAATTACTTGAATCAATTGCCGAAACTCAAGGTACTGACTACGCAACCATCAATAACGATAACATAGACGAAATTGTTGATGATGAAGAAACTATGAAAGAACTCATGAGAGATGAGTTATCTGATTTGAAAAATGAATTATATTATGTTTACGAAACCTCATATAATACAGCATACGAAGACCAATTATATAATGAGGTTACTGGTAAATTAGAAAAATACTTTGACATGCCAAACGGTAAATGGTCGAGTCGACCACACACCTATAAAAAAGATACCCAAGTTGAAATCTTCCAAGTTCCAATACATAACTTTGAAAGTAATATATTAGACTATTTGAATCAGAGTAAAGGGTGGGGATATAACAGTACTCTCGAATATTGGGGGAGTTATATAGATGTATTAACCGAGGATGACGAATGTTTAAGTGTATATCCATCGGATTACGCTGACTCAAGAGAGGTAGATAAAAATATTAATATATACTTTAACGATTACATATAAAAAAAGGGATTAATTTAATCCCTTTTCTTTTACTATATTCTCAAGTTCTAACAACTTTTCTTCCGTAATATCTAAAAGAACTGACTGTTCTTTAATTGCTTCAATACATAATGCAATTATATCGTGATACTTAACTCGAAATGACGTTTCCTCACTTCCGTAAACAACTTCAGGTAAAACGTGATTAAGTTCTTGCGCAATAAATCCAATCTCATCTTTAATTTCTTTACCTGTTATTATTCTGTCATCTTTCCAAAAATATTTAACACCTCTCATTTTTTTCACCTTTTCAAGTGAGTCTGTAATTGGTTTAATATCTTTCTTAAATCTTTCGTCTGATGGTCCTGGAGGTCCTGTTGGTCCTGTTGGTCCTGCAGCACCTTGAGCTCCTTGAGCTCCTTGAGGTCCTGGAGGTCCTGTAGGTCCTGGTGTTGGTGGACCTGCAACTCCAATCGCACCTTGGTTTCCTTGAGAACCTTGTACCCCCGTAGGTCCATTACTTCCTGGTGCCCCTGTATTACCAGGGGCTCCCGTTGCACCTAATCCAATACCTCCTTGAGCACCTTGAGCACCTGTCGCACCTTGAGGACTTGGCCCTGGTGAGCCTTGATTACCTTTTGGTCCTTGAGCACCCACACCTCCTGTGGCGATTGCAGGTCCTTGGGCACCTTGAGCACCTTGAGCTCCTTGACCTCCAATCGCTCCTTGGGCTCCTTGAGCTCCTTGAGCTCCTTGAGCTCCTGTATTACCAGTGGGTCCCTGACTACCTTGAGCACCTTTAGGTCCCTGTGCACCTTGTCCCCCATTAGCACCTTGAGCTCCTTGAGGTCCTTTACCACCTTGAGCACCTTGAGCTCCCTGACCTCCTTGAGCACCTTGAGCTCCTTGAACTCCTGTACTTCCTTGAACACCTTGAGCTCCTTGGCCACCCTGAGGACCTTTACCACCTTGAGCACCTTGAGCACCCTGAACTCCCTGAGCACCCTGTCCTCCTTGAGCACCTTGATTACCTTGTGAACCTTGAGCTCCTTGTCCACCTTGAGCTCCTTGTCCACCTTGAGGACCTTTACCTCCTTGTGCACCTTGAGAACCTTGGACACCCTGAGCACCTTGACCCCCTACAGGTCCAGTAGGTCCAATATTACCTTGTGAACCTTGGGCTCCTTGAGCTCCTTGTCCACCTTGAGTACCTTGAGCACCTTGTGGTCCTTGAGAACCTTGAGCTCCTTGGGCTCCTTGTCCACCTTGTGAACCTTGAGCACCTTGCGGTCCTTGTGGTCCTTGAGACCCTTGAGCACCTTGTCCACCTTGTGAACCTTGTGAACCTTGAGCACCTTGCGGTCCTTGAGCACCTTGAGCACCTTTACCACCTTGGGCACCTTGAGCACCTTGTGAACCTTGTTGTCCCTGAGCACCCTGAGCACCTTTACCTCCTTGAGCACCTTGAGCTCCTTGTAGTCCTGGTGCACCTTGTGAACCTTGAGCACCTTGACCTCCTTGGGCACCTTGATTACCTTGAGCCCCTTGAGCTCCTTGAGCCCCTTGAGCTCCTTGTCCTCCCTGAGCTCCAAACGGTCCTTTACCTCCTTGAGCACCTGTCGTACCTTGAGCTCCTTGTCCACCTTGTGAACCTTGAGCTCCTTGTGGTCCTTGTGGTCCTTGAGCACCTTGAGTACCTTGTCCTCCTTGAGCACCTTGAGCACCTTGCACCCCTTGTGACCCAATTGAACCTTGAGAACCTTGACCTCCTTGAGCACCTTGATTACCTTGAGCACCTTGAGAACCTTTTCCTCCTTGTGAACCTTGTCCTCCTTGAGCACCTTGAGAACCTTGAGAACCTTGTGGTCCTTGAGCGCCTTGAGCTCCTTGACCTCCTTGAGCTCCTGTATTACCAGTTGCTCCTTGAGAACCTTTTCCTCCTTGTGAACCTTGTCCTCCTTGAGCGCCTTGAGCACCTTGAGTTCCTTGTGGTCCCTGAGCACCTTGAGCACCTTGTCCTCCTTGAGCACCTTGCGGCCCTACATTACCTTGTGAACCTTGTGGTCCCTGAGCACCCTGTCCTCCTTGAAAACCTTGTGAGCCTTGCGGTCCTTGGGACCCTTGAGCCCCTTGAGCACCTTGTCCTCCTTGAGCTCCTGTATTACCTACGGCACCTTGAGAACCTTGAGCCCCTTGAGAACCCTGTCCTCCTTGAGCTCCTTGATTACCTTTATTCCCTTGAGCACCTTGGGCTCCTTGAGCTCCTTGTCCACCTTGGGCACCTTGACTACCAACCACTCCTTGAGCACCTTGTACCCCCTGAGCACCTTGTCCTCCCTGAGAACCTTGTCCACCTTGAGCTCCTTGTCCACCTTGAACTCCTTGAGCACCTTGTCCTCCTTGAGCACCTTGGTTACCAGTATCTCCTTGAGCACCTTGTCCTCCTTGAGCACCTTGTCCTCCTTGAGCACCTTGGTTACCCACCGCACCCTGTGAACCTTGTGCCCCCTGTGAACCTTGTCCGCCTGTAGAACCTTGAGCACCTTGAGCGCCTTTAGGTCCTTGAGCACCTTGTGCCCCTGTATTTCCACCTGGCCCTGTAACACCTTGAGCACCTTGAGTTCCTTGAGCTCCCTGATTACCCGTGGCACCCTTAGCTCCTTGAGAACCTTGAGAACCTTGTGCCCCTTGAGAACCTACAGCCCCTGTTGGTCCTGGAGGTTGAGCATTACCTAACCAACCTTGAGCACCAATTAGGTTTCCAAAAGTGTTTATTAAAAATCTATTTAATCTTAAATCAACATTTACTCGGTAATTCGGATAAGTATTATCCATCGATAAATAAGTGGTTGCACCTCTTTTAAATTTTAAGGTACCAGACTCTATCACCCAATTAGTTTGAGTTGAACCAGTATCAAAGAAATTAATCGTTCCACCTGAAGGTATTATTACTATATTTTCAGCCACCTATCTTATCCTTTAAATTATTTATTCTACTATACATTGAATCAATTCTTAATTGTTGTTCTTTAACACTACCAACACCTATACTAACCATCAAATCATATTGAACTGATTTGTAACCGTCGTTATCAGTAAATACCAAATTAGGTACAACTTTTTCTACTTGTTGTGCAATAACACCAATTGATTTTCCCTTGAAGGCTGTATAAGAAATAATTGATTTATTGTTTTTTATTTTATCATGTTCAGAGTCCCATACAAAAGTTACACCTTCAATCTGTTTTGCAATGTTTAAAACATTCTCTAAATTTTGAATATTATCTTTAAGTCTTTTATCTGATGGCGGTCCTTTAGGCCCTGTTGGACCAAGATTACCTTGAGCCCCTTGAGCACCTTGAGACCCTGTAGGCCCTGTAGGTCCTGACGCTCCTCCAGCCCCTTGAGCTCCTTGAGCTCCTTGAGCACCTTGAGGTCCTTTAGGTCCTGTTGAACCTGCAGGTCCTTGAGCACCTGTTGGTCCTGGTGTTCCAGGAACATTGGAGGTGCCTTGAGAACCTTGAACCCCTTTAGGTCCTTGAGAGCCTTGAGTACCCTGAGGTCCTTGGAATCCTTGAGCACCTACAGGTCCTTGAGAACCTTGAGCACCTTGGTTTCCTTGAGCTCCTACGGCTCCTTGAGCACCTACAGGTCCTCCTAGATTGGAACCTTGAGCACCTTGGTTTCCTTGAGCTCCAGTAATAATATTCGCGGGCCCCTGAAAACCTTGAGCTCCCGTATCACCTTGAGAACCTTGAGCTCCTGTAGTTGCACTCGCATTACCTTGAGCACCTTGAAAACCTATTGGACCTGTATTACCTTGAGCTCCTTGATTCGCACCTTGAGCCCCTTGAGCTCCAGGTACACCTTTAAATCCTTCAGCACCTTGTGCTCCTGTATTTACACCTTGAGAACCTTGAGCACCTTGAGCACCTGTACCTCCAGTGGCACCTTGAGCACCTGTTACCGCCCCTTGAGCTCCTTGATTTCCTTGAGCCCCTTGAGCTCCATCAGCACCTTGAGCCCCTACATTAGCACCTTGAGAACCTTGAGCCCCTTGAGCTCCTGTATCTCCAGTGGCACCTTGAGCACCTTGATTGGCTCCTTGAGCCCCTTGAGCTCCCGTATTACCTTGAGCCCCTGTAGCTCCTTGAGCTCCTTGGTTCGCACCTTGAGCACCTTGAGCTCCTGTATTACCTACAGCTCCTTGAGCTCCTTGAGCCCCTGTATTCGCACCCTGAGCCCCTTGAGCTCCTTGAGCACCTTGAGGTCCTTGAGCCCCTTGAGCTCCCTGAATAGAACCTTGTGCACCTTGAGCTCCTTGAGCACCTTTAGGTCCTATAGCTCCCACATCACCTGGAACACCACCTTGAAAACCTTGAGCCCCTTGAGCTCCCTGAGGTCCAGTTGCCCCTATATCACCAACCACATTTCCTTGAGCTCCTGTATCTCCTTTAGGTCCTTGAGCTCCTTGAGCTCCTTGAGCACCTTGAAACAAACCTTGAGCTCCTGTATCACCTTGAGCACCTTGAGCCCCTGTATGTCCTTGTCCCCCTGATACACCACCTTGAGCCCCTTGAGGACCTTGAACTCCTTGAGCTCCTTGAGAACCTTGAGCACCTGTATTCGCACCCTGAGCCCCTTGAGCTCCCTGTGGACCTTGAAACCCTTGAGCACCTTGGGCTCCTTGGTTTGCTCCTTGAGCACCTGTGGAACCTTGAACCCCTTGAGCTCCTTGATTTCCTTGTGCTCCTTGGTTTGCCCCTTGTGCACCTTGAAAACCTGTGGCACCTTGAAAACCTGTATCACCTTGGGCCCCTGTATTAGCACCTTGAGCTCCTTGAACACCTTGAGCCCCTTGTGGACCTGTAGCTCCTTGAGCACCTTGGGTACCTCCTTGAGCACCGACACTACCCTGAGTACCTTGGGCTCCTGTGGCACCTTGAGCTCCTTGATTCGCACCTTGAGCACCTTGGACACCTTGGGCACCTTGTGGTCCTGTGGCACCTTGAGCACCTTGACTTGCCCCTTGAGCTCCCTGAGTACCTTGGGAACCTTGAGCTCCCGTTGAACCTTGAGCACCTTGAACACTTCCTTGAGCACCTTGAGCTCCCGTTGAACCTTGAGCACCTGTCGCACCTTGAGCACCTGTATTAGCCCCTTGAGCCCCTTGAGCTCCCGTAGGCCCTTGAGCTCCCGTAGCCCCTTGAGCTCCCGTGTTAGCCCCTTGAGCCCCTTGTGAACCAACCGCCCCTTGAGCTCCAGTGGCACCTTGAGCACCTGTACTTCCTCCCTGAGCTCCTTGAGAACCTTGGGAACCTTGAGCACCTGTCGCACCTTGAGCACCTTGAGAACCTCCTTGAGCACCTTGAGAACCTTGAGCACCTGTATTACCTGTAGCTCCTTGGGCACCTGTAACTGAACTTTGAGCTCCTGTGGCTCCTTTAAATCCTTGAGCTCCTTGAGCACCTTGAGCTCCTGTATTTGCACCTTGTGCCCCTTGAGAACCTTGTCCTCCTTTATTACCTTGTGCACCTTGGGCACCTGTATTAGCACCTTGAGCACCTTGGGCCCCCACATCACCTTGAGCCCCTTGAGCCCCTTGAGCCCCAACAGGTCCTTGGGCACCTTGATTACCCTGAGCACCCTGAGCACCAATAGCTCCTTGAGCACCTACATCACCTTGAGTTCCTTGTGCACCTGTGGCCCCTTGATTACCTTGAGCTCCTTGAGCACCTTGGACTCCTTGAGCACCTTTAATACCTGGTAAAGGTCCCACCCAAACAGCACTTGAGTTAATCATTTGAGTATTGGCAACATATAATCCACCATTGGTTACACTTGAACCTGAAGAAATTACAGAACCACTCAAAGTTATTACTAAACCAGCAGATACTGTTGAAGAGGAAAGGGATAATGTAGGATTACTAAATGCATCAGCAATAACATTAAACTGCAACTTATTAGTTCCATCATCAAAAACGAAATGTGGATTAGTATTTGAGGTAGTACCTGATGGAAATATTATAACGTTCGGCATTATGTTAATTTACTTTTAATTATTTCCAACTCTTTATCCATATCATCAATAAATACTTGTTGTTCTTTTATTGCCTCAACCAAAACGGCATTCAATTTAATATAATCAACCGAATAATAACCATCACGATTAACTGAAACAACCTCAGGGTAATATTGTCTTACGTTTTGTGCGATAAGTCCAAATGTATGTAATTTTCCTTGTTTTTCAAGAGAATCATAATCATTGTAATTGGTATTCCAATCATACTCAACAACATCTAACTTTAATAATTTTTCTAACGAATTCTCTAAAGTTTCAACACCTTTTTTTAATCTAGCATCTGATGGGGTACAAGGAGAGCTACAACATGCACATCCCTGTGTGTCTATTGTACCACAATCTGCAGGAAATGATGGCATACAAGTAAAAAATCCTGGACCTGCAGTCCAATCAGGAGGTCCTTGATTTTCACAATTAGTTTGGTCTAGATAATAACAACCCGAACTAGTATCACACGCATTTTCAGCCCAAACAACAACTCTATTACCACTACCTGCACAGATATCTGTACAGTCACCTGAAGATTGGTCAATAAAATAAATATCGTAAGATATACATACAATAGGTCCTGTTGGTCCTGCTGGTCCTGTATCACCTTGAGCACCTGTAGCACCTTGAGCTCCTTGACCACCTTGAGGACCTGTAGGTCCTGCACCTCCTTTAGCACCTTGAGAACCTTGAGAACCTTGGCTTCCTGGACCCCCTGGTGTAGTATTGTTGGTTCCTTGAGCTCCTTGACCACCTTGAGACCCCTGACCACCAATTGTACCTTGAGCACCAATATCTCCTTGAGCACCTTGAGCACCAACAGCCCCTGATGGTCCAATATTACCCGTTGGTCCTGTGGCTCCTTGGGCACCTTGAGCACCTTGTGGCCCTACTGACCCTGAACCACCTTGAGCACCTTGAGAACCTGTGGCTCCTTGAGCACCAACATTACCTGTAGCCCCCTGTGGTCCGTTAGAACCCTTACCTCCTTGAGCACCTGCCGCTCCTTGTGCCCCGACGGCCCCTGTAGGTCCTGCATTACCTTGAGCACCTGTAGGTCCTTGTGGTCCCGTAGGTCCTGTAGCACCTTGAGCTCCCGTATTACCTTGGGCTCCTTGGAATCCTTGTGTTCCTTGTGGTCCAGTAGCTCCTTGAGCACCTGTGTTACCTGTTGGTCCTGTCGCACCTTGAGACCCTGTTGGTCCTGTCGCACCTTGAGGTCCAACCGCACCTGTGTTACCTGTTGCACCGTTTAATCCACCTTTACCCACGTCACCTTGAGCACCTGTGTTACCTGTTGGTCCTGTCGCACCTTGAGGCCCTGTTGGTCCTGTCGCACCTTGAGCTCCAAAGTGTCCTTTTGGTCCTGTTGGACCTTGAGCTCCTACACTACCTATCGCACCTTGAGCTCCTGTGTTTCCCACATTTCCTTGAGAACCTTGAGGTCCTGTATTACCCGTACTACCTTGAGCACCTGTATTACCTGTTGGTCCTGTATTACCTGTTGGTCCTGTATTACCAGTATTTCCTTGAGGTCCAGGATTTCCTATTCCACCACCGTCCCCAACAGGTCCTGGAGCACCTTGAGGTCCTTGTGGACCAACAAATCCTTGAGCTCCTATTGAACCTTGAGACCCTGTTGGACCCTGAGAACCTTGTGGCCCAACACTACCTTGGAACCCTTGAGAACCTTGTGCACCTGTAATCCCTGTACCTCCATCTGGTCCTGGAGCTCCTGTAAAACCAACAAAACCTGTTGGTCCTTTTGCACCTGTCGGTCCTTGTGGTCCAACGGCGCCTTGAGCACCTTGAGGCCCTAAATGTCCTTGTGCCCCAACAGCACCTTGAGCACCAGTACTTCCTATTGGTCCAGTGATTCCTGTTGCTCCTGTGTTTCCTGTATTTCCTTGAGGTCCAACACTACCTTGAATTCCTTGAGCACCTGTCGCACCTTGAGGTCCAAAGGCACCTTGAGCACCAGTATGTCCTTGAGAACCTTGAGACCCTTGAGCTCCTTGTGGTCCTGTAGCCCCTTGAGCGCCAGTATGTCCTTGAGCACCAGTATTACCTTGTGGGCCTTGTGGTCCTGTATTTCCTTGAGGCCCAACATTACCTTGAGCACCTTGATTACCTTGAGCACCTTGAGGTCCTGTATTTCCTTGAGCTCCAGTATGTCCTTGAGCACCTGTATTTCCTTGCGGCCCTTGTGGTCCCGTATTACCTTGAGCACCAAAATGTCCTTGTGGTCCCGTATTACCTTGAGCACCTTGAGGTCCTGTGTTACCCTGAGGTCCAACAGCACCAGTTGCACCTTTAAATCCTTGAGCACCCGCACTACCCGTAGCCCCTTGAGCTCCTGTATTACCCGTTGCACCTTGGGAACCTTGAGCACCAATATTACCCGTAGCCCCTTGAGCTCCCGTATTACCCGTTGCACCTTGGGAACCTTGAGCTCCAACATTACCTGTAGCTCCTTGAGCCCCTGTATGTCCTTGAGCCCCCGTATTTCCTTGAGCACCTGCTGGTCCTGTTGCTCCTTGAGCTCCCGTATGACCTTGAGCACCTGTATTTCCTTGAGCACCTTGTGGTCCCAATGCGCCTTGTGGTCCAACACTACCTTGGAACCCTTGAGAACCTTGTGCACCTACGTTTCCTGTGGCACCTTGAGCTCCCGTATTACCTTGAGCTCCTTGGTCTCCTTGGGTACCTGTATTTCCTGTCGCACCTTGAGCTCCCTTGTGTCCTTGAGCACCTGTGGCACCTTGAGCACCTTGTGCGTTTGTAGCACCTTGAGCCCCTTGATTACCTTGAGGTCCTACGTTTCCTTGAGCCCCTTGTACGTTACCAGCACCTTGAGTACCTTGAGCACCAACACTACCTTGGGCCCCTACGTTTCCTTTACCCCCTTGAGCACCTTGGGCCCCTTGGGCACCCGCAATATTTGTTGTTGGTCCAATCCAATTTGCAGTAGCATTAATAACTTGGGTTCCTCCAACTGAGAAATAGTCTTTAACGTTTAAAGTATCACCTGAAATTAATGAGTTAGTCGGGTCAACATAAATTGATATCGGATATGGACTTGCACTATTACCACTAAACGCAAGTGCTGCAGTACCCAACACACTTATAGATAAGATGTTGTTGTTACCTGTACCTATAAAATCCATGTGAGGTATTCTATTGGCTAATTGCGTACTATTACTTGGGTATATCGTTATATTCTTCGCCATTCAAAGATTTTTCTTTATCCTATAAATACCTTGGTTATTGTTTATGAGTAATATTATGTTCGTTTTTCAAATAAAATTTACTATAATTTACAAAACAATAAATATTAAAGAATACCAACATGATTTTAAAATCACCAACAAGTAGATTATCCATAGTTAACCTATTGTCAGATTTCATATTAAACCAAATACCAAAAGAAGAAAATACAATTATACAAGTAGTTGACTGTACTAACTTTTACGTCATTAAAGGAAAGACAACCCACAAGGAACCATTAGATATGTCAAAAGTTAGGGATGAATTCATTTCTAAATTTGAAGAATTAATTGGTGAAAGAAAAATTTCACACACAATTGACTTGATTGAATATGATTCAAAATTAAAACCTAATGATACATTAACATTCACATATCATTACGGAACTGATAATTGTTCATATACCTCTTTACAAAGTAAATCTTACATTAAAGATGAATTAAATTCCTACGAACATACTACTCACCTTAAAACAATTACAGATGATGACTTGGTGGTGGTGTCAGAGTTCCCTCACGGTTATTCATTATCACAGGGTCGTTTATTATATTATTATGGTAAACATATTTTTTATAATATCCCATCATCATACCCAATTAATACATTAACGTTTAATCTTTCAACCAAAAAAGACGAATCAGGTGACCCATTATTTTCTGTTATGAATTCAAATCAAAAGATTGATGAGGTTTTAACTTCGGCAATCTTGGACGTATTTGACTTTGATATGTCTACGTTAAATACGGAAATAAAAAAAGTGGATTGGTCTATCGAGATTACCAACCCACTTCAGGATTATGACTTTCTAAAAAAGAAAGTTGATGGTTTTGTGATTTTTTAAATTAGACCAACATTTTTTCTATGTTCTTTAATTATTGAAAGAGCCTCACTCAACTCATTGTAATCTCTTTCAGGTGCATATAAAAATGATTTATGTTCTTGGTTATCACCCTCAATAATTAAAAGAGCCGGAATCATATCATTATCAGTAACTTCAACAAATAATTGATATTCTTCATCATAATCGTCAATGTCTCTATCAAAGAATTCAATTCCCTCGTTAGTTAACATCTCCTTAAAGTCCGTACAAAAAGGACATCCTTTCATTGTATAGACAATGACATTTAAATCACTCATATCTTAATTTAATAAACCAAGGACTTCTGTCGGTGACATAACACCAGCCTTTGAATAGACTTCAGAACCTTCCTTGAAAATCTTTATCGTTGGTACACTTCTGATACCCAACTCTCTCATAAAGTCCATGTCACTATCAACATCAAACTTATAGATACCATATTTTGGTCTATTAGCCGATTCACTGATTAATGATTCATTCACTTTACCCAAATTGTTTAACATAACCTTACATGGTCCACACCATGTTGCGTAAAGGTCCAATACAAAGTTTTCTTTGTTTTCAATTTTTTGTCTTAATTCACTTGTTGTTAGTTGTTCCATTTTTAAACGTTTTTAATAATTGTTTGATAAATATTTTTAACTCATTTAATTGCTCTTCTCTATAATAGACAACCAAAGTTTTGTCGGTAATATCACCTTTTAATAAATATAAATAAAATGATTGTTTTGTTAAATATATTTTACTCCTTGTGTTGAATTCTTCAGTTCCATAGTTCATCCAATTGTCACTATAAACTGTGGTAAATGCACGACCATCCAAGAACTTTGGAAAGTCATCGGGAACCTCAAGTTCCAAAGTTGAAAATGGTTTTCCACCTTCAACATTCATTATATATTCAGGTTTACTTACCATCCATTATGGTCATTAATTTCTTTTTTATCCCAAACCAAGCGACCTGTAGTGTTCCAATTAGAAGAAGATTCAAGTTCCAAACCAGACTTGAGAACCTTTTTAATCTTAACAGTATCGAATTCTTTTTCATTTACATAATATAACATACGTTCATCCAATTTCAATAGAACCTCATTCCAATTTTCAGGTAATCCTTTATTAAACCTACCCAAAGATTGAACTCTACTAATACGGACACTTTCATTCAACAAACCTTTGGTCATATTATATTCAATCGTTGCCCTTTCATCTGAATCAACCCCACCTTTACGGAGTGATACAATAATGGAACCAGCCTTACCGATATATGTTTTAACACAATTGGATTGAATTGCGCTCTCCTCGTTATAGTTCTTACTATTATCAAGTACGACAGGATAATAAACCCCATCAACAGATGTAATTGGTTTTGATATCACCGTATAGGTATAGTCAGGATATTGTCGGTAATACGTCCCTTGTCGATACGATTGGAGCTTATCCGTCCAATCCAAGTGTTCGTGTCTGAAATCACTTCTATTATCGTCAGACGCCATCCATTTAATGTTAGGTTCATACAATTTTAAATCAGTGTAGAATCTAATGTGGTCAAAGAATGTAGACCCATCCAAAGTACCATTTATAATAACCTGTTTGAATAACTTAAAAACACGTTTCAATTCTTCAGTGGTAACAAACTCCAAGAAGGTTTCATGAGGTGGATAATACAAAATGTCAGAATTTAAACATTTCAAGATTAACTCCTCATCTTGGTTCATCCAATCATCCCCAAACATATTACGACCATATTCATACATACGAAGATTCAAATCATCACAAGTATGCAGAGCTTTCTTAATCTTCTTACCTGAAAATTTATTTAAATCCATAATGGCATCAACCATTCGATTACCGTTTTTCTTCAAAGACTTTTTAATCTCAGGTCCAACCAAAGCAGTAGTATATATATGGAAATTATTTGGAAACTTAACTCCCTTCTTGGTAAGATAAAATTTGAATAACCTTTGGTTCCAAGTCAAATCCCCAAAACCTTCGTTTGGGTCGATTGCATTAATAAACGTAGAAATAGCATCATTAGCAATTTCAACATCTTCATTATGAATCCTAAACCGACTTCTAATTAATGAAGACAACATCATTAATGGTTCACCAAAAAAATAATTACGTCTTATTCGTTTTCTTGCCTTTGTTTTTAAATGGTAATTATCTATCCCCCCTACATATACATCACCCGTTTTTGTATTCACACTAATAAACTGAACGTTCTTACTTTGTTTAAACCAAACAACACCAGGTCGTCTGTGTTTAAAACCAAAAAACAATTTTATGGCAACTTTATCACCATCTCTTTCAACAACAACAGTACTATGCAGTCTATGAACAGAATACATTTGGTCAGCAAATCGAGCAACGAACTCTTCTTCAGTATCGTTAGTTTTTTTATGAATAAATAATGGGTGTTTTTTGGTGGGTGGAGACCCAACATCAGAATCAAAACCAAGTATCTCGTCTTTAATTTTTTTTCTATAATAAGGGAAAGGACTATAAGACTCGTGTTCAACTGTCTCATACTTCTCGCACTCCTTCTTGAATAACACCTCTCTCATTTTACAAAGATAATAAAATAAAAATGGGAGACAAAATATCTCCCATTATTTTATAAACCTTAATTCAAGATAATGTTACCGAACTTGGTTTCCATAATATATTTTTCAAGTTTTTTGTTTGGTTTGTTAGGGTCTTTACCATTTATAACCACACAAATGTCAAGGATTTGTTTTTGAGTTAACGATGGGTCATCACCACTTTCAATATTCTTCAAAGAAACTTCTTTAATTTTTTTGTAGAATTCATCTTCAGTCCCTTTTGGAATAAGTGTGAATAAGTCGTTGGGATTTTCCCTGAAAAACTTGATGAAGTTATTCATGTATATTTCAACATCAACATTCATTATAATAAAATTTAATAGTTAAACAATTATCCTTGTAAATCCCACATGTTGTCACCCATGTCAAAAGCCTTCTCTTTAACTCTTTCAGGTAATGTAACATTAGTGTTCTTTAAATTCAAGAAATATATACTAGGTAATTCTGCAATACATTCAGGTATTGTTGTTAGTTTTTCATTGTTAGGTAAAGACAAGAATCTCAATTTAGGTAAAGTACAAACTGATTCAGGAAGTCTATCGATACAGTTATCAAACATCAACATACTTAGATTCTTGAATCTTCCAATTTCTTCAGGGATATTAATAATAACACCATTCTTATCTCTGTTTTGAATTTGAAGCTCTTTTAATGTATCGGGTAATGTGCTAATTAAATCATCCATTCCATATAAACCAATAAACTTACCAACAGCGCCATGATTGAAACTATCAATAACAAGTTTCTCACCACCAGTTGTTAAACCTTTTGCAAATTCAGGTTTGAAGAACTTTTTCAACTCTTTCATCGGTCCGTTCAATAACTGAACCAAATCTTGTTGACGGTCATCCTTATCCATGAACTGATTGGATGGGAAGTGGAACTGATATCTATTTACGGGTAATCCTGTTTCAGGTGCAACTTGTGTATCATTTGGATTATATACAACATATAAAGGACCGTCTTTAATATAACGATTAAACCATTGGTCAGTACCTGGTGTTGATGTACACCATCTTGTTTCTCTATTGTGTCCTCCGTAGAAACAAGCAGCTTCTTTACCTACAGGTCCTTTGTTTTCAATTTCAATAACTCTCCATGATGGTCCGTCAAATACCAATTTAGCACCAGGATGAACAGGTGCCGATTGTCTCTCAGCCTTTGTAGTTGTCGCCAAAGTCAAGTCAAAGTCCTTAACCGCATCATATAGTGCATCAGGAGTTAACTTGTTAATATCTCTCATTTCTTGTGGAAGTTTACCTTTAAACTTTTCAAACTTTGCAAGGTCATCGGTAACTTTATATAAGTCTTCCATGAAAGTCTCTTTCACTTGAGCAGCTTCACGTTCATATCCATTTTCACCAGGTTGTCTTTCAGTTTTTGGCATCAAATATTGTTTGATTAACCATTGAACGTATTTACCCGCCTTAACTTTTTCAAGTTCTTTAGAATCCGCAGCGGTTAAATCAACATTGTTTAATCTTGTTGTTGGGTCAGCCTGAACTAATTGGTTGAACTCTTCTTTACTCATTTTAGGTTTAACCTTATTACCTTCTTTATCTTTTGATGGCTTGGTTAATGCGTCAGACAACAATTCAAATCTTGACTGCTCTAAAATGACTCTTTTTAAAATAGACGTGAACTTCATTTTTCTTTTTAGTTTATACTATAAATATATTGACGGTACAAAAATAACTTAATAATTCAATATTAACAACTCTTCACCCATATTTTGTTTTGTCCCCTTCTTTGCCGCCGCCGCTTTGGCAAACTTCTTCATCTCCCAACGGTACCTATCTTCAGGGAACCATTCGTGTAATAAATCAAAGTCATAGTAAGACAAACTGAACTTACCTTGAACCTCATCTAGGACATTTGCTAATCTTTCATGGTCATCTCGGTCAAAATCATGATTACTATAATAGTTCTCGGTTTTCCAATAAGGAGGGTCCAAATAGATGTAAGTTGTTGGTGAATCATACTTTTGAATCACTTCCGCAAAATCCATATTCTCAACGTGAGTAATTTTGTTGAAGTGTTCTACCCAATCAGGTTTTGATAATTTATCTCTGAATGTAAGGTACTTTGATTTATATTTCCCTTTTAGGTCGATAAAACTTGATGTCTCAGGTTTGGAACCACTAAACACTTGAGTAAGAACGTAAGCATACTTTGCCGCAACATCATAATCGTAAGGTTGTACGTTGAAACCATCTCTAAATATTTCAGCCTGAAACCTGATAAACTGTTCTTTATAAATCGCTGGTGTGATTTCCTCACCAAATTGTTGACACGGAATTGCATTAATTGCCTCCAATAATCTTTCAGGATTTTTAATACATTGAAACAAATTGTAGTTGAGTGGGTTAAAATCATTGTACACGACCTTCTTAAGATTTGGGAATTGTTTCAAATCCATATTGAAGAAACACCAAAACATTCCCCCGAATGTCTCAACATAAGTCTCCATATCTTTATCATAGAAAGGGACAATCCACTTTCCAATTTTACTTTTACCTCCGATGTATGATAGCATAATTTTTCTTTTATACAATAATAGGAAAAAAATACCAAAAGGCAAATTACTTATAACAATTTTTGTAAGGTCTGCAGGATGCTTTTTGTGTGAACCCCATTTCGTCACATGAAGTTGACTCACAATACGATTTACTATATTTACGAGGTTTCTTATATTTCTTTTGTTCCTTTTCATCAAGGTACATATAAAGAATTCTACGAATTTGTTCACTTAACATACTTATAAATATGGCAGAAGGTTGTAAAACGTGTAAAGAAAAAGGACCAAGTCCTTTCCAATATGGTACAATTATTATTGGTTTTTATATATTATCCGCATCGATATACGGGACAATTGAAATAATTAAAAATATTATTGAATATTTTAAGTAGTTCTGTTGAACTTAACGTTCAACTTAATATACATATCTCCACCATTATATCCTTTACCTTTCAATCGTAAAGGTTTTGAACTATCGAACACTGGTAAAGCATTTAGACTTAACTCACCATTTGGGTGTGGCACTGTAAATTTGTTCGCTTGGATTTCCTCTAAGTTTAAAAACAGATTGTAAATTAAATCGTTATTCATTTTTTCAAACCCATCTTGGTTAATCAACTCAATTTGGATTACCAAGTCACCGTACTGTCCATTTTTAAAATCACCATATCCCCCCAACTTTAAAAATTGACCGTTATCCACCCCAACAGGTAGTTTAACATTAACCTCATGACTAGCAGTTTTAGTACCCCTACCATCACAACTATAACATCTATGGACCAAAGTATGTCCTCGACCTGCACATGTCTGACAAGCGGTTCTAATCTGTTGTACCATAAAACCAGTTCCAAATGTTTTTATTTGGAATCCAGCACCATTACATGTTCCACACTTTTGTTGTTCTCCACCACTACCACTACATACATTACAATGGTTGTCCTTCATATATCTAACAAGTTTTTCAACTCCATTGAAAGACTCAATTGGATTTACTTGGACCTTGATTATTTTATCAGGTGCGGTTTTTTGTCTACCACCAAATGGATTTTGAGTTTGATTTCCAAACATCTGATTGAATATATCTTCATAAGACATATTACCCCCACCCATATTAGCAAATGGGTTGTTTAACTTGTTATCGTATTGAGCACGTTTAGTTTCATCCCCAACATTATCGTAGGCAGTTGCAATCTCTTTAAATCTTTCAGCACCCTCAGGATTTACGTCAGGGTGATATTGTTTACTGAGTTTTCGATACGCCTTTTTAATCTCGTCTTGAGTAGCATCTTTACTTACTCCTAATGTTTCGTAATAATTATTCATATATGGAGAACTATTTGGTAGTCTTGTTTAAAAATAAAAAAAGAAAACGAATAATAAAGAAGTTCGTTACTTTATCTCGTGCTAAATCATTTTACGAAAATTTAATTGAAAAATCAAATGAAGTAATTTTTGAAGTTCTTGTGGAGAATGCCAAGGAATGTAAATTTGAGGTTGGTCTTATAGATACGAAACCAAATCAATCTGCCCCAATATATATGACCGACGAGTACGGTAGAAATGTTAAAGTTAAATTGGAAGATAACACTGGTATGTCAATCATCAAGATGTCACCTTATCGTCAGGAGGAATTAATTTATGATGTTGAATCAAGTAGTAAAATTACCGCGAACGATTTAATTAAAAAACATCTTAAAGGTGATGGATTGAAAATGGTTTCAGTTCTTAATAACAAAATTGTTATTCAAAAAGATGAAATCATAAAATTGTTCTCATTAAAAAACGAACAAGAATCTTCAAGATTTGTTGATTGCTTATCTTCTTACTTCTTTAAAATAAAAAGAGGTGACTGTCTTTTTATCAAAGACTATTCGTCACCTCAAAGGAAATATCTATATTCTTTATTAGAGTCTAATGGATTTGATAAAAAGGTCTTGTATCGTAAGTTTACAACTTATCCTTCTCATCCAAAATGAAAATGAATTCGGTACCTGAAATATCAATAGTAAATTGTTTGTGGTGCCTATCAACTTCCCTGAAGTGATTAATAACTTCACTGTATTCACCTTTAGGTAATTCAAACACAATAGTACCTTTACCACTAAAAAGAGTTTGGACTGATTCTGCAATTAATGCCAACTTTTCTATTGTCCCAAGAGTATTATTTTTATTTTCTTCCATATACTTATTTTTTTAGGTTTTGGAAACAAATCTTCTTTGCTCAACCCCTTAAATTCTTTTACTAATTTTTCTTTAGCTCTGTCAAGTTCTCTTTGGTCTTTAAGTTTTTCACTATTGAACCAATTCAGTAGCTGTTGACTCCTGTCCGTCTTGCTCATCTTCTAACTCTATTTGAGAATCCAAGTCGGTATCCAACTCTTCATCCATGTCAAAATCAAAATAAAGATTCTGTAGTTTATCCAAATCAGTTTTTTCAAACGTTTGTTTAAGTTGTTCCACAGTTTGTTTAAATAATCTTTCTTTTAATTCTCGTTCTTTGTTTAGTTTTATTATTTTTCCAATTTTAACAATTATCGAGGATACTTCTTTTTCTCCAATTGGACATATAAAAGTAACTCCTTTTAAATTTTGGTCATCAACCTCAAATCCAACGACTTGACCTTCATCCACAATACTTTTAGGTATTGACCATTTTGTTGGGAATTTCATATCAAAACTTAAATATGATTCCAATTTCCTAATTGAGTGGATGAACTCAACGAATGGGGCTATTTCTTTATAAAAACTCATTTTACTAATAGGTATGTGATTAAATAACTCATTGATATTCCAAGAAGGAAAAGTTCCCTGTTACTAAGAACTAATGGTTTTGGTTCTTTTTGTAACAGGGCACTTAGAAACTTTAAGACATTCATTAATGCCACTAATATTGTGAATACAAATAAAAAAAGATATATTGTATTAATATTATGCATTCTTTTCAGTCTTCCCGTGTTCCAAAATCTCTCCTCTTAATTGTTGAAGTAACGCCTTCAACTCTTGTGCAGATTTTCTTGCTCTTGTACCAGCACTTTTGTTTCCGTTAAAGAATTTTGTTGTATCTACTGAAAGTACCTCAGCCAATACTTTAATTTGTTCTAATGTTTCCATTTTTTAAATTATCTAATAGTTTATTTATTAATCAAAATAATAGGTTTATCCCTTCTGGTGTAAATAGAATGAACATTTATTCTGAATTTTTTTCAATTAATTTGTATAGTTCGGTTAATAAATCCAAATCAGATTTGGAGTATGTCATGGTGACATCAAATATTTCCGATAAAAATTTTGGAATTGAATCTTTGATTCTAATCTCATTTTGGTTATAAAATGTTTCTAAATAAAATGATTTGAAATACTCTTTGTGCTCACCATCGTGTTTTATTATGATGTTTTCTCTTCTAAAGTCATCTATAACTTTTTTCCAACACCAATCAAAATGAGATATCTTATCTTCTTCGGATAATGTGATTTTTGTTTCAGACACATCATCACCAAGATAAGTATCCAAAATTATATGATTGAGTGATTTAAAAACATCACCATAAAGTTCAATTTTTTCATAAGTCATGTTATGAATATTGAACCAAATTATGATTTCGTCTTTAGGTAAAGGCTTTGCCATCCAATTAAAAAAATTCTCCATAGAGTATGAGTCTATGGAGAATATAATTAAAGTTTAATAAATGTGAATTTTTATTGGGTTTTTCTATCGTAAGAAATCAAGTTCATCATTTTTTGTAAGTCTTCTTTAATAATCTTATTAGCCTTGTCTTCAGTAGATTCTAATTGATTAAATATTTTTTGAGACTTTTGAGTTGATGTCGTACCACCTCTTTTACTTTTTAATGAACCAGTTTCTTTCGTTTCACCAGCAACATCAACAGGTTGTGCTTGTCTTTTATACGACGCATTCATTTGTTCTGCACCGTATAAATTTTCGTCAAAATTCTTTTTAAATCGTTCACCTGTCTTTTGACTTCTTTTTGAAACATTACCAAGAGCTTTACCATCTTTACCTGTTACCGCATTACCATTCTTTGAATCACCTTTGATTTGTTTTTCAATATTCTTATCCTCAGGTTTAATCTCATCATAAACAAGGTTTGTCATACCTGGATAAGCGAAAGCCTCGATATACTCTTCAACAGCATCAGATGGATGATATTTCATTTCGTTATGTTCTTTTTCCATGTCATAATTACTTTGAGGAAAATCATCAGGATTTGCTTCGTATCCTTTACCACCCATATACATATCTTTCATGTATTCTTTCATTTTCTTAACTACGTCTTGAGTGTAGTCATCATTTTCTTTTTTACTTTCACCTTGAGCCTTTTCAGTTTTTTTCAAACCTTGTGGTTTAACCATTTTAAAATTATCTTTCTCTGCAACATCTTTAACGTCTTCAGATTTTGATTGTTCTTGTAATACAATTTTTTCAATCATATCAATTAACTCATTTTCCGTTAATTTCAAATTGTTTTTACTTTCTTTAATATTACCTAAGGTTAATGCCATATTAACTTGTTTTAATAACTTAGAATCCGCTGCGGATAATTTCTTATCACCTTTAGCTTTAGCCATTAAATCTTTCTTAATTGAATTTAATTTAGATTTAGGGATTTTTTTATCTTCAGGAATTCCTAAAGCTTTATGTAACCCTCCCTTTTTCATGTTAGTCTTTTGAATCCATTTGTTTTCAGATTCATTAACATTATATTCTTTACCATCAACTTCAAAACTATCTTTACCTGATGACTTAGCTTTAGCTAAAGCTCCTGTAAATGCATTACCTTCAGTTGCTTCATCTTCTTCCAAACCTTTAGGAATTCTAACTCTAAATGGTTTTCCACCAAATTTTTCTTGATATTTATTGAAGAATGTTTCACCGTCATTTGGACCGAACCATCTTTGTTTTTCGCCGTGTTTTGACATTAATGATGGGAAATCTTGAAATTCTTCTTCGTCAAAATCAAAATCAAAATCACCTGAGTGTTCTTTATCATGTTGGTCAAACCATCCATGCTCATCATCAAATGACCCAAACATTTTATTTTCTTCTAATTGAGACCAATCAGTTTCGTCATCTAAATCAATTTCTTCCCAATCATTGTCATCATTTTCATATTCAGTATCCATATCTTCCTCTAATTGAGACCAATCAGTTTCAATATCTAATTCTTCCTCATCTTCATCGTCAGAACCAAAATTACGTAAAGCATTTTTTAACTTGGACATCATTTTATTATCGGCAAGACCTCTACCAACATAAGTCGGTTCTCTTTGAGATAATTCTTCAGCTTCTTCCTCTTCAGAATCTTCATTATCAAAATCAATAAAAAATTCATCAACCTCTTCTTTGTGACTCTTTTTATCTCTCAATTTTTTGAAATCGGCTGCGGTAATTTTACCTTTAGGTTCTGCCACATCAATTTTTGATTGACCACCATGTAGTTCTTCTTCCCACTCACCTTTATTTTCCATTATTTGTTTAACTTTAGCCTCAATCTCTTCACTTAAGATTTTGTTTACTAAGTTATCGATACCTTCTTGAAAGTTTTTCATTTTACGTTTTTTTATTATAAATATCTTATTTTGTCCTTTTGTTTACGTTTTCGTACTCATGTTCCAAAATTGTCTTAATCACATTTGGACTTATACCCATCTTTTTCGCAACAGAATCAATTGCTTCTTTAACGGATTCGTTTTTACTGATTTTCAAATTACTAATATCACCTTGATTACAATAAGGAAACTTAGTACATTTTTTCTTAATTTTAACAAAACCTCCACCAGGTATTTGAGTCTTCCTACTTGGTCCCCAATCTTTCTTACTTGTTGATTTAGCCCACATTGCAGGTGTCTCATAACCTCCAACAGAACCTGAAGTTGTCGCTTCTTTAGCTTCAACTTTTTCAACATCACTTTCTTTTAATTTTGGAGTTTCACTTCTACTTCTTTCCCAAAAAGCGTCATCACCACCAAATACAGGACCTGAATATGCTCCTGATGAACCTGAACCTGTAGCTTCTTTGGTTTCGATTTTTTCTAATTTATCGTAATATTTTGGGTCTTCTTCTAAGTGGTCTAAAGCAATTAATTTTGGGTCAGCAGATTCATGTTCTTTTTCTACTCTAACACCTTTATAATATTGTTTAACTAACTCACCATAGATTTTTTCAATCTTTTCTTTTTTAGATTTCTTATCAGTGTCTTTTGAAGCATGTTTTAATGCAAGGTCTCTAAGTCTAGCTTTGATAGTTCTCTCAGCTTCTGAAAGATTTTCAACTTCATTATTATCCATTCTTTTTCTTTTTTGAAGAAAAGTTTCGTATTTATTTCCGTCACCGTCTATTTCTTCAGTAAAATTTGATTTGAATTTTAAAGCATCTCCCATAGTAGTTGAATTTAATTTGACATTAGGTTGTCTCGTATATGCCTTATCAATAGCATCTTTGAATATTTTACTTGAGTCTTCCATATTACGCATTTCTTAATCTTGGTTCCCAATAGCTACGGTTCATCCACATGAATTGATAAAATTCACGAAACATTCTTAACGTAATGTCTTTAACATCACCAGTAAGTTTACCTCTTTTAATTTCTCGAGCAATTCTATCCATCAATTTGTCCTCAAATTGTTTAAGAGTATTATTGTCCATAAAAGACCTAATCTCTTTACGAATCATTGTTTCGATTTCTTTTTTATCTGTAGCTGTAAGTGCCATTATTTTGTAATTAAAAAGAAAGTCAATGTTGCCATAACCCCGTAAGACAATATTGAAGTAAATTTATGTTTAACTTTTAATTTCTTAAAGTCGGACTCAACTTGTTTAGTATGTGATTCTAAAATAGAATACTTTTCAGTTTGAGCTTGAATAATCGCATTGTAGTTTTCTTCTTTAACTCTCATAACAGAAATAACACTATCTTTTTTCTCAACAATCTTTTCAGTTTCCGCAAGTTGTTGTTCAGTCAATTTTAATTGAGCTTTGGCCGAATCACCACTTAATAAATCCTTTGTTATCTGTTTCACCACTGGTATTGGGAAACATTTAACTGGTTCACTGTTTGTACCTGTTTGTGAAAAAGCTATCGAGCTCAGGCTCAGTATAGTTATCAACACGCTTAATTTCTTCATCATATTCTTTTGCAACTTTAGTTTTATCCTTTTTTATTTTGGTTACTTTCGTTTCAATTTGGTCAATCTCTTTATTGATTGTTGTAATCTGACCTTCTAATTTATCCTGCTCTTTATTAAGTTCAGTGATGACCTTGTCTAATTTCTCAATTCTTTTTCGGTCCTCCTTTAACATTGTATTCTTTGGTGTGATAATAAAAATTATCCAATACAACAAAAACAATCCAAGCAAACCCGCAAGAATTGTTTTGTAATGTTTGATTATAAAAAGTTTGACTATTTCCATTATTCTGGTGCTTCTTGTGTCTTCTTTCTATTTGCAAGTACCTTACCCCACTTGGATTTGAACTTTTGATAGAACTGTTGTAATTTATTAAGAACTTCTAAAAAGTCTTCATCAACTTTAATCATACTACCGTCAATATAAATTCCACTGTTTTCACCAATGGTAAATGTGAAATCGATATCTTCATCAATAATTTTACCTGACCAATCAACGTTATTTGGATATACATTTAACGTATCAAAATCAACTAAGTCAGACACCTCTTCAACGAACTCATCCATAGTTTCTTGGAATGCGATTTTTTCATCAGATGTGATGTCCAATTCACTTCGGTCTTTACCATGTAAAGCTAAGATACCACCAGAAATTCTATACTTCTGAGTCTTATCTTTCTGAACAGGAGCTCCATCGTCTGTGATGTCATCACCAGCTTCTTTATCGTCTACCGCAGTTTCATAGTCCATGTCTTGGTCAATTCTACTTTGAACACTGTCTGCAACGTTGTCTTGAGTGTCTTGCTCAAGCAACATTCTTGATTTCTTTAATAACGACTTAATCTCGTCGTATCTTTCATTGTGTAAGTTAGCCATTTTGTATTAGTTTGTTAAAGGTGTCGAAACTAAAAGATGGGTTTAGGTCAGTAAACCTTCCGTCAAAATTGCTCTTTGAGACAATTCCTTCAAAATGTTCAACACCATCTATTTTGGTGTTATGACCCACACATTTCTTTTTAATGTTGAGTATTTCTGTTAAGTGTAAACACAACTCAGCTGCTGAATTAACTTGTGCATCTGAGTATGGGTCCCAAAAAAAGAAATCCCTCCATTTTTTTTCGTAAACCTCTTGATTATAAATACTTCCTTTCCAGTTAATATGATAGTTAGTTAAAGGTTTCTTTTCTAACCAACCCAAATTTTCCAAACAAATAATAATCGAGTTTTTATTAATGTTTGATTCAAGGAAAAAATTGCTGTGTCCGTCATCAGGAAGTAATTGAAGAATTGTACCATTTTTGGCGATGACGTAGTTAGGTATTTTGTCATACTTGGAATTGTACCTAACTTTAAGGGAGGTCAAGTATTCCTCAACCTCCCTTGATGTATGACATAAAATTATTTGTTTCTTTTTTTTCTGTTTACCCGTTGTCTTGAAATTTCCGTAATTTTCAATATTAAGCATCTCGTCTACTGTAACTTAACCTTCTTATCTGGTCTTCATTTATTGGGTCAGAAGTTTCTTCAGTTAAGTTTCCAAACTTTTGTTCGTTTACCTTTCTTAATTGTTCCTCAAGTTTTTCTAATTCTTCTTGAGTTGGTGTATACTTCTCCTTTTCAACTTCAGCTTCCTGTTTACCTGCTTCTGTACTTAATTTTTCAATATCTACAACAGGTAATGGACCATCAGTTTTTCCCTCTTCCTCAAACTTAACTAACATGTGCAAAAAGGACAGAGAAATAATGGGTAACATTCCACCCGCAAATAACGCCAAGAATCTCTTGTGTCCAATTGGGTCACCTGATTCAACACCAAGGTAACTAACAACTGGGTCAACCATTTCAACCCAATCCTTAAACAACTGTCCATTGATATCGATGTATTGATAAGCAAAGAAGATATTCCCAATGAATTGAAGTAA
>Ga0164293_10000374_pt1 | contig 34869 bp, 20 predicted proteins | sample GEODES118metaG_FD_111487 | JGI IMG/M metagenome (GOLD analysis project Ga0164293, IMG submission 111487) | Eutrophic lake water microbial communities from Lake Mendota, Wisconsin, USA - GEODES118 metaG | ecosystem: Environmental > Aquatic > Freshwater > Lake | place: USA: Lake Mendota...
GGCTTACAAGCGCTTGCGTCCGCCTGGTTTGCCGCCTCCGCCAAAGCTTGGTCGGCTTCCGCCGCCCGCACCTCCGCCAAAGCTTGGCCTGCCGCCGCCTGCACCACCAAAGCGCTTGGCTCCACCAAATCCTGGCTTACCGCCTGAACTTAAGCGAGGCTTGCCCGAAGCACCACCGAAGGAATCGCTTGCACCGCGGTTGAAGGCACTTGCGCGATCTTCACCTCCGCCACCTTGAGCCCAATCGGGCGATTCTTGACGCTGGGTCCATGAACCTCCACGGCCACTGTCGCTCGGAGAACCGCCACGGTCCGCACCTTGATCGCGCGATCCTGCTCCTGCTCCGCCTTGGTAGCCGCCACGGTCACGAAAGCCGCCGCCACCGCCGCCGCCTTGGTAGCCACCACGGTCACGAAATCCGCCACCGCCGCCGCCGCCTTGATAGCCGCCTCGGTCTCTGAAGCCGCCTCCGCCGCCACCTTGGTAGCCGCCTCCGCCGCCACCTTGGTATCCGCCACGGTCACCGCCTCGGTCTCTGAAGCCTCCGCCGCCACCGCCTTGGTAGCCGCCTCCGCCGCCACCGCCTTGGTAGCCGCCACGACCGCCTCGGTCGCCAAACTTACCCTGGGGACGACCGCCACCAAAGCGATCGTTACGAGGTCCTTTGTCGCGCTCAAAGCGTCCGACTTGATCTTCGACCGCGTCGAGTTTTACCTCAACGCCTTGAATTAAGGAACCTTCTAATGCTGTGCGCACGTCGGCCACACGGGACTCGGGCACGTTAAAGTAGCTGTGGGCCTCTTCGCAGTTCACTCCTTGAACGTCGTTTTCTCCCAATCGCACCGTCTCGCGCAAGAAATCCTTGAGGGAGAACCAGCTGAAGCCTTGGGCAGTACCCACGTTGATAAAGAAGCGCTGCTCCACGGGAGCGTCCATATTGCGTGCACGCTTTGGTCCGCGCTCTTCAAAATCGTCGCCTCGCTCTCTGCGCTCTTTTTGGGCGCGAACGGAAGGAACTTCTTGCTGCTCCGTTACGTAGTGCTGAACCAACTCGTGAAGCTCGGCCGCAAAAAAGCGCTCGATTAGCTCCCTTGAAGTCAAATGCTCAAACTGGGGCATGATGGCTTCAATAAGTGGCTTGATGTTCTCAGGAGCCTCTGGGTGTGCGGCAAATTCTTCGGCGAAGTAGTTAACCTGACGCGCAAGAACCTCATCACGGGTAGGAAGCGGGCTTTGCAGCATTTCGCGCTGAATCATTTTTTGAATGTAGGCGATCTTGCGGCGCTCCATCGGGTTGATTAGGGACCAACTCTGACCGGACTTTCCTGCACGGCCGGTACGGCCACTGCGGTGGGTATAGCTCTCGGTGTCGTTAGGGAATCCGAAGTGAATGACGTGAGACAGGTCTTGAACGTCAATTCCACGGGCTGCTACGTCGGTACACACAAGAAGCTTAATACGCTTGTGACGGAAGGACTGCATAACCAAGTCACGCTGCTGCTGGCTTAAGTCGCCGTGCAGGGCGGAGGCCGTGTAGCCTTCTGCAACAAGACGCTCCGCGAGCTCCTGCGTTTCGATTTTGGTGCGGCAAAAGATCATGCCATAAAGACCAGGCGCGCTGTCGAGAAGGCGGCGCAAACCGCTGTATCGGTGCTCCTTGGGGACTACGAAAACCGTATGGGTAATCGTGGCCGTACCCGAATTGCGCTGACCGATCTGAACTCGAACGGGGTTGTTCATCAGGGTCTTGGTCATCGCATCGATAGGCTTAGGCAGGGTTGCGCTAAAGCACCAAATGTTTCGGCCCTCGGGAGCCTGCTTGAGAACCTCTTGCACGTCATCCCAGAAGCCCATGTTGAGCATCTCGTCTGCTTCGTCCAACACAATGTACTGAAGATCATCAAAAAGAACCTGCCCTTGGCGGTTCAAATCAAGCAACCTTCCAGGCGTGGCCATTAATACATCAACGCCTCTCTTGAGGGCAGTAACCTGGGTGCGCATGGAGGAACCTCCATAAACCGCCAGAATGCGCAGTCCGGTTTCGGCCGCGTACTTCTCCATCTCAGACGAAATCTGCACGCAGAGTTCGCGAGTCGGGGCGAGGATTAGGGCCTTCGGACGATTCTTTGCTGACGGCTCGCCGTCTTCTAGAAGCATGTGCAGCAATGGCAAGCCAAATGCAGCCGTTTTACCGGTGCCGGTTTGAGCCAAGGCAACCATGTCGGTTTGGCCTTTGGCATTGAGAAGAATTGGAATAGTTTCGGCCTGAACTGGCGTTGCTTGTTCAAAACCAAGCGAACTAACCGCTTGAAGTAATTCGGCACGTAGGCCGAGATCTGTAAATGAAGACATCTCGTGGATGGAATTAAAAGCCCTAAAAATGGCCCCAACCCGCGGAGCCTTCGGTCGTAGAAAGCATATCGTCCTATAAGCCGGATTCTGTCCGCGCCGTGAAGCGCGTCCTTGCCATTAATCTGGGCAGTTGGTCACCCAACTGCTCAAGCTGCCTACCCGCTGGCTCAGACGAACAGTCTTCAAGCGCCAGCCTACATGGCATTTCATCCCGCGAGGTTTACCAAGCCATCGAAATTGCTTTCGACGCTGGTGGGCTCTTACCCCACCTTTTCACCCTTACCTCCGGTACTCGTACGATGCAACCGTCGGCGGTTTCCCTCTCTGTGGCACTAGCTGTCAGCCCTCGGTTACCCTTGAACTGCCTACCCGTTAGGTAGCGCGGTGCTCTGTGATGTCCGGACTTTCCTCCCTCTGGTACCGAAATACTTTAAGGCGACAAGGCGGACGATATGCGGGTGCAAAGGTACAACAAATACCAATACCGACCGGACAACCAGACGCCATCGGTTTTAGGACTACTTCCCTACCTACTTCTGGATTGCGATGCGGCGGGTTACCACGCCTTCTTCGCTGGTGATCTGAAGTAGATAGAGTCCTGACGCACAGCTGCTCATATCAATCGAGTGGCGCTGCACCCCATTGGCTGATTCCAGCGTGCGCAGCCTCACGACCTGGCCGGTTGCGTTGAGCACCTTGATCTCGACGCGCTGGGCAGAACCCAGCTCAAAGTCGACGCCGAACACACCAGAACTCGGATTCGGGTAGACGCTAAGGCTTCGATCAAGCGGCGTTTCGGCCACGTTGATTCCCGCAACAACCACCGGAATAACCAGGATATCAGCCCCGCAGACTCCGCCTGCGATAAGCGTCACGCTGTAGCTGCCGTTGGCGGCGTAGCTATGGCTCGTTATTGCACCAGTTCCGGTCGAGCCGTCGCCAAAGTTCCAGTCGTACGACGTAGCGTTCGCACTAACCGTTGCATCAAAATCCACTGTCATATTGGTCGCCGTCGCGGCCTGGGGCGTACTGGTGAAGCTTGCCGTCGGACCTGCCTGGTGGTAAAGCGTTACTTCGCCATCTGGACGTGGGCAACCGCCTCCGCCCAACTGCCAGTTGTAGAAGTAGTAGTATGACGTGGCGTTAAAGGTGGTACCCGTGATGGTCACGCTTCCGTCGGTCGACAGGTAAGGGAACACCGCCCCAGTAGTGTTGCGTTGCAGTCCTCCGGCGTTGTTGGTGATCGTGCCGCCCATTCTGTAGTTACCCGGAGGTAGTGAAATATTGACAATTAGACGGTTGAATCCAGGAGCTGTTGACGACACCGTGACCGTTTGCACCGTAGCTAAGGTGGCCGCATCCTGAACCAAGACATCGATCAATCCGGCATTCGTGGCAAACACATCTACCGAGTAAATGGTAGTCGGAGTATTGACGGTGAACAAATTATAGTGGTTCATCGCTGTGTAGTTTCCGCTTGTACCAATCGTGTTATCAATCGGACCCACCTGCCCCGAGGTCGAGGTCGGACTTAGCACAAACGTGGTATCTGCCGCATTCATTGGACCGACCAGAAGGCTGTCTGAAGTACCTAGCGTGTCGCCCGCGGTACTTAGCCAAACATACGCATCCGTGCTCGCCCCTCCGGTTGGGAAGTATAGCGTAGCAACTCCGCCCGCACATAGGGTGTCGGCTGAGGCGGTCGGAATGCGGGGAAGTGCGTCCAAAAGGTTGCGCGATGCCGTCAAACTGTCGTTGGAGGTCTTGCCGTCGTTCGCCAAAGCCACATAGCCTTTGAAGGCGAAGGTTCCGCCAACCACCGTATTGACCGTTCCTACTTGAACTGTATCCATGGCTAGGGATGCCAGGGTACCGGTGTAGGTTGACGTCAGCGAAGCGGTAGCGGCTCCGCTGACCAGGGCACCCAAGCCGAAGTTGGACTGCGAGGCCGTTCCAAGGTTGCGGACGACGACCGAAACGGTTGAATTGGAATCTCCGCATGAGTTATTGCCTGGAATCACCAAGGCCATCACTTGAAGGTCGTTAGCCAAGGGCGTGAACTCGTCGGCCCCCATATCGGGAGCCGTTGTTGAACGCAGGTCGCCGTCGATGTCGGTCGTCACACTGGCAATAGGCGTGCCCATATTGTTGGGCCCGTTGTTCACCACGCGCAGGTCGTTGGCCGCGGCGAAAATGACCGCATTGTCCGTTGAATTCACGTTGAGCAGCGGGTAGGCTGTCTTCCACGCCGCAAGGCTAGGATAGGCAACATTGTAGTAGGCAAAGGTCGCCGCGGCAGCCGAATTATACAGGTTGTAGTCCATGGTCAAGGAATCAGGCAATCCACTTTGGTAGAAGGCATAGGTGCCACCTCGGAAGATGTTGTTGCGAAGATTCAGGTTTTTCGACTGCAGCGTAGCCGTACTCGATACCAGGTACAGACCGTAGGTGCTTCCCGAGAAGGTATTGTGGTACATGTTCACGTGGCGCGAGTATGGGAAGTAGGCGCCATAGCTGCTAGTGGCTGCGCACATGTTGTTGGCAACAACGCTATTAGTTGCTGGCTTCGCGATGTTGTTGAGATAACCCATCGTAATCCCCGCATAAGACGTGTAGGACTCGTTGCGCTCCATATTTACGTTGCCCACATAGTAGAGGTAGTGCCCGTAGTTAATGGTATTGCGCAGATTCCTAACCTTATTATCATTAACGATAACATTACCCATGTAATACATGTAGGTACCGTAGTAGTAGGACTTCGTGATGGTGTTGCCCGACAGGTTGATTCCGGTATTGAACGACGTTGTGCTTGGTCCATTAAACCGAACCCCGTAGTACCCGCCTTTAATGATGTTGTCGGTCACGGTAATGTTGTTGGCGTTGTTGCCGTATCCCGTTACTGTGGTTAAACTTGAGGTCGAAGCAATGCCCGCAATCGTGCTTAGGGTCGCGGTCGTGTCGGCCAGAATTTCGTTCTCGTCAATCACAATGTCGTGCGCGCCCCCGGTCAGAATGATGCCCGATGCGGTGGGGTGAAGAATGCGCAGCTTTCGCAGGGTCACGTAGTCGGTTCCGTTTAAAACGACTGCAGCGAACTGGCCCGCCACACCTTGGATGGTGGCCGTTCCCGTTGCCGGACCCTGGAAGGTCACGGTATTGGTCGCTGAGGCTCCGTTGAGGGTAGCGAGGCTCATGCCGCCTAAGTGCGTATAGGGCGCGAGCGTAAAGGTTACTGGACCCGTTATGCCACAGCTGCTAATTGCGGCGAGTGCACCTTGAAGTGTTGTGAAGTTGCTTGCCCCTGTTCCGTTGGAATCAATGGTATAGTTGCCACTCAACGTCGAAACGCAGGGAGTAACAAAGGTCATTGGACCCACCCACTGCCCAAGGGTTGCAGCACAGGTCGACTGCAGGTAAACCTGGTACGCTGATCCGGGCTGAAGCCCGGTGATGGTAAAGGGATTCACCGTGGCCGTGACCTGGTTTGCTCCAGAACCTCCGGAACCAATGGCGAAGCCCAAAGGACCCCAAGCCACAGTAGCCGAAGTGGTGGCCACGCCGCCCACGGTCCAGGATACAGTCGCTGAATTCGTTGTAGGAACGACCAAAACCGAGGCCGCCGGACAGGGCGTTGGTGTGGCTTTCAGTGCGACGTTGTCCAGGAATAGGTCGTAGTCGTTGGCCCCAATGTGGGTAGAACTGTTGGTCAGGCTTTCAATGTAGAAGGCGATTTTCACCAGACCCGTGTAGCTACTGAGGTTGACGGAGTAGGTTCCGCCGAAGGGACTAAGACCAGAACCGCGGTGGAACTTTACGAGCGCCTGGTTGCGGTTCCATGTGGTTCCGTTGTCGGTAGAAATGAAGACGAACAGGCTGTCGTCGTTGCCCAAAACGGCCGCCGTGTTGCCGTTGGCGATTTTAGCGCCCATGTCCCATTCAAAGTAGGTGGTGTGCGCCACGTTACCCAGGTCAATGGACGGAGTGATTGTCCAACCCTGAGTGGCTATTGACGTAACCGGCACTTGGTTGCGAACGGCACCCGTCGTTCCCACGTTGAGGTATCCGTCGACCATCCAAGCCGAGGTATTGGTTCCGATGGCTGTTGGATTCGCCGCCACGGCATTGCGCTCGGTCCAGCCTTTTGGCTTGGGAACGACTGCCAAGGGGTCGTATCCGTTGGCAAAGGTCTCGATCCAGCCTACTTGAACAGGCGTTTGGAACGAATACGGACCAACCCATACCGAGGTTTGCGTTCCGCAGTTGCCTTGCAGGTAGACGTCGTAGTCGGTGTAGCCCGACAGACCCGTAATGCTGTGGCTCAAGGTAGAAACAGTGGTGCCTTGACCTGTGCCCGGAACAAAGCCTTTGGGTCCCCATTGCAGGTTGGTAGAGGTAGCGGTCGACGTATAGCTTACGGTGGCGGAATTCGCCCGGACGTTGGTCACCGTTACGTTGAACGGTGCGGGGCAGCCAGAGGGGGTGTACTCCACGGCACCAATATCTGGGGTGGTTGATCGAGCCGTGCGGTTAATGTCAAGGGGCACAAGGGCTAATTGGTTCTCACCCGAATTGTTGTAGGCAAAAGAAATCGGAGTAAGGTCACCCGTTAGCACATTGGTAAAAATGGGGTCGCTTGAAATACTGTTGGAGTCCCTGGCCGTTGCGGCGGTCCAAGATGCCAGCGTGGGGTAGGTAATCGTTGCGCTTCGGGCCGCCACGAAGTTGCTTGCGCCGCCGGCCGTCGAAGTGAACCGAATTCCGTTTCGGTTGGAGTTAATAAGGGCCGTAGTTGAAGAATTATACAGCGCAAACTTGTTGCCCGTTCCCGCTGAGGCAATTTGAATAATGTTGTTCTTAAAGTTGACCTGAGTAAGGTTACCGCTAAAAAAGGCCCCATAAACCACTTGGGTACCGTTGCCTGTTGTGCTGTTAAGATCTATCGTATTGTGCAGCACGTTCATCGTATCTGACGTAAGCATATACATACCATAAACCAAACTGCCTAGGTTGTTAACATTGTAAATTGCATTGTTTGCTATTAATGCCGGGCTTGCAAGAGTACCAGAGGTGCTTGCACAGTATAATGGGTAGGCTGTGAATGCAGCCGTGCCCGAAGCTCCACCCAAGTCATGGATTTTGTTGCCCACAAATTTTAAACCTGGGCTTCTACCAAAATTATAAAAGCCGTAGCACGTGCTTACGGCAGCTCTAGATTGGCGATTAATGTCGTTGTATTCAAAAACTAAATCATTTTGACCATAGGCATAAACACCGTAGAAATAAAAGTTGCTAATAGTGGTGTGCCTGACGGTATTATTGCTTGGTCGAACGCCCATTGTGAGCCCGTTGCCGCCCAAACAGAGTCCGTAGTAGCCTCCCGTAATCTGGCAGGAGTCGATAAGTAGGTTCGAAGCGGTACCGTTTTGGGCACCCGTTACTGCAGTAGGTGATTGGGTCAAGGCAAACGCTGCATAGGTGCTAAGGGTAGCGGTTTCACTTGCTCTAAATACGCAGCGCTTGAAGGTATTGTTGTTGGCGTTATTGCTCATGCGCACGGCCCAGCCAGCGGCTGCTCCGATGGCCTCTATCGTAAGGTCTTCAAACCGAAGGTGGTCCGCCCCATTGAGATGGAGGGTATGGCGCAAATTAGGGTCGGTTGCTGCAAAACTTAGGGTGTTAAAATTGCCCTTGACCGTGATGGTATTGGTCGCGGACATCCCAGGAATTTCATTAATTACCAGCTGCTCGGTGAAGGTGGGCGAACTCGTTAAAACTTGAAACACTACAGGCCCCGCTACCCCGCAGGCCGCCGCTGCGAATGCTGCGGTAAAAGTGGAATAGGTTCCTCCCGAGCCGATGGTGTAGGTTCCGCCAGGAAGATTGGGTAGTGTGGTTACCTGGACGGGCGTTGAAAACGCTGAGCTGCTGGTGGGGGTACAGGTAACCTCGCATCGGTACCAGGTATCCACTGTTTGAGACACGCTAGCTACCCCGGTTGTCGCACCTGCAATGTTGGTCCATGGGCCTGTTGCGGCAGCAGCACTCTGCCACTGGTAGGCCAAACCGCCGGCTGCCGTGGCTCCGGTAAGTGAAAGCCCAAAATTCTGAAGCGGACACACTGCAGTGAAGCTCGGAGTGGTCGTCCCCGCATTGGGAGTGCCGGTGCAGGCTGCTTGAGGAATGTAGGTAATGGAACCACAGAATGCGCGCGAGGCTATCGTTGGGTTTGGTACTGAGCCCCCAAAGCCATTGGGCATCGTATTTATGGTAACGCTGCCGTCGGTGAAGGACGAAGGCGTTCCCGCCACCCAAGACATGTAGCGAGTTCCCGAAACTGCCGATAAGCAAATCCCTATGGGCTGGCTTGCGGGCAGCGCAATCATCGTCGAGCCAAATGGAATCGTTGCGGCAGTCGCGTTGCCCATGCTTGTTACGTTTACACTTAGTCCTAGTACCCAGCCGTTTGCCGCGCTTACTACTGGTGTCGTTTGCCCCGCAGCGAGTACTCCCCCGACGCGGTACCAAATGTCAACAAGACCTGTATTGCCCGCTGCATAATTAAAAACATTGGTCATGCCGGTAAGGTAAATCGGCTGATTCGCATTGATTTCAAAGGTGACCGCTCCCAAACCGTTGTTTGGAACTGTTGCGGGCATGGTACTCACGGTACTCTGCGATAAAAGTCTAGCAGTAAAGCCGAGGGTCAATAGGGCGATTAAACGAATTTTCATACCAAGTTTATTTTTTGAGTTCTACAAGTTACACTGAAACATGGAATTTTATGATGTATTTTTTGAAAACAGGTTGTGCATCTAAACCTTAAGCATGGATTACCTTTGCAGCCCTCGGGAAGTGGCGCAGGTGGTAGCGCATCTGGTTTGGGACCAGAGGGTCGCAGGTTCGAATCCTGTCTTCCCGACGTAAAAAGGCGCCTTTTGGGCGCCTTTTTTTTTGTGATCCCGGCGCGATTCGAACGCGCGACCGTTTCATTAGAAGTGAAATGCTCTGTCCAGCTGAGCTACGGGACCTATTGATTGAGCGGGCAAAAGTAGTTCTTATAAGACCGCTCGCCTACTTTTGACCCACTGTGCGCTACCTCTTACTTTTCTTCATCGCAGCGGGACCTTCACTTTGGGCCCAATCCGATTCCGCTCGTTCGCCGCGCGTTTGGGGGCAGCCCGAAAAGTCCGCGATTGCAAGCGCACTGATTCCAGGAGCCGGGCAAATTCTCAACAAGCAGATCTGGAAGGCCCCAATCGCACTGGGAATTATGGCCGGCAGCGGCTACTACCTCTACCTCAACCAGCAGAGCTACAATCGGCTGAGCAGAGCCATTGACCTTCGGCTTGACAGCGACCCTTTGACGCTCGATGAGTTTGATGGACAGTTCTCCACCAACCAGCTTTTTTCGCTTCAGAACGACTACCGGCGCCGTCGGGATTATGCCGTGCTCGGGGTTGGCGCAGGCTACCTCTTTCAGGTCTTGGACGCCTACGCAGCCGGACACTTGGTTGATTTTGACGTGTCGCCGAACTTGAGTGCCCGGTTCCGCCCTGCATTTGGCCCACAAACTACCTTTGGAGCTCAATTGACGCTGGCATGGCACTGAACATCGCTCTTTTGGGCTACGGAAAAATGGGGCAAGCCATCGAGGCTGAGGCCTTAGCGCGCGGACACATCGTGGTTGCGCGGATTCGCAGTACGGACGCATGGGATTTTGGCAAGGCCGACGTCGTCATTGAATTCACCCAGCCTGATGCCGCCGTGGCCAACCTGCATCGGCTGGCGGGGCTCGGCACCCCAGTGGTCTGCGGAACGACCGGATGGTTCGAAGAGCTTCCCGCCGTCGAAGAATCGTTTACCAACGCTTCAAATCGCTTGGTTTATGCTTCAAACTTTAGTCTTGGCGTGCAACTGGCCCTTAAAGCCAATGAGGAATTGGCGCGCCTAATGGCAACCTACCGCGAGCAGTACCGACCGAGCATCGAAGAGGTGCACCACAAAGCCAAAATGGACGCTCCCAGCGGCACGGCCATCAGTTTTGCGGAAGGACTCCTACCCCACTATCCACAGCTCAGCGGCTGGTCCTTGGACGGCCAAGAGCCTGGCGCACTGCCGGTGTTCGCCCGACGTGAGGATCCGGTCCCAGGAACCCATACCGTGCGCTACGAGTCCGACATCGATCGAATTGAGCTCGTGCACACCGCCCACAACCGTCGCGGATTTGCCCTAGGCGCCGTCCTTGCAGCGGAACGAATTCACGAACTCGGTCCGGGCGCACACCATTTCTCCAAATTGCTGTTCGCATAGCATGTCGCTGAAGCTCCAAAAAATCACCGAAAGCAAGTGGATGGACGTTGTGGGCGTAGCCACCGTACTGACTGCCTCCATTGCTCTGGGCTTCCACAAGACGGTCGTTGCGGGGCTACCCATCGGAATTTTGAGCACCGTGGGCGCCGCCGTCAGCATGATGGGCACCCGTTGGGCGACCAAGCGCAAAAACTGGGGCAATGCCGTGGGTGTGGTGACTAGCGTTAATTCGGCAATTGTTGATTACTTCTTGGGCAACAAGGCCGCCATCCTGACCTACCCCGTGTCGCTGATCGGCAATGCGCTTAGCTTTTTGGCATGGAACCGTCGCGAAAACCGAATTCCGCGCAGCCTCGACCGCTACTACTTCTGGGTGGCCGCCGGGGCCTTCGCCCTCGCCTTTGGCTTGAACTACATTGGTTTTACGGGTTTTTTAACCCATCCGATTGCGAGCGAAGACGTCTCTAAATTCTGGGTTACGGCCTTGATTACGGGTATTACGTTTAGCGGAACCCTCAATATGCCCCGCATGTACGCCGACACCTGGGTTTTTTGGTTGGTCTACAATGTTCTGAAGCTCTACCAAAACATTTTGTTTGGCAACGTCGCTTTTGTCGCCAAGTACATTTTTTACCTCGTCAACGCCGTGATGGCGTGGCGGGTTTGGCACTTTGTGCGGAACAGGGAATCTACTCCGTCATGAAGATTCGCAGTTTGGTAGCGTTCCTGTTCGCTGCGGGATCCTTAGTGGCGCAACCCCTTCTAGAGACTGGCCAGCTCTTGAAGCCTGGTGAGCTCCTTACTGAAGTGGCTTTGGGCGGATGGCCGCTCGACCACGGTGCCTCAGGCTACTACGGCTTTGCCCAATACCAAGTGCAGCTTGGATGGCCCGCTAACAAGAACGAAACACGCTGGGAACCGCGTGCGGCGTTGGCTACGGGATATTCGCCCGACCAACTTCACGTGAGCGCCCTTGTAGGCCTTCAGTACCATTTTTATCGGGCAAAGCACGAAGGTGGCTGGGACTGGAGTGCCGCTGCCACTGCATCATACCTTGAGGGCACTCAGTTGATTCCGCAGCACAAATTTTGGCTGGCTGGAACGCGACAATGGGGCTCCGCCATGTGGAATGTGAACTGGGGCATTTGCCAAAATAATCAAACTGCTCCGATTCATTGGCACGCGGCACTTGGATTTATTGCAGAACTCCGCGCGAAGTGGATGCTGCACGGCGAGGCCTATATGCAGCCTGAGGGCAACCATGCGTTCCAGGTGGGCCTAGAAAGGCAAGGCGACGGCTTTAACACCATCTTTATGATCATGGCGAGCCCAGGGAGTGTTCCGGGCCCAACCATGGTCGGGTATTCGGTTCGGTAGATTCCGCGCGGACCTAAGCTCCGCGCCGGCGGAGTTCCGCATCGACGGCCTCCACCTGGCTGCGAAGTTCGTCTTCGCTCCCGCTGTTGTCAAGAATGAAATCAAGCGGAGTGGTGAGGCCCCGCTTTTGCGCGTCGGGCCACTGACGAGCGATCCGCTGGCGCACCTCTGCTTCGGTCAGGGCGGACCGCGCGATAACGCGCGCCACGCGAAGGTCAAGCGGAGCTTCAATTAAAACGACGGCGTCGCAGTTTTGGTAGGTTCCGGATTCGAAGAGGATGGCCGCTTCGCGCACTGCATAAGGGGCTTTTTGGATGGCAAACCAGGCTACAAAATCATCGTGGACTGCCGGGTGAACCAGGGCGTTGATGCGAAGGGTAGATTCTTCGTCGGCAAAGGCGCGCGCGGCGAGTTCCTTGCGCTGAAGCACCCCGTCGAGGTAGATTCCTGGGCCAAATTCGGCCTCGATGGCATCGCGCAGGGTCGCGGACTCCGTCATGAGCCGCTTGGCCGCATCGTCGGCGTAGTACACTGGGATTCCGAGTTCTTCAAAGGCTTTGGCGGCGGTGGATTTACCGCTGCCGATGGATCCGGTAAGGCCGACGTGGAGCATGGTTGGGGTGGGTTAGGCTGCGAAGGTAGGGAAGGTGTGCGATTGCCTTCGGCGTTCCCGAGGGGTGTGAACAGGATTGCCTTCGGCGTTCCCGAGGTGGTGTGAACAGGATTGCCTTCGGCGTTCCCGAGGGGTGGGAACCTGCTGCCACTCCTCGCATTGAGCTTGAAAACCCACCGGCTATCGCCGGTGCCGTTTTTTTATGCCCAAAGCTTACTGAAATACATTTCGATGCGCCCAGGGCATAAAAAAACCCGCCCTTTCGGGGCGGGTTTTCAAGCTCAATGCTTGATTTTCAGCGGTGAGGGCGGGATTCGAACTAATGTATTATATTATTGATAATCAACACTTTAAAAACATTCTGTGTCAGGGGTAACTCATTTTGGTACTTTTTACTTCCAACTCAAACCAACATCATCACCATAGATTGAGGTTCCGCCAACACATGACATTATTCTTAGCTCAACTAACTTTTATTAACAACGGCTTTCAGTGATGTGCATGTCTACCTCATACTCTTTGAACATCGATATGATTTGACGTCATTCTGGTGCACGATTGATTTATTGATTTCAATAATTTGAATTATTCGTTTACGAAAATTACTTATAAATGTCTGTTGTTTAATTTTTTACGAACAATTTTTCAATTTACTTATTTCTTCAATTTAAGATAATTATCAAGGCAATTAGATTTTTCTTCTCCCGCTGTGAGCGCGGAATTCAAACCCGCGGAGCAGATCCTCAATTTATAAAGCCATACCAACTTGGAATTTCTACAACCCTAAAACCAGTCATCTGGAATCTCTGGAGTTGCCAGCCACCACCTAAAGTAATTCTGTTGATCTCAATGGCACTCTGCACCACCGTTCGTCAATGCAGGAAATCTAGCCTTGAAGCCTCAAAATTAAAGTCAAATTCACAACTCCCAGGGAGCGAAGCCGTTCAAGAATTCCGGGGGCCTAAAAAAAAGTTGGCGCGCGAGGCGCGCTGCAGTCGCTCGATCAAACTAAACCACCCCAGCCAGGTAAATTACCTGGGCTCAATTCCTTATTCCATAGATCTTGAGCTGAATTTCTCACTAAGTTAACTCCATCACTTAGTGAGTGGATTACATATCGAGGATGCATCCATGTTTTTACGGAGACTGTCTGCTGATGCCTATCGCATTATTCTACCCAATCTTTTCAATTTTCATTTACTTGGCTATAATTACTATTTCTTGCCTTTGAGTTTTTTCTTTTCGATTCCTTTATCTGCAGATTTTACTCTGCGTTCTAGTTTCTTAATGTCCTCATCTGCTGGGAGCTGTTCCGGTTTTATTCCACTTTTGCCAAGTAGTCCTCGAACATCTTTGTTGTTCTTCACATGCTCATCAGTAATTCTTGCTTCACCTTTTAAGTCATGTTGCTTTACATTGAAGTTGGTTATTTCGGTAGCCAACTGTTTTGCTGTAATCGTGATAGTTGGAAGGAAATCTGCCAAAGGTCTATTTTCCGGAATGCCCAACTTCTTTTTCATATTGCTAGTAGTCAATCCGCCAAATAATGCCCAGTCTCCTTTGCTGCGAATGTTCGCGAAGCCTTTATTGTCTACACCTCTCTCGTATATGTTTTTAGAAAGTTCAGTTTCTGTAGCCGCTAATTTTTCACGAGCCTGTAACCGCTCATTGAGACGAATTCGTTCTTCAAGAAGCTCTTGCTTTCGTGTTTGAATTGCAAAGTAGCTTTGTGCAAAAGCGATTTGTTCTTTCTTTGGATCACCGTTTTGAGCAATAAGATAACAAGCATATCTCGTGAGCATGATGTCATCTTTCTTTCGTTCTGCTCCAGAACCGATTTTGACCATTTTGGTGACGTCAACGAAATGGTCTAAAACCGCTTCCCCAGTAGTTTTACAACTTTCCTTAGCCTTGTCCACAGCATTGAGGAAGTTTCGCCAGTCCGAATAGCCAAGTAGCTCTTGAAGTTCCCTGGCAAGCCAATACTCAACACCGTCTTGCTCGTAGGCAGACTCCTCGAATGACTTATTTAGTTTAACAATTGTTTCCTTATCCATAGTTATTATTTAGCTTCTAAATATCTCTCAAGAGATCCTTTTACATAGGGTCGGTAATTACGGATTTCAAACCTACAGTGCAGAACCTAACTTTATAAAGTTACACCAACTTCGAATTTCTACCACCCAAAGAACCTGGTATCCGTAATTCCCGGCGTTCGTAGCAACCTACTATAGTAATTCTTTAGATTTCAACGGCACCCTGCACAGCCATCCACCAATGTGAAAAATCCAGCATTGCATCCTAATACATAGAGGGTCAAGTACCCAACACTTGAGGAGCGAATCCGCTCAAGTGGACTGAAAACCTCAAAAAGAAGGCGGAGTGCGACGCCCATTGCGGTCGATCGATCGAGCCAAAGCACCCCCGCCCAAGAATAGCACCCGGGCGCCTTTGGCGCCAGGGCACAATCCTTCATACATCGGTCTTAATAGAAATTCCTCACTAAGTGAATCTCATGATTCTGCTGATTAATATGAACGCACATCGGTCTCTAGAAATCCTTTTCGGTCAAATTAAAACAACACAAAGAGAGTCGTGAATGAAAAATCGTCAGTAACATCAATTAAGAACAAAGTCAAATTTTAACCACCTTATAGCGAACTATTTTCGATTTCGACTTTACCTCCAACATATACAATCCTGATTGTAAAGCCGAAACATCAATTTTCTTCAAGCTATCCCCAGGAACAACATTTTCACGTAGTACTATTTGTCCAATTTCATTGAAAATCAAAATGCCTACTTCCTCATCCTTTAATTCATTCAGTTCTAAATTTAATGTTTCAAAAGCAGGATTTGGATAAATTTTCATATTATGAGGATCCTCCACTTCACTTAAGCCCACGAATTGAGCTATTCCACAATTATGATAATTTGAAACATAATTGGTATATATTTCATCACAATAGTCCCTTAGTAGCTGCAAACTTTGCTTGTGATTACCACTTCGTGCAAAGACATACACAAAATCAAAACAAGAAGTACTACCAGAGGTCAAACTATCCTCAGGCAGAAATAAAATCATAGCCCTATCTAAGAAATTAACAACTAAAGTGTCATCAAGGATACCTGTTTTGGACAAAGGATCACCACTAGCATAAAATTGCGGAAGCGTTGTACCATCTGGACCAATCCCATTGAAGTAATTGAATTGCTGATTTACATTAGTTGGCATGGAATGTTGGCTGGCTTGGGTAATTCCCGGGTTATATCTAACAGAACGAGAAATATTCTTTCCGAGAGACATAACACCCATTGCTGGAGTAAATTGACCATAACCACTTAACGGCTCGCTATTGAGATAATTCATACCGAAAATCATATTTCTAGAAACATCGGTTCCAACATAATCGTCTTCTGCAGATCCAATATCAAAGTCAGCGACCAACCCAATAAGTAGGGAGTCTATCGTAGTAGGGCCAGTATTGGTAACACGGAATCTCGCAAAAACTGAATTAGCATATGCGTCGGATACAGAAGCTAATGGATGTTCATAAAGTTCTACAGAAACATTCAAATTCGTCTCTGAATTACCTGGCGATTTAGACACACCTCTATCCGAGTATAACGCAAACAAAGATTTCTTGCCACTTATTACAGGAACATCTCCACGTTGCCAACTGTAAAGACCATCATCGTCAGAGGCTTCAAATGGCAACAAAAAAGGATGAACACCTTTTGCTGTATCTCCAACTGCTAAGTATTCACTAACGCATTTTGGCGGTGTGTATTGACTCTGAAGGTAATTTGCTCGATGATAATCCAAACTATCAGAGTATACAACCCATGTCTTATTGAACGACCCATTCAACTGGAAAGGACTATATGCATTTAAACCAGTATGCGGTCCATATATTGACTGTGTACCAATTAAAGGGGATGTTAGTAAAGGCATAATTGAATGCTTGACTCCACTTTGCTTATAACCCACCCAAAACTGGGATTCAAAAATTGTCGTTAAACCAGAATGGATTGGAACTTCATACAAGCTTTGCCCAGACGGAGTGCGAAAAAGAGAACCATGACTTGTACTACCTACGGCTGCATTCCCAATTTGCAAAGTTTGTGCAATACCTAAAAAGGCACACGCAAACAAAAAAGAAGAAAAAATCAAACTTTTCATAAAATTATAATTTTATGGAAACATTGTTGGTAATGACACCGCAATAGCTACGGGCTTACCATAATAAACTCGATCAAAGTAATAGATATTAGCTGGATTGACACCATTCCAACCGTCAATAATATTGCAATGAACCACTTGATGCGCAATCGTTGGTCGGAAATTGTGAGCGAGTACCTTCGCATTGTTCAAATTAGCATTAATCTGTGACAAGGTTAAACAGGTTGTCTTTGGCAGGGGTGCTATTCCACAATTTGAATGTCCAAAGAATGTTGGTGAACATGAATAAGCATCAACACACTTTCCCATGCTAGGATTTGGCAAAACTGAACCATTAATATTTCCCCAACAAATATCCGTAAAAAATAATCCATTATTATTAATTTTCGCAGTGCTCCAACTTGGGAAATTCCAATAATAAAAATCATCCAATACTTTGTTGACCAAAATTCGAGCCGAGGAAGCAGGCATTCCCCCAGGACATACAGAATCCCATATTAAAAATTCAGGGTCATTTGGACTAATGCCCAATTTAAAAGTGGCTTTTTGCTTTTTATACAGTGTGGTGATTTTGTATTCAGCATTTGAAGGATTTGATTCAATACTTTTTCTTTCTACATCAATAATAGCAGGTGTAAACCCAACCGGCATCTGCGTTTGAATTAATGAGTTCATTTCTGTAAGGAAGTTTATTACTTCCGGAATTTCCACATATAAATTCAAATCCATACTATCCAACTGAACTACAGGAACATTGATGAAAAAGGAATCTATTTGAATTTCTAATGGGACCGTATCAGCTTCCAAAAATCTGTAGTTATAATTAATCAATGCTTCTGTTCCCCAGTCAAAATAATCCAATTCAACTGGTTCGTCCATTTTATTTTTCCTAAGTAATTTATTATTAAACTGAACCAAATCATTAATTGTTTCGTTTGAATCGAGTACAAAGCGATCTCCAGGATCTCGTAATTGTTCTTTTTCATCACATCCACTCAGGACCAATGCCAACAAACTACTGAGAATATAAAATTTTTTCATGTTCATTAATTTTAATAATATCCAAACATATCAATACATAAATCGAAATAAAATCCTAAAGTTGGAATAAACCACCCCAGCCCTACCTCAGATTACTGAATTGATATAAACACAAACAAATGTGAAGGACAAATTATTTTAATTACCATCCTCATTTAGGAATTACTCAATGTGGACATATTAAAATTGAATGGGGCTCACTTTAAATTGATCTCCATCCCGCATTTTAATTGGACGAATTAACATTGAATCTGAAGTCTTCTTTCGCTCAACAAGTAATATACTTGACGCTTTACGCTGCAGTTCAGATCCCAGATGTCCTCTTAACTTCATCCCATTCTCTAAAAAATGGATTACGCAGATAACTAGAACTGAATAAACCGAAGCTAACTGCATCAAGTCTTCTAATAGTTTGATTGCTGGTGTTTCCATGTTAACACTGTCAATCATGTCAGCTATACCATCGATAACAATAAGATGAATTCCGCCGTGTTTGTAATATAATTCCCTTAGAGTAAGTTCTATGTAGTGCCATCGTTCCTGTCGAGCGACCTCCACCAGACTGAATACATATACGTAATCAGGCACTATTGAAATGTTTACACTTTCCATGGCTTGCCTTACGTTATTGTACAATTGATATTTCGTTTGTTCCGTATCGAACAAAACACATGCTTTACCTTCAGTATTACTCTGTAAAAACAGGCCTTCGTTGTTGCTCATTCCAAGTATTGACCTCAAAATAAGCGATGTAGTAAACTTTGACTTACCGCTACCTTCAGCACCAGTAACACAAACAATATCTCCCGCCCTACCCAAAGAGAATTTGTCAATACCCAAAACAATTGGCGGGACTTCAAAAAAGTCTGTATCATCAAGCTTCAATTTCTTTATCGCTTTGGCATCCGATCTCCTAGAAGCCATTAGCGAATCGTAGATAAGTCTTTGAATGTCTTTCGACTTATTAAATCCTAGTTTCACAAAGTCCGTGAAGTCCTTTTGACCTTTCTGCCCTGAAAGAGGCAACTCTATTGGCAGTAAATCAAAATCACCAAATTGGTGAATCAACTTTGACAGGGCTGCCTTCCCCGCCTCATCTACATCATAAAGGACTCCGATGATCTTAAAGCGCACTTTGAGCTTATTTAATATGTCAAGAGGAATATTGGCGCTCTCACTATTGAAGCATATTGCATTGATACCCAATTGTGATAGGTTCATCACATCTTTTTCACCAGCCGCTATGACAACTAAATCCCCTGCGTAAGGCAATTGTAAAAATCCAAAAGAATAGATTCCAGGTGGATTCGTATACAAAAACCTAGTTTTTGAATTTGGCCTGTATACTTTATAAAACCCATTTCCAGGGTACCCAAAAGCTGGTTCTTTATGAGTTGAGAGAATTTGAAAGTCTCGTCCATTTTTAGAAACGCCATGAAATTCAACAATCGATACAACTCCAAATCGCTCTAAGGTATCATGACTTACGCCTTCGGCATTCCAATAATCAATTTCTTGTGGATTTAATTCTCTAATGACAACATTCGAACTCAATAGTATGTCACTTTTACTAATCTCACTAGTTTTAGCTAATGGAATCATTGAAAATGATTTATTCATTATTACTTCGTTCTCGATAATTGAGAGAATTTCCTTAAAATCATCCGACTCACAACTCAAATTGAATAGTTTACCTACAAAAAAGAAACAATCACCATGAAAATCAGCTTGTCCAAAGTCTTTTATATAGTACCTGTTTCGCTTTTCATCTAAATACACATAACAGGAAGGATTTTTATCTAGGTACAATGGATTTAGAAATCTTCTACCTGGCCCTTTAAATTGCTCATTTAAAAAGTAGGCAAAGACAAGCAATCCCCGATTCGTACACTCGAGTATCTCTTCAACCTTATTCATCACTTCGAGTCTGAAACATTATTCATTAGGAACGCATCAAGATCTTCTCTTCGGAATCGTTTTCGCCCTTTAGAATTGACTGGACGTAGATCACCCCGCCTCAATAATCTATAAAACGTTGACTTTGAAACTCTCAAGTAGACCATGGTCTCATCCACTGTTAACAAAGGATTCATTTTCAAACGCTCTGTTTCTCGATTTGCCCTTTTTACCAACAGGTCTAGCTTCTTATCGATTGAATCTAGCTTCATTGTTAGATTGGGGTCAAGTTGTACTTGTATCATAATGCACCATTTTAATTTGGCACAAGAGTATTATGAGCCAAAACGTCGCTTCCTAGTACACGCCTAGTACTAGTTCTATTTATTCATCCACTCTTCAAATGAATCATTCAATTTTAAAATGAAGTCAGACGTCGAAGCCTTTCTTTGCTTTATGTTACTTATCGAACTATCAATATCCGCGATTCTTAAATCAAATATTTCAAGCACTCTCGTTATTAACTTCTTACGATTAAGTTTCGTTTTGGTGGTAGAAATTACGCCCATATGAATCAAAGCAACCATCAACTCGAGTAGATTCGCATTATCAGAATTCCAAATGAATTCTAGGTTGTTGTTTTGAGGTGATGAATTCAATTCATTAAGTACAGAATTGGATGAATCCTGAATGTCATTTGAGTACGTTCTATCCTTGTCGACATAAGCTATACGCTTTTCCAAAATCAAAAGCATCCTACGAAGTGTACTTACTTGAATTTTTAAAAAGTCAATAGTTTTTTTTTGCGTCTTCAGTATTGAACTCAATTTCAGGCTCGTCCAACACACAGAATCTTAGTAGCTTAGTGCCACACGAGTCAAAATGACGAGCTACTCGAAAATCCAATAATTCAATTTGCAGTTCAAGTAATGCTCTCATGGCACACTCCTGCTTAAGCATGGCAGCCAAAGCAGCCTTGAAGTCGAATACCAGCTTATCCATTGAATTCAAATAAGATCCAATGTCATGGTAGCCATTGAAGTATAAACGATATGGCCTTACAGGGTCAAACAAGTCAAACCTCGAGGTTTCATTAGTGATTTTAATAGTAGCAGGGCTCAAGACGGCCTTGATCTGATCAATTATTTGGTTCTCCATGGATGTAGGGTTGAAATTTGGATTCTAGCATATCCGTTCGTTCAAGCGATACACTTGTTTCATAACTCGCCATGAATTATTATAATAATTCATGGCGAGTATGAACCGAAGTGTAACCAGCGGAGATAAAATGAAATCCGAAGCTGATTTACAGTACTTTACGTTGAACTAATGCCATCTTGCGTAGTTCCATACTATTCAATACCCTAGCAATCCTAAAGTTGGACTTCAATTCAAATAACTTTGACGTACCATCGCGATGGGATTTTGTTTAATCCCAAATTTTATTTAAATGTCAGAATTCATTTCTTCAACTGAGGCTAGCACTATGGTTAACGCTTATCGTGAAACGATTGGTGCGAACGATACAATTGCTTTTGATCTTGAAGCTTCACCCGTCCAAGAACTTCTCGCTACACCTGAAGCGAAAGGATTACGTGCGTATCTCTGTCTCGACGAAACCGGAAAGATTGACCTATTGCTTACTAGCATCAAATCTGATGGTTTTGAAACAGTCGACTCTCTCACGTTGGACCGTCACCACAAACGGAAAAGCGACGACACTAAACTATTCTACTAATGGAATGGTATTGGGCGGCATCTTACATTACTGACATAGCAACAATCGTAGCTATCAGTAAGGCCTACCAATACAGAACTCTTGTAGACAGCCGCATCAATAGCAATATTGTTGCGGCTGCTTTTTTCATTAGTGCAGCTGATATTATTGGGGCAATGTTGAGTGAATACTATTTGGATTATCTGTACCGACTGATAGAAATATTCTTCCCGATCCTAATTTTACTTGGACTGATTAAATCAATAAGATATAAAATTATTATACTCCTGATATCGTTTATAGTTTTCTTGAATCACACGAATATTGGTCTTCGTCTCACATTTTCAAATTTGATAAATTTCGTTAATTTAATTACCATATCATTCAATCTTTTAAGGAATAATAAAATACTAAATACAGAAAGCTTAATTGATATTTCAATTCTATTTGTTTTAAACGCCGAAGTAATATCAAATTTTTATTGGTCCGGATTGCTTAATTCAAGTATACCATGGCATTATATTTCAATATGTCTGATAATACCATACATTTTATTTCAATGGTTGATTATCTATCAAATATTAAAAGTTAAAAATGCGTCCTGAAATATTTGTCTATATTTTCACATCCATCGTAACGAGCGTTGCATGTACTATGGTGTTCATTTCTTTCATGAGAACTCGCGACACGTATAAGAAAAGACACATTAGACTCTTAGAAAATTATGAATTGAGTCGACGGCAACTATCACGGGAAATTCACGACACCGTAGGTTCTTATGTCACGCCTCTTAAGATTGCACTTGCAAATGGGGAGCTTATTAGTGTAGATGATCGCCTAAGCTTCTGGGAAAAGAAATTGAATGACTTTGAACGTGTTTTCATTGATGTGAATCAAAGCCTTTACCCAATTGAATTGCAAATAGGCAACATTAAAGAAGCTATTGAGGCACTATGCTGTAACCTTTCAACAAAAGAATGTACGGTTACCACTGGTGGTATTGCACTTGAGGAAATAAAAGAAAAGCCTGGAATTCAACTTTTTAGAATTATCCAAGAGACAATAGTAAACATATTAAAACACACCAACTCAACAATCATATGCGTTTCCATATGGGAATATGAGCAATCAATGGTTGCAGCAGTTTCATTTAATGGCGACAATACACCAAGATCAAAACTAAACGGGCTTCTAAGTGGCCGAGGTCAATTTATCATCAAGGAACGCATGAAGGCAATTGATGCTAAACTTTCTAGTGTATCCGAAGATGGTTTGCATGCGATTCGCTATAAGTTCCCCCTATCAGTAATTCGGTAGCATAATACTTTTACACACTATGAAAGTAATAATCTGCGAAGATTTACCCGATTCATCGGATATGGTAGCAATTGCAGTGAAGGATGTTTTTCCACAAGCAGAGGTGATTTCGTTTACCAACGCCATTAGTGCTGTCACGATTGTTTCCAAACCAGATGAGAACATCGACTTAGTTATTACCGATCTTGACTTTGATGGTTCGAAACTCTTTGATGTTGTGCAGACATGTGCAATGTTTAAAGTGCCGTGTATCATCTATAGCGCGTTCTACAATAAAGCATTCGTCCACAAGGCAAAGGAAATTGGAATTACCGCTTATGTTTCCAAATCATCCGGTAGATCTCATCTAACGGAAGTCCTCAAAAGTTATTTATCTCACAGAAACTACATTTCGCACGAAGTCACCAACCTATTCAGTAGGTCAAATGAGATTGAGTTGCCTTTTCCCGACATCGACGAAAAAGAAAGGGTTATTTTAAATCACATCATGCAAGGCAAATCAGGGATTGAGGTAGCTAAGCTTATGAATCTGACTACAAGCACCATACATTCATACGTCCGAAACGCTACCGCACGGAATAACTGCACAAAGTCTACACTCATAGCCAGGATGTTAGCATGGGAGAAGTTCAAGTCCTTGTAATCGAATCCTGAATTAGGACTGCATTTTTAATTTTCCAAAGTCAAACTTTCGCTTGAACAATCGGAATACTCGATTTAATCAGGCACAGTGTGGATAACTTGAACCAAATCCGCCAGACCGCGGAGAACCTCTCAAAAATGTTCCAAATTTTTGTAGAGCTAACAAGACATTATGACCCAAAAGAGCTGAGAGATCAGGGAATTGATATCAAAATACCACTTCGCCTGACTATAGATCCACACTTTGGAGGTAGAAGCGTAAATAAATCTGTTGGACCGGATTATCGCAATTATTATATTCATTTAGAGCAGCAAGTAAAGCTAATTCAATTTGTATTCGACTACTACGACCTACCAACCTATCACTTAACAATATGGCGTAAACTAATTGTCCAATTACAAGCGGAACAGATTTCAGTTCTATTAGAAAGTAAATGGCACTATTCAGGACAATTGCGACAGCAGTTATCCCAAGTTTTAGCAGACAATGCGGTTCTTGGAATCTCAGAGGATTTAGTCAAGGCAGCCCAAGAGACCTTTGACAAATTGGATAACCCATGGCACAAAAAGCCAATCGGCGTGCGCGACCAAAAGAGAATATTTGAATTGCTCAACGCTGTAACGAATTCATATCTAACTTGATAATCAGCACATCCTAATCTAGGGTTTTAATACTCGAGTTATAATTCCAATATCGCAAGTTCAACCGCATGCGATATGTCTAGATCTAATATAAAGGTCGTTTCTAAGAAAGATGGCCGTCAAACTTGTCCTCGATGGCTGGGCTATCTAGCCATGTTCATGTCCATATTATCTGCTCATGGACAATCTACAGCACCTGGAGGAGTATTTGGTGCTTCGGCCTGGGCGCGATTTGGCGACTCAAGCGATTTCATCGGCAACTACAGAAGCATCAATCTTTTAAAGCTCAAGAGTCAAGCTGACACGAGCATCCCTCCAATGCAAGGAGCCACAACGGTCTTCTTGGTGCTCAAGCCCAACTTTACGGTAGCTACCGGCGCTCAGTTCTTCGAGCTTGGCGACATTGTGCTGTACGACAACCAGTTGACTCATGGGGCTAGCAACACCATGTTGGACTTTGGCGACCAGCAGCCAAAGATTATTACGCTGACCATGCAGCGATCTCCTAGGGTCAAGAGGAATCAGGCACCGAGTTTTCAGCTTGTCGATAGCAGCTTGTTTTCGGTAGCGGAACTCATCTACTACCCCTTGCTTCGTGATCGCGAGGACGTCAAGCGGGTAAACTCCTACTTGGCCTTAAAGTACTCCGTGCCCATTACGGCGGTCACCGACCCTAATTGGCGGGATTACTGGACCCAGGACCAAGGCAGGTACTGGGATTTCAACATTGATAAAGTATACGACCTGAGGGTAATGGGCGTGGGCAAGTCCCAGGATGAAGACTTTTATCAAACCCAGACGCAGTCGTCGAGCTCGAGCTTTATTCGATGGAGCCTGGACAGCATCAAGGGCCAAGGAGTTATGCCCAAGATCAATGTGGGTGAAGACGCCTTTTTGGTATTTAGCGAGCGCGTTCCGGCATCGATGGCCATTCAGTATCCGTGCGTGCGCAACGGCAGCAATCCGCTTGGCAACTGGAAGCTCAAACCCCAGCAATGGAAGAGCAAGGCAAGCCACTTGCTGGTGAGCCTCGAGATGCCCAGTAAAGGTGGCGTCGTGGATTCCGTGTTCATGACCGACGGGGCTAGCTACACCTTCATTCCGGTGGTATCTCAGGCAGGCGGAACCGTGACCTACCGCATACCCTTGGCGCCGCTTTCTGATGGGATGCACTACTTCTTTACCGATACGCGAGGTAATCCGTGCAGCGGAATTAGCATTGGCACCGCACCCAACCAGTTGACCGTGGACAACAGCGGATTGGCCGGCGGACTGCGCCTTAAGAGCATGGATTACACCACGGGGCTCATCGTAGAGGAGCCCCTGGCCAATGGACGCTCCACGCGCCCCATTGGTTCGGGACAGCACCAAGTGTGGGTTTTGGACGATCAAGGTCGTACCGTGGTAGAGCAGATCATTAAGGGCTCGGGTAATTCGGGCCAGGCCGCTGCATCGACCCCGCTTGTCTTGCTTGCGCCCAACCCCATTGCGGTGGGCCAGTCCGCCACCCTGCGTATCGAAGACTTGCCCGACCACCGTCCGGTTACCGTAAACCTAACGGATGCTTCGGGGCGGCTTATGAGCACCCAAACGCTTGCGTACCGAATCGGAATGTCCCTTGAGCTGTCAGGGCCAACTCCTGGAATGTACACCGTGACCGTGTACCAAGGATCGCGCAGCTTCAGTCAAAAACTTCTGGTCGTAGGCCAGTAACCCACCAACCCCACCAATAAACCTGTTCTCCATGAATCGTTTCTATGCTGTTACGGACCGCATTGCGGCCTTTTCGCTCATGGCGTTTCTCGCCATCCCCGATCTTTTGGCCACAACCAAGGTCCTCGCCACCCAACCCTGGGAGTCCTCTGCGGACGTTCCTCGGCCATGGGCAGCGGCTCCAGCTTCAGGCAACAGCAAGAGCGTTTCAATGAACGCATCCGCCGCACCCGCGGCGGCCACATTGACCTTTGATGAAGCGCATTCCGCGTTCCTCAATAGTCACCCAAGCGACGCCCTAAACAAACCCAACGACGACGTTTACCGGTTTGACTTGTCTTCAGACCCAACCCAAAATGTTGCGGTGCGCTTTAGTACTCAGGGCGGAACATTGGGCATTACCGTCAACGGTGAGCACTACCTGCCGGTGGCAGGTCAGGAGGTCGTGATCGCCAAAGAACTTCTGCGGGAGGGCACTAATACATTGCTTTTCTCGGCCACCAGCAGCCTGCCAACCTCGGTGAACCGCGTGGAAGTGCGGCCCAGCAACAAGGCGGCGAGCCGAGAACTGGTACTGAGCAGTGCATCGAGTGCCGACTTCTCGGTATTGGAGGTGAATGCGGGAATGGCGTTTGCGCTTGACCGCGGACAAACGGCCGCCATTCCGGTGAGTTTGACCAACGTTACCCGCGGCGCCACTGCCTACCGCAACCTTGACCGCAACGAATTCGTTCGGGTGCGAATTGGCGTGAACCGCACTTTGGGGGTGAGCAAGCTCCGCGAGGCACGCGTCATGTACTTTGACTACCCGAGCCGGAGCTGGAAGGAAGCGCGCGTGCATGCGGTGGACCACGCCGCATTTTCGTTGGAAGCTGAAGTCCCTGGCGGAACGGATTACTTTGCCGCTCTCATCAAATCGCCCGAGATGCCCGAGGCGGCAGCCTTTATGCCGACCGCCATTTCAGACCTTGAGCCCAAGAGTCCGGCCGAAGGCATCACGTTGATCCAACCTCCGACCGCCAACCAGCAGGGTGACGCTAACATCTCCTACCCATTGAGCATTCCTGCAGGCCGTCAAGGGATGACGCCGCAAATAGCGCTGAACTACTCGTCGTCAGGCGGCGAGAGTTGGTGCGGATACGGATGGAGCATTCCGGTTCAGAGCATCAGCGTCGATACCCGCTGGGGTGTGCCGACGTTTGACGCCACCCTTCAGAGTGAGGTTTATGTGTTAAATGGCGAGTCGCTCCACGGGACCGATGGAGAAAAGGCAAATCGACCAAAAGTCGATGGAAATACGGTAACCTATGCGCCCCGACGCTCGGGTACCCAACAGTTTTTCACTAGAATGCAGTCAGCATATGTGAAAATTGAGCGCATAGGCAGTGGCCCGAATAACTATGTCTGGGTGGTTACCGACGCAGATCAGAACAAGCAGTACTATGGCACTTTAGACGGATCCACTATTCATTCCGGGAGCTGCCTTTCATCCAGCACTGGGAACATTGCCCAGTGGTACCTGACCAAAAGCATTGATAAATGGGGCAACACCATTTTATACACGTACAGCAAGCCACAGGGTCCAACAACAGGCCCAACTCAAGGAGGGCAATCAATCTATCTGTCAACGATAAATTATACCGGATACAATCAAGATCCTGGAAAGTACTCAGTCCATTTTGAAACCGCTACAGCTTCTCGAGTTGACACCCGCTATAATTTAAATTTCGGATTTAAGGTATTAGACAATAAAAGCTTAAGTCGAATTGTAGTTAAATACAACGGCAACGAAGTAAAGTCATTTAAGCTCCACCAAAGTCAAGCGGCATTCTTCAAGACTAAACTTGATAGCATTAGTGAAATGCGCGGAAATGAAGTGTTTTACACCCATAAAATGGAATACTTCCCGGAGCCAGTTGAAAAATATTCCGCAGGTTCTAAAGTCTCTTTGAGTAAGTACAATGTGAATTTTGGAACGGCGAACAACATCCTTCAAGAAAACATTGGAAGCAGTTTAGTACGGGGTGTTTTGCCGAGTCCAATTTTTACAACTGCGTCAACTGGTTTGTCTGTGGGGGGTACAATTGGTGTTGGTCTTTCACCTGCACCATTGCCAAAAGACTACTTTGACCGCGCAAGTACTATAAGTGGTACAATTGGTTATTCTGAGTCAAATAGTCTTGAATTATCTCAATTCATCGACGTGAATGGCGATGGTATTGTTGATTACCTTTTCTACACTGTACTTGGCAAGGCTAAGTACCGACCAGGTAAAATTATTGATGGCCAGATTGCTTTTGATCAAGCTCCACTGGATGTCAACTTGGATGGAATATTTCCAAGTACAATAAACACCGCCCTCAATTTCGGACTAGATTTTGTGGGCAGTAGGAATAAGACTACCGACAAAGAAAAAAAGTATGTAGGTGTTCAGTTGTCCAGCTCAAACTCAGAGACCGAATCGCAGTTCTTGGATTTCAACTCTGACGGTATAATTGACATCACAGAAATTATTGGAAACCAAAGTATAATATCCTTTGGGGCTAAAGATGAACTTGGAAACATTACGTTCAAGCCAAGTAGTGCCGAGACACTTAACAAAGTAGTAAAGGATAAATCCGTATCAAATCCATCTAGTGGAAGTACTACCAAAGAAGTACAAATAGTACGATTCTGGGAAGCGCCAGTGAGTGGCACAGTTTCTATTACTGGTATGGCATATGTAGATAGCATCAATGGCGCTCCGCTTAATGGTGTAATGGCACTAGCTATTCAAAAAAATGGCACCATTATACCAATTTCGGGATCAAATTGGACTAGCGTGCAGGCAGGTGCAGCAAAATCAATAGCAATTCCATCCCTGGTAGTTACAAAAGGTGACCTGATTATGTTTAGAGTCAATCCTGAGCAAGACGGTCAAGAAGATTTCTTAAGCTGGAATCCTCAAATTCAATACACTGGCGCAGTTACATTAGTCGATGGCAGCGGAAACGACTACGGCAATTCAAATTATGATAATGCATTTTTAATTGAAGGTTCGGAGGCCATTTCCCTCAACCCAACCGACACTATTAAGGTTATTTTAAATAGAAACGTTCCGACCATTGGAGTGCCGCTACACTATACAATCAGAATTGAAGAATACAACGTAGATGGAGACTTGATCTCGACCAAGGATTACAAGAACTCGATTATAAATGGCCAAAATACCAATGTATTCACCTACAATGGTATTACAGCACAATTTATTGGCGCATTCAGTCCGTTGTCTAGCTCAAATGGAGCGAAAAGTGTAACAATGTCCTTCTTAATTAATGCATCATCAAATATTCATTGGCCGAGCGCCACTTGGAGACCTGTTGTCGAGGTGAAGTCCGGTTGCAATGCGCCAAATGTGTTTTATCCTAATGTTAATTATAGTATATTCAATAAGTTACAAAAGAATGACGGTGTTACATTGTTGCCAGCGCTTAGCAGCAGCATTAATTATGAACTGTTCCCTGAATTCACCTCAAATAATTGGCCTAGCCTAAATTCTAATCACATAGTCTATTTAGTTGTAAAAAGAAACAATGCCACGGTCGCACAAAAAGCCCTCGAATTTAATGGAAGTGGATTTACGACTAAAGAAATTTTGGGTGACGGCAAGTTAAGTACAACAATATCCAACGTGAACTTTAATGGTTCTGCGGCTTCCTTTGCTGGTGGAGGTACGAATAACTACTCTTTTGAATTTAATATTGAAGATGGTCCTCAATCAGAGTTATTAGCTAACTGGCTTACACAAAATCTCACCGCCCTTAAGATTAAGTCATCGACCAGCACAGTGAGCACTTTTACTGGAGGGAACATGAAATATCATGTCTACTATTCCAAATGGGATGAAGCTACCCGGCCCTTTCTACACTGGGGTCAATTTGGTTGGAGTCCAATAGATGGAAATGAGTACGCCTCGATTCCAATTTCTGCCCTAAAGAGTAAAGTGCATGATTTTGATAATGTAGACTATAGTGCCGCAGGTCCGGACTCCGCTTCCTTTGTAAATACCGGCCAGAGCAATAACCCGTCAACATGGGAGTTCTTCACTTTAAGTGCCACACGGGGTGAATCATGCCAAGGCTGCCGAAGCTACACAAAAACCATTCTGAACACTGAAGTGCTAAGAGACCGTTGGTCCTATTTCGGTTCACATATCGCTGCTTATAAAAATAGCCACGTTGCTCCCGGTTTTTTTGGTGAACGTGAGCGAACAAACTCCAATAAAACGATAGTTCTTAACCCATATAGTGCCTATGGTGTTAGCAATGTCACCGTTTCAAATTCAATTAGCACGCAATTTTCGGCAATTGAATCTAGGGTTGGAATTACCGCGAGTCTACCAAGTAAAGTTGCCTTCTTTACGTCAACAAAGTCTAGTTTGATGGACTTGAATGGCGATCAATATCCAGATATCATTACTTCAACAAGTACAGTAGACGCTCAATTAACGAGCCCGTCTGGTGGGCACAAAGCTGTGAATAATTTTTCTAGCTCAGGTCGGTTATTCAAATCACTAGACGCATCCGCTTCAATAAATATTAATGGCTATTTCACCAACGAAAAGCCAAAATGGTTAAAAAAAGTCGCGCTCATCAATCCACCGACAATTGCGTCTAACTGGACAGTTGAATCATTAGTCGATCTCAACGGCGACGGGTTAGTAGACCGTATTGACAAAGATAACAGCGGCTTAAATTTCGAACTAAACAACGGATCAGGGTTTGACGCCGCAATCACCCTACCACAGCCTATAGGCTTCAGTGACAATTTCATTCAAAATGAGAATACAACGCTTTCAATAAATAAATCTTTTGGGCCAAACGAGTTAACTGACCTCAAATCATACGTGATTAATAAAGACAAAGACACTGTACGTATCGCTAGGAGTGCAGAGATTGGCATGGGTGTGAATGCGAGTTTCACGCGCAATCAACGAATTAATATCGATCTAAATGGGGACGGTTTAACAGATGTGATTGATGTGACCTATGATTCGAATGATGATCCGCAAAGTACCTATGTATTAATGAATACGGGAACGTCGTTCGCACCAGCTCAAAGCTCCTTAGGCTCAGTGTCAATAAAGGGCGGCCAATCAACCACTTTAGGCATGTCGATAAACGCAACTGGCACGTATTCGTGGTACTTCCCTTTGCCCTCAACAAAACTATTAAAATTATCTGGCTCGTTGAGATTAGGGGCTACTTACAGCATCAGTCAAATTAAAAATAGTCTTAGGGATATGAATGGTGACGGCCTTGTCGACTATGTTGTCAATTCAGGCTATAATGAAATTGAAGTATTCTATAATCAAACTGGCTTAACCAACAAATTAAAAAAGGTAATCAACCCATTAGGAGGTTCATTTGAGCTGGAATATGAACGAATTGGCAATAAGTCCGGATTATTTGCTCCAACTATTTCCACCACTGATAGCCTTCAAAATATGGTTTGGGACATGCCCTCATCTAAATGGGTATTGCAAAAACTCAAAATAAATGATGGGGTAAATCTCGCTGTCGGTACTTCAGATCTTGATGGTGATGACAGTCAAGTGCGCTATTTTAAATACGATGGTGGAATACACTCACGTCGCGAACGTGAGTTTCTTGGGTTTACTAGGATACAAACGATAGAAGAAAATCAGAATCCAAATGGAGTGGCATCGTACCCCAAGCGTTTCTTGTCGACGGTTGTAGAATACCTGAGACCCAAAAGCGCCAACGCCCAAGAGTTGCTGGCATTAAACGCCAAGAAAGGACTAATCGCTGCAGAATACAGTTTATTTCATCGCGTTGAAAGAGTAAAAAATCAGAAGCTTGTTGGTAACGAATTAGTTGATTACTATGTAGAGGTGCCTTATGACACCCTCTTAGGAGTTAGCTACAACAAGTATGAATTCCGAGTAGTAGAAACAAAAGGCACCAGCACATCCAGAGGCAGAGTCATTTCAACCAACAATGTTTGGCAGCAACTTGACTTTAAAAAAGACATCGATGCAACTACTGTCTTTCCAGCTATAATAGAGACCAAATCAATGACTTGGCCGATAAAACAAAATCGCAGCAATTATCATGAACAAACCTTTCAACTGGACTACGACCAGTATTTTAATCTCACGCGATATCAAGATTTAGGGACATCATCGCCTGCATCGCCAACACTTGTAGCACTCGACACGTTGGTTACTCAAGTGTATTTGTATAAATACCAGGTCAATGAGTGCGAAGATGAAGGGGTAACGTTGGTAACCCTAAATAATCAAAGTAGTATCCTAGTCGTACCGTGCAAAGAGGATCCTAGCTATAGTACGGATACAATATGGTTAGCCACTGGAGCTAATGATTGCATTGGCGATCCATATGGAGTAACCTATTGCGATGGGCCAATCTTGAGCACGCACCGCAAGCTAGAGAATGTCGTTAGTTATGTCTGGGGATATCAGACTAACACCACATACAGCGGCGAGCGAATTGCAATCATGGAGTATTATGATCCAGTTAATGCGGCAGGTCGCACAGCACAACTTTTAAAGCACTCTGTGTATTTGGGCTCAACGACGCCCGCAAATCTTAAGCGGCAAACAGAGGTTACTGGGCTCTACTTGGGGAATTCCATTTCAAAGTTCAAGACAAAACTTGATGCGAGCTCATGGGCCGAGCAAGAATTGACGTATGATTCAAAAGGAAATGTGGTCCAATTAATTGGCCCCGCGAATCTCAATGGCCAGAGAGCTCAATACAACTACTCCTACGATTTGGATAACCACCAATTCGTCACCGCTGTTTCAAATCACTTTAATGAGAGCTCATGTTACACCTATGACTTGAGTAGAGGCCTATTGCTTCGGACCTTAGATATAAATGGTCATGCCACTCAACTAGAGTACGACCAATTTGGCCGGATTAAGAACGTCTGGGCACCTAAAGAGTTAAGAAGCTCGCAGAGTGGCCCAACCATTTCCTACACGTATTTATTGAAAGATCGCATCGCCATAACGAACCATAACGTTGGCAACTTAGGAAACTACAATGTTGCGCTCACACAAGACCCATTACAATGTCAAATTGCCAGTTTAGGGTCAAGAGACAGCATTACCAATGGAGTGCGAACTGCAACATTCGTCGACGGACTGGGAAAAGCCATACAAGTAAAAACCCAAAAGTCACTTGCCATTGGGGCGGTAAACAGCAAAGCCACTGTGGTCTCTGGAATCAATAAAACTGACAAGTTCGGTCAAGTCGTGCTTACCCGATCTGATTTTATTGATAACTCCACTCCATTTAGAGCTTTGTCAGTTTCAGCATCACCAGAACTGCAAAAGGATTTTGTCTACGATTACCAGCATAGATTAGTTAGTTCATTGAATTGGACTCCGTCTACCAGTAGTGCATCTATTCTAGGTGTTTGGGTGCCTACGTCCACGACGTTCAGTTGGAGTAACGGCTTATTCGGTACAACCCAAGAAATTCTTTCAAGTGCCGGCAACGGCTCTACCCCGAATTCTAAAACTGCAGAGTTCATTGATTCGTACGGTCGTAAAACCAAAAGCATCCAATATTTGGGAACTACGGCGCTAACTACCATGTTTACGTACAACGGGTTAAACGAGCTCCTCGAGGTAAATAATCCCAAAGGACTTAGCACTTACTACTCGTATGACCTCGCCGGACGTCAATTAGAGGAAGTTCATCCCGACCGGGGCACCACAACTATGGAATACGATCCATCGGGTAATGTTATCGAAGTACATAATGAAGCCACGAATCAAACAGGAGTCGGTGGTATTTCAATGAACTACCACTTTGGTCGACTTATATCGAAATCGATGCCCAGTGTTCCTGGTGCGGACATTTATAATGTCGCGTTCACCTACGGATTTAAAAATGATGGTAACAATGGCGCCGGTAGAATTACTCGTGTCGCACAGGGTATTGAATTCAAAGATGATTGGCTTAAGTACGATGAACTCGGTAATGTTTATCAAGAAAAGAAGGATATAGATGTTCCAAACGTTGGATTAAGATCGTACACCACAAAGTTTCACTATGATTCCTTTGGTCGGATTCTGCGGACCATTTATCCTGACAACGATCAAGTTGACTATCAGTATACCAACTTGGGTGAGCTCTATTCAATTACTTCGTCCGTCCCTGCTATTGGTACACAGAGCATTATTTCTAAAGTTCTTTATGACGGATATGGAAACATTGCCAGCATTACACATGGAAATTCGGCGGTAACAAATTACAGCTACACACCCCGCACACGGTCTCTTAGTTCTTCTATTGTAACAGGTAAAAACTCTAACGGGGTGACTTCAACCCTAATTCAGCGCGAGTACCTGTACAACAATAAAGGCATGATTTCGAATATGAATCGAACATTTGACGCAAGTATGATGCTTGGGGGTGAATCGACTCAAGCATTTAACTATTCCTATGATGCGTTGAATCGATTAAGCTCGGCAAATTCCACGATTACAGGTGCACCAGCATATAGCAACAGTTTATCATATGATCCAGTGGGCGGTATTTTATCAAAGCAGTCTAGTGTTTTGGGAAGTCAAACTTTTGCACCGAATGCGGGCGAGATGACTTACAACCTTGACTATACCTACAAACCTAATACGCATCAACTTGCTACGGTGTCCGATGCTGTTAGTGGTGATGAAATGGTCTACACCTACAACTCCTCAGGTAGTATTTCACAAATCGCAACCACAATTAGCAATGGAAAAACCGAGTACAGTGTAGAAGAGAACTTCCTTTGGAATTTTGAACAGTGGCTAATCGCAGTCCAAAACCCACAGGGGATTCATGTGTATATATATGACCATAATGGTGAGCGGATCATGAAATCAAGCCTCACTACCACTCAAGTTCAGATTAATGATGAGGTAGTACAAGACCTCGCATTCTACGATCCATTCACCGTCTACGTGAATCCATACTACGTAATCACATCATTCACCAATGGCGATAAGGTCAGTAAGCACTACTACATGGGTACGCAGCGCGTCGCGAC
>Ga0164293_10000375_pt1 | contig 34854 bp, 36 predicted proteins | sample GEODES118metaG_FD_111487 | JGI IMG/M metagenome (GOLD analysis project Ga0164293, IMG submission 111487) | Eutrophic lake water microbial communities from Lake Mendota, Wisconsin, USA - GEODES118 metaG | ecosystem: Environmental > Aquatic > Freshwater > Lake | place: USA: Lake Mendota...
GCCGACGCTTTAAATAACATTGAAAAACGCCCCCTTTATGTTTTAAATTATTCTTCACTTATTCCTCTCCGGGATTATAATCTACCTGCTGCCATTTGCCGGCAATGAGTTTGGATGTTATCGTAATTGTTTTTTCACAATTGGGGCAGGCTTGTATTTGCTCTACCATTTCTGTTTTTACGAATTTATGATCCATCCATTCATATTTGTATGTAATGCTGTGCCATGTATTTTGCTTAGTATAATTTCTTTCTTCAACATAGCCTGTTGCCGTTTTATTGTTGAAGTTGAAAGTAAAACTGCCTGAACTTAAAAATTCATCTTTTATATTTTTGCCTTTCTCTTTGTCGTAGATATAATAGTCAAATTTTTCGCAATAATAGCTCGTGTTATGAAATACAACATTGCTGTCATGTGCTATTCTCGTGTCTATTTTACCATCAAAATTATAATCGGCATGCTGTATATACTGTTTGGTTCTGAAGTCGTAAAGGCATAAACTCTCGTTCAGGCGCCTGCCTCCTGCTTCATTTATACTATTATGCGGTGTCAGGTAATCTTGTATTTCCCATTCTATCAATTGCCAATAATTATTCCATCGTTTATAAGTGTCTATCTTATTTGTTTTTGACATCTGCTGCATGGGATATTCGGCTATCACTAATTTATGTTCTTTTAAATGGAGATATAAATAAGGAGCTTTACTCATCAATGTATCTAAAACAAATTCCCTTAAAACATTATCAAAGATGTAAAAGTCTATATGGGGTTTCGGTTTACCATATACGATGCAATAATCCATATCCCTATCTTCATCCAGATCGAATGCTAATTTTGCATTGTTAATTTCAGTATAAGTATCCAGATATTCATACAAATAGGCACTGCTAAATTGCTCTATATTTTTTTTAAGGTAATACCTTTCCATACCCTCATTGCCATTCGCTAGCTTGTGGGCTATGAAAGCTTTCAAGCCGGGAATTTCTTCATAAGCACCAGCTTCTTTTTTCGACTGTGTTCTATGAGGTAAAGTATCATTTGTCTTGATAAGATTATTGTTTGAAGCAGTGTCCTTTGGTGGTTGCTGTTTTGTAAGCACCCTACCAGTACCATTCCAAAGTATAAGCCTTTAACTTTAATTTTACAACTACATGGTTTTATTTACTTGCCAGTTTTGCGGTGTAACTGTCCGTCATTTTAACACCTTCAATTGTTGACGCAGCCGGCTGGTGTTTTCAACAGCTGCTCGAAATGAAAATGCCAACAAATTATTTTTTATAAAGAGCTGTAGATGGCAGCATCAGGGTGTTGGTAATCGGCTAGTAAACCAGGCCGAGGCCAAAGGAGTAGTTAAGATAAATACATAAGGTAAGGCACAGGTTGATAACCTGTGCCGGAATTTTGTTGTGCCTAAACTAAAAATGTAAAAATATCAGATGCTTGTATTTTTATACAGTCTGATCGTCAATTGTTGCGTCCGGTGCATTACTTTTTACGGATGCAATACCATTGTCTCTATTTGTTTCATTTTCATACATCTCACTCGTTGCAATGATTTGTCCATTGGTTGCCATGAGATTAAAGTACGCTTTTCCGTTTGAAGATGTTTTGCTGTTAAACCTACTGTCGTCCTGTGAATTTTTGCGAACAGATTCAATTCCATTTTCGCAGTTTGCTTTAGTTGTGTAACCTTCGCTAGACAGAATACTGTATCCGCTATCAGCTTTTAGGTTAAACTGAAATTCTCCGTTTGTTCTTTTGGTAATTACAAATTTGCCCATAGTTTTTATTTTGAAGTTATTAAATGTTTTTAATTAATGTGCCAGTGTTTAAGAATATTCTTCTTTTTTGCTAAAAATTTAATAGAGTTCTTGTGGGAAATAGTTTTCAAGGCTATTCTTCAGCAGCAGAAACGCAAAGTCCGCTATGAGTAACTTTGGCTAGCAGGTAGTTTTATAAACGCAAAGTCCGCAAAGAGTGACTTCATGCCTCTGTAAGTTCTCCTGACCTGATGTGAAAAAATCTTTTGGTGGTTACTCGTATTTCAGCCAAAAACCCATCATCACAAAAACAATTTTTTAAGAAAATTTCCCGCCGCTGCCTGGTCTACCGACCAGCAGCAAGAAAACGCAAAGTCCGCTATGAGTAAGTTTGGCTAGCAGGTAGTTTTATAAACGCAAAGTCCGCAAAGAGTGACTTCATGCCGCTTCTTCTGGCGCCGGTGTTCTAGGGGATCACCGGTGTCTACAAGGTCTGCCGGTTTGCAACCTGTTATCTTACGACGGTTCCCTTGTAACGACGAGTCCCTATGTAGTTTTTTATTCTTATGGTGGAATAGAGGAAGGAAACACGTTTTTGAAATAAATGTCTAGTCCTTCACATACACTTTCACATCTAACCTCAACCAGTTGCCCTCCCACTCTCTTGCCTGTATCGTTGAATAAAATGCTTTGCCTGCATCCATGAGCCTGGATATCACTTCATTTTGGTTTTGCGAAATTCTCCTGCCCATGCCCACACATTGCCATACATACGTTTATGCAATGCTTTTAAAAATTCTTCGGTAAATACTGCATCGGGTTTAAAAGAACGCCTAAGGGACCACAAAACTGCCTGTTCAATATTCTGTTGCTCAAACTCGTCTAATTCGCCACGGGTGGCAATGGTTTCAATTAACAACCCTTCTTTTTCGTCTTCGTCCAGTGGCGTTTGTCCATCTATATAATTTAAATCTAATCCCATAAAGTTTTAGGCATTTCAGTTTTTATAATAGTGGTTCTTTCCTGTATTGCTTTTACAATTCGTTGTTTGGTATTCTCCTGGGCTTCCAGTTTCATAGTATTGTTTGTTCGCATTACTATTTGTGTAGCCAGTTCTTTAGCCTTGCGTTCAATCAATAATTCTAAAGAACCATCATTTGGAACAAAGCCATAAACCAATTGCATATCCAATGCCCTTGCTGCCTCTCGTAGTGCTTTGATGGTAATAGATCCGTCTTTTTCCCTGCGTTCAATATCCTGCACGCTCTGTTTGGTAATAGAAAGGCGGTTGCCTAATTGCAACATGCTCATGCCAATGGCATTGCGTATGGCTTTTATTCATCCTGTAGGAGGTGGAGCTACCTTTTGCAAACTGGCGTAAGCCTGCATTTTGGTGTTCAACTGCTGTATCTGTAATGACTTTTTGCCCATGATAGTAAAGTTATGCTTTGACTAAACAAAGGAAAATGTACGAATATAATATGACGAAGTACAAAAATATGTAAGCCTTTAGACTGACTTACCAACAATAGATGTAAGGGGATAGTTTGACTATTGTATTAGAGTAAATGGGAAATGAGGATTTGAGGACAAGCGGACTACAATTCATTTTTGCTACAATTCCGCAAAACCTCATATCCTTAAATCCTCAAATAGGAACTATTGAGGATTATTGGCGTTGAGGTTGGTGTACTGGTCGTGACCATCGTTCTGGATAATATCAGCATCTTTAAACTCCTTGATGTACTATTCATTTGTTGCTACTTGTTGCAGTATGTTGCTGGGTAGTGCTACTTGGTGCATTATTTCGCCTGACTTCCATCAAACTGATATGTGGGCAACAAAATAGCCAATTGGGCAACAACTGGGCAACAAAAAAGAGAAAGTAAAGTGTACTGAAACTCAACAAAAAACAGGCACTTAACAAACAAAAGAAAGTAAATTACTTTCCGATACAAAACTTACTAAAAATATAATCCAGCTTATCTTCATTCGTTACTTCACCGGTGATTTCGCCCAGGTAATACAGGCTCTGCCGGATATCTGCCGCTAATAAATCGCCCGAAATTTGCCGATCGAGGCCGTTACCTATATCCTTTAATGATCGGGCAATGGCAACTAAAGCTTCCAGATGCCTAGCATTGGTTACGATTCCTGTATCCGCATGATCGCCCTGTTGAACAACGCTATCATAAAGCCGCTTTGTTAATCGGACTATTCCTTCATCTTGTTTTGCAGATATAGAAAGAACGCCATCTATTCCATAATCCTTAATGCCTAAATCTGCTTTGTTGGATACCAGCAGATATTTTATATCCAGTAATTCAAATTCCTTTACCTGTTGTTGCAGGTTTTCGGGTGTTTCAACCGACCCGTCGAATATATACAATACCAGATCGGCAGATTTCATTTTCTCCCTGCTTCGTTCAATGCCGATGTTCTCTATAGTGTCGGTACTGTGATTTCGGATTCCTGCAGTGTCGATCAATCGGAATAAAATGCCCTGTATGTTTAGTGTTTCTTCAATGGTGTCGCGCGTGGTTCCGGCAATTTCACTTACGATAGCGCGATCTTCATTTAAGAGCCGGTTGAGTAAGGTTGATTTGCCTGCGTTCGGTTTACCGATAATGGCAACCGTAACCCCGTTCTTGATCACATTGCCCAATTGGAAAGAATGAATCAATTGTGCCGTCTTCTCCTGCAGGGCATTTATCAATGCATAAAATTTTGTCCGGTCGGCGAATTCAACATCCTCCGTTGCAAAATCTAATTCCAGTTCTATCAAGGCGGCAAACTGAATCAACTGCTCACGCATCGCCGCCAGTTGCTGTGAAAATCCACCACGGATATTGTGCAAGGCGGTTTTTTGTGATGCCCGGGTATTGGCTGCAATGAGGTCGGCTACCGCTTCTGCCTGCGTCAGATCTAACTTACCATTGATAAATGCACGTTGGGTAAACTCTCCAGCTCTTGCTAATCTCGCTCCCTGCTGTACACAGGCATTGATGATCTGTTGTTGTACATACAGACTTCCATGGCAATTGATTTCCACCGTATCTTCTCCCGTATAACTTTTCGGACCACGATATAAAGCCAACACCACTTCATCGATCGCTTCTTCAGCATTTTTCAATAGACCGACATGAAGGGTATGACTCGCTTGATTCAATAAATTTTTAGAAGGAAATAATTTTCCTGCGATCGAAAAGGCTTGAGGACCACTTAACCTGATCACAGCAATAGCAGCCAAACCCGGAGCTGTAGCCAACGCTACAATCGTATCATTCCAACCCGACAATTTGTTATTCATATCGCAAAGATATTCGCTTCAAGTAACGAAACGGCTTTGCATGAGGCGCGAAATTAGAATTACTTCTGCCTGGCCGTACTGCCGTAAAGGAACGAAAATTGTAACAGCGAGTCCCTATGAAGTTATTTAGTGTTGTGGTGGAATTGAGGAAGGAGACTCGTCTTGAAAGAAGTAATACCAATGTGATTTATATAATATCCCAATATTTTATAAATCTTACAGTGGTAAATGCCGATGGTATCAAACAAATAGTACAATGAGGCGATAGCCGATATTGGACTATATTGTTTGTCCAATCGGTATAAGACCGCCAACCCATAGATAGCCAAACTATGGAATAAAAAAAGCCCCGGTAAAATACTGAGGCTTTTGTCAATCTAATCTAAAAAATTTATTCCGGAATCACCCAGGTTATGGGCTGGCGTTTGTATGAAATTACATTCCGTCCGTTTTGAATCGCCGGTGTCCATTTACCTGATTTCTTGATAGCACGAACACTTTCCTGCTCCATACCATAACCATGTGCTGATTCAGGAACCACATCACTCACTGAACCGTCTTTAGCCACAACGAAACGTACCATTACGGTGTAAGTTCCCGGAGGAGCACTGTTGTTTCCAGGTACTTCACTATCCAGGTTATTACCCAGGTACCTTCTCCATGCACCATCTCCTCCAGGATATCCGGCTTCCACTTCTACTTTGGTGAAGATCTTGTTTTCATCATCATCTACTTTAGGTACTTCAACCACCTGTGTTCCCTTATCCTCAACCGGAGCCTGAACGATTTGTTCCTTATTTTCGCTTACTATCGTTTCGGTACTGATTACCTGATCTTCTTTGATTTCCTCGATCTTTTCATCAGGCTTAACTTCCTCATCTTTTACAATTTTAGGAGGTGTGAATTTAACCTGATTCACTTCAGGAGGTGGTGGAGGTGTTGGAGGCGGCGGTGGTGGGGGTGGCGGCGGTGGCTCATCTTTCTTCACTTCTGCCATTTGAGTATCTAAAACATCAATCTCATTTTTGTCTTTATTTTTACCAACAATATTGGCGAAAACAGTACCCAAAAAGATGAGTAAAAGTAAAGCTCCTGTAATCAGAAGTGCCTTGGTAAGCCTCGAACTGTATGATTTCCGCAGTTCATATGCGCCGTAATTTTTGTTCCTCCCATCAAAAATGATGTCGAGTACATCGGCATTTAAAATTTTATTTACATCCATATTAATCGCTTTGCTTAATTAGATTCAAAATAAGTTGCAATTCCACAAAATTATCTGATATTATTTGCCTCTTCTGTTCTCCGTATGAGCAAATCTTCTGTTTCCGTGATATCTACTTCTGCATAGTGACCCGGAGGTACATCACAGATAGACATTTCATCCAGAATATCAATGGCATTTTTAAAAGTGGATTCCTTATCCGACTTGATAATAAACATCAGGTCATCAATATTGGTGGCTTTTTTCTTGGCAACAATCAACTCTCTGATTTCTTTAAAGCTTGTGCTTTTAAATTGTTCACTGAGCTTATCGGCCTCAAGCTGCCCGTAATAATAATAAACCTGATCTCCTTTTCCCAGCAAAATTGTCATCGCGCCGGAATTCTTCACCTTAAGGATTTGTGTAGAGTCATCTTTGGGTTCATTCATTTTCATGGCCGTAGACTGGCTCATGGTGGTGGTGAATACAAAGAAGGTAATCAACAGAAATCCGAGGTCAACCATAGGAGTAAGATCTACCCGGGTGGATAATTTTTTACTTTTCTTGACGCCCGGCCCTTTTTTATGGCCGCCGCCCGACGAAGTATCCATTTCTGCCATAGCAATATTTTTTTATTGATTAAAGTTATTTAGTGTTTCCCTTTTTATACAATTCAGAACCCACCGGAACAGCTTCGCCATTGGTTACAATCCTGAATTTGTAAATCTCATTCTTTTTGAATGCTTCCTTAATTCTTTTGAATGAAGGATAGAGAGCAGCATTATCACCTTTTACGAGGAGCATTTCTTCCAGCTTTTTCTGATCGGTGCCTGCATAAACATTGGTGATACTGCGCATCCAGTCGATCATCTCATTATTGGTGCTGTCGGTTGGGATGCCCGGTAATTGACCGGCCGGTATTTCTCTTGCCGCATTTAAAGATGATTTGATTTGACCTAACGGCAAGCCGATGAATGCAGCTTTTTTCCATTTTGCCATTTCACCGGGAGTAAGGCCTATTCCTTTGATATCATTGATATTTTGAAGAATCTCTCCTTTTTTGGTATCATCGCCCAACATCAGGAATGCCTTCCCTTCTTTGGTGAGGGTGATCAGGATAGACTTATCCGGAGCTGCCTTTGATGAAACGGAAGCCGGCGGCGTAACGGAAAGCACTTCAGGCGGTTTTTGCTTGGTTGCCAGAATGAAAAACGACAACAGCAAAAACGCCACATCACACATCGCCGTCATATCGATAGCTGTGCTTTTACGTGGTATTTTAACTTTTGGCATGTTATTTTTTTAGGACGTTACTATTAAGATGCAAAGATTTCATTCTTCCATACTTATTTGTACAGAGAAGCAAATGATTGGGTTAACGTAAATCCTGATTCATCAATACCATAAGTGATGCCGTCAATTTTTGTAGTAAAGATGTTATAGAAAATGATAGCAAAAGCTGATGTTCCGATACCTAATGCCGTATTGTACAGGGCCTCAGAGATACCCACCGACAATTTACTTGCCGCAGCACCACCGCCACTGTCTTCACCAAGCGCAGAGAAAGAACGGATCATACCCAATACCGTTCCTAACAGTCCTAACAGAGTTGCAATAGAAGCAATAGTTGAAAGGAAAACCAGGTTTTTCTCCAGCATCGGTAATTCCAGAGATGTAGCTTCTTCTACTTCTTTTTGGATGGCCATTACTTTTTGTTCGCTGCTCAGTTCGTGGTTATTCACCATGTCTTTGTAACGGTGTAAACCGGCCTTCATCACATTGCCAACGGAGCCTTTTTGTTTGTCGCATTCTGCTAAAGCAGCATCAACATTCTTATTGGCCAGATGGTATTGTACTTTGCGGATGAAATCTGCATTATTTCCTGTACCATTGGCTTTACTGATGGTCATAAACCTTTCAATCACAAAAGTGAGCATGGTAAGGAACGTACCGATCAGGATAGGTACGATGATTCCTCCTAGATACATTTTGCTCAATGCTGTTTTTGGAGCATCCCTTTCCGGCCAGAAACCGCCATTTTCACTACCTACACCAAAATTAGATCCAGCCCCCAAAATGAAACGCCAAATGATGTAGCCGCCTATTAAACAGGCTACCGGGGCAATCAAAGAAATAATGTTACTTGATTTTTTAGCCTGTACTGAAGTTACCGGCTTTACGGTTGCAGTTGGTCTAGTTTCTGCCATAACAATCTGATTTTAATTTGTTAAAGTTTAAATTCTTTTGATAAAATTAGGGTTACAAAACCAATTAAAAAAATACGTAAAAATTAAACATTAATTTTTTTAACCGGGATGCACAAGTTAAGTAAATAAATGAAAGTTTTCTTTGGCGAAAGTTAAATTTTTATTTCCTCAAACAGGGAAATACGATATTAGGAATTTTATGAATGCCTGTTATTCATAGCGTAACGCTACAATAGGATCGAGCTTCGATGCTTTGATGGCGGGATACAAACCTGCTCCCAGTCCAACCACTGTACATACTATGATTCCGGCAATAACCCATCCCCAGGGAATAACGAGGCCGGTATGGAGGAGCAATGCAACAATATTACCGATCAATATTCCGGCAATAATTCCGGCCACAGCGCCCATCAAACTGATCAGTACCGATTCAAATAAAAACTGGGAACGGATATCTTTTCGGGTTCCCCCAAGGGCTTTCACTAAACCGATTTCCTTGGTCCGTTCATTTACGGCAACCAGCATGATGTTCATCAATCCTATGGCAGCTCCGATAAGGGTGATAAAGGCGATACCGATGGTTCCTTTTTCCAGAAAACCCAGGTTGGTAAGCAAAGATTCCGCAATGCTGTCGCTTTTATCGATATAAAAATTATCGGCTTCTTTGATTTCGAGTTTTCGCACAGGGCGGAATACCGACTTGGCTTCGCCGGTAGCGAGCTCCATAAGTTTGAGATCGTTTACCTGCACGGCAAGGGTATAACTATTTCCTAGTCCGGCATAAAGTCTTCTTACATTATTATAGGATGTAATCACCACTTTACTGGTGTTGAAAAAAGCACTTGAACTCTTTTCCTCAAGTACGCCGAGTACCCGGAAAGGTATATGGTCAACCCTGATTACGGCATCGATGGCTTTGGCATGATTGCCCGGAAATAGTTTTTCGGCTACTCCGCTCCCGATCAGGCAAACACTTTGTCCGGAACTTACTTCAGTATGAGTAAAGTTGCGCCCTACCGCAATCTTGTAACCGTTAAGTTCAAGATAGTTTTCGTCGCCTCCAAACAAATTCACATCCGGATTGGTTTTTTTGGTATTCGTATTTACTACAATCGAACCCGGGCCTCTTAAGGCAATGCCAACTTTTGCTCCTGGAAATTGGTAACGGGCGGCAAATGCCCTTGCTTCCTGCAAACTGATGGGAATACCGGTATTTGAATTCCTTTCTTTTTTTGAATTGCGGTTCGATTTTGTGGTTTCACTCCTGCCCCCGCCGAACCTGAAATTCCTTTCCTTATAGCGGATGCTGAACGAATTGGCCCCCATGGTGGAGAAGCTGCTGGTAAGGCTGTTGCTTGCTGCCTGGATAGCGGTGATGATGAGGATGAGGGCGAATATCCCTAATGCAATGATAATAACAGTAATGGCTGTACGCAGTTTATTCCCCTTGATATTCTTCCACGAAAGTACGAGTGAATCCTTGTATGTCATACCTGTTTATTCACCTAAAGATAAGCAACACCCTGCGTTTAATACAGAAGTTTGATAAACGGCGATCAATGGTACATCCAACCAACCAGTATTTCGGGATAGATACCTATAACGATGATCAATATCGCAGTGATGAGCAACATGGCTTTAAATGAACCGGTGAGTTCCGTTTCACGGGTAAGTGGAAGATTGCCCGGCTCTTTGAAATACATGGCCTGTATCACCCTGAAATAATAATAAGCACTTACAGCAGCAAAAAGTACGGCAACGATAACTACCCAGAAATTATTCCCGTTTTCAACAGCGGCCATGAGCATGAAGAATTTACTTTGAAATCCTGCCGTCAACGGAACACCGGTGAGCGATAACAGAAAAACAGTTGCGGTGAATGCCAGTAAAGGTTGTTGCCGGGCTAAGCCGTTGAAACCATCGATGGTATAATCTTCCATCTTGATGAGGATGGCAAAGAAACCGATAGTGGCCAGGCTATAAGCAGCAGCATACAGCAGGATACCTTCTTTAGCGCGATCGTTCAGGGCAAACACTGCCAACAACATGAATCCAGCCTGGGCAATACTCGAATAAGCCAGCATCCTTTTCACACTTTGCTGAAAAACGGCGGTTACATTTCCTATAAGTAGTGTTGCGATGGTGATGAATATGATCAGGTGCTGCCACTGGTCGTGCATATTGCCAAATGCATTTTGAAATAACCTGAGGAAAGCGAAGAATCCGGCTGCTTTCACAATCGTGCTCATGAATGATGTGAAAACAGTGGGTGCTCCGTCGTACACATCGGGTGTCCAGAAATGAAAGGGTGCTGCCGAAACTTTAAAAGAAAGGGCAACCAGCATGAATACCAGTCCGAAGGCTATCAACACAGGCATCGGACCAACCCCGATCTGCAGATGCTGCAGGTAAAAAGATGCAGTTGGATTACCTCCGAACAAGAAAGCGATTCCCATCAGCATGATACCGGTTGAAAAGGCTCCCATCAGGAAATACTTCAGCGCGGCTTCGTTACTTTTTAAATTTCGCTTATCGCTTCCTGTTAGTATATACAACGGTATGGAAATGATTTCAATACCGATAAACAAGATGAGCAGCGTATTGAAAGTAGCGGCAAGTGAAACCCCGCAAAGCACAAAAAAGATGAGGGCGAAATATTCAGCTACATGGCTACCCACTTTTTCCACATCTGCCCCACTGAGCAGGAAGAAAACCAGGGTACAACCGAAAATGACAGCAAGGAAAGCCAGGTTGAAACTATCCATCTGCAGCATATCGTGAACCTGGATATTGAAAAAGCTTTTCTTGGTGGCCAATTCTACAGCATTGGCGGCAAAAACAAGCAGTAGCCCGGTGATAGCGATGAACTTGGGCGCTTTTTTGCTTTTCACAAATACGCCACAGAACATCATGATCACCCCCCAGATTGCCGTTAATATTATTGCGTTCATAATTATTTGCTATAATGTTTCTTGCTTCGCTATTTTAACCGCATCAATAATTGGTTTACCGATTCTTTGGTAAGATCTATCAACGGTTGCGGATAAACGCCAAATACGAAAACCAGTGCAACGATGATCACCAATACCAACTTCTCTGTAATCGAAAGATCCGGAAAAAAGTTACTAACCGGTTTCCATTCTCCATAAAAAACTTTCTGGATCATATTCAATGTATACACTGCGGAAAGGATGATGCCAATCCCCGCAATCGCAGCATACCAGTGGTTGTACTGAAATAATCCGGTAAACATCAGCAATTCGCCTGTAAATGCATTGGTAAGCGGTAAGGCGATATTAGCGAGGGCTACTATCACAAAGAGGATAGTAAGCTTGGGAGCTTTTTGTGCCAGTCCACCCAATTGAGAAATTTGTTTGATGCCTGTTTGCCGTTCTATCATATTAAGCACCACCCACATACCGATGATGTTAATACCATGATGAAATAGCTGTATCATGGTTCCCTGAATACCTACCGGATTGAGGGTAAACAATGCTGCACACATTAAACCGATATGCGCTATCGAAGAATACGCCACTAATTTCTTCAAGTTATCCTGCACCATCGCCAAACAACTGGCGTAAACAATTCCAATCATGCAAAGAATGATTACCACCTCATTAAAACGTAAGGTTGCTGCCGGGAACATTGGAATCAACCATCGGATGGCACCGAAAAGCCCCATCTTGACCATGATACCACTCAATACCATGGTAACCGGAGTAGGCGATTGGTCGTAGGCATCGGGCTGCCAGGTATGAAAAGGAAAAACCGGCATCTTAACGGCAAATGCAATGAAGAACAACCAGAACAAACCAAATTGCTCTTTGCTGCTTAATGCCGCATTATAGAATGAACTCAGGGAAAAAGAATGAGCTACCACCGTACCATCTTCAAAAGTGCGCGAACCGGTTTGCAGGTAAACATAAATGATTCCAATCAGCATCAGTAATGAACCGGTAAAGGTGTACACAAAAAACTTAAACGTGGCTTGAATGCGTTTTTCGCCTCCCCATCGGCTTGCCAGAAAATAAACAGGGATAAGCGCCAGCTCCCAGAAGAAATAAAAACTCAAAGCATCAAGTGAACAAAAAACACCCATAAGCCCTGCCTGAGTCAACAGCAACAATCCATAAAAAGAAGGCGCCGATACGTACTTCGTTCGTGAAGCCGACATCAGCACTAAAGGAAATCCGATGGCAGTAAGTAAGGTGAGTAACCTACCGGTACCGTCGATGCCAATGAAATAATTAGCCCCGATGTATTTAAGCCAGATATAATTTACATTATTGAAATGCAGGTACTTCTTATCGTTAGTATAAAAGAGACTGGCAATTGAAACGCCCAATACAAGTAAAGAAGCCAGTATGGAAATCGTTTTTGCAGACTGCTCTTTACGGCAAAGAAAACAGATGATGCCGGCAACCAATGGCAACCAAATCAGCAAATCAGGAAATGAAAAGTAATTACCCAAAGTAAATTATTTTTTACAGAAACAATTGAATGATAAATAAAAGCAACATTCCGATCACCATCAGCAACACATAAGCCCCTACCTGTCCGCTTTGCAACCATCGCAACTGGCGGCTTCCATAATTCACTGCACGTCCAACTCCATTTACGGCATCATCTATGATTCGCTTCTCCACAAACTGATTGAGAAAATTTGAAAAGCCTCTGATGGGTTTAACAATTATGGCATCATACAACTCGTCGATGTACCATTTATTCTCAAGCCATTTTGTAAACACATTATTTTGCTCAGTGCTGTAACGCCTGAATCTGAATACAGCAATGAAAATCGAAACAATAACCAATAAGGTAGAAACTGCCATCAGTATATATTCCGTATTGTGCGATAGATGATGGGTGGTTGATTTTACAACAGGTGATAAGAAGGCTGCCAGTTCATGATGGCCACCAAGGGCTTCCGGTACACCGATATAACCACCGATAACACTGAGAATGGCCAGTATGATCAAAGGAATCGTCATGGCGTTCGGACTTTCATGCAGATGATGCTCCTGCTCATGCGTACCCCTGAATGTTCCTGAAAAAGTAAGGATGTACAGTCTGAACATATAAAAGGCAGTTAGCAGCGCTGTGAATAATGCTATACCATAAAGCAAAGGACTATGCGCAAAGGTTCCGGCCAAAATTTCATCTTTAGAAAAGAAACCGGATAAGCCCGGAATTCCTGAAATAGCCAAACAACCGATCAGGAAAGTGATGCTTGTTATTTTCATGTGCTTATGCAAGCCACCCATGTTCCGGATATCCTGTTCGCCACCCATGGCATGAATTACACTACCACTGCCCAGGAACATCAGCGCTTTGAAGAAGGCATGAGTTAACACGTGGAAAACAGCGGCAACATAATTACCTGTGCCGAGCGCAAGAAACATGAAACCAAGCTGACTGACGGTGGAATAGGCCAATACTTTTTTGATATCATACTGACGCAAAGCAATGGTTGCCGCCAGTAATGCGGTTGCCAATCCGATAACAGTTATAACGGATTGAGTGATGGGAGCCAGAGAAAAAAGGGCATTGCTTCTGGCAATCATATAAATACCTGCTGTCACCATCGTGGCGGCATGGATCAACGCACTTACGGGTGTTGGGCCCGCCATAGCATCCGGCAACCAGGTGTAAAGCGGTATTTGGGCACTTTTACCGGTTGCGCCCACGAAGAGTAACAAAGTAATTCCGGTGATATCCGTAGCAGTTAGTTTAGCCAAATTAGCCGCATTGAAAACTTCGTCATATTGCACCGTACCCAGTTTGCTAATCAGCCAGAAAACGGCCAATAAAAATCCGAGGTCACCGATCCTGTTCATGATAAAAGCCTTCTTTGCTGCATCGGTATAGGCTTCATTCTTATACCAGTAGCCAATCAGCAGATACGAGCAAAGCCCTACTCCTTCCCACCCGATAAACATCACCACAAAATTGCCTCCCATTACCAACAGCAACATCGAAAAAACAAATAAATTCAAATAAGCAAAATACTTCGCATAATCCTTACCGTCTTCTTCATGCATGTATGCAGTAGAATACACGTGGATGAGAAATCCAACACCGGTGATGATGAGCAGAAACAAGCTGCTCAGTGCATCAATAGTAAAATTGAAAGGAATGGTAAAACTTTCAAGCCGGATAAAATCAAAATAATGCAGGGTTTGATGGAAATTTCCTGCTTTCACCTGCATGAATACCAGCAAGCTGAGTACGAATGAAGCCAGTACGGTGATTGAACCAATAAAACCTGAAACAGCTTTAGGAAGCGAGTTTCTACCCAATCCATTGATCAGGAACCCTATCAAAGGTAAAATCGGTATCAACCAAACCATGTTCATTATATTACTCATAACCAGTTATATTCCTGCTGTTGTATGCCACAATCGTGGCTACACTAAAGCATGTCAGTTCTTTAGTCTGTTTAAAAAATTGATATCCACTGAATGTATATTCCGGTACATCATCACGATTATCGCAAGGCCAACACTCACTTCTGCTGCGGCCACCACCATGATAAAAAAAACAAAAATCTGGGCATCACTTGCAAAAGTGGGTAATGCCTTGGCAGCCGGACTCATAGCATGCATCTTAGAAAAAGCAACCAACAACAGGTTCACTGCATTCAACATCAATTCTACACACATGAAAATGATGATCGCATTGCGACGAACCAATACACCTATCACCCCGATGGTGAAGAGGGTTAAGGAAAGGATGATATATGCTTTGATATCCATTTGCTTATTTTATGGCATTGCAGTATTACTTTGCAATGTATGAGAATAAAAAGCGATGATCATTTTTCAGTAATATCGCTTTTTTACAATATCCTATTCTTTCTTACCGATAATCACTGCACCTATCATGGCACTCAAAAACAAAACACTGCTGATTTCAAATGGCAGCACATAATTGGTGAACAACGCATGGCCCAATACTTTTATCAATCCGCTATCCCCGGTACTCATGAGTACGGGCTGGGCCACATCTATCTTCATCATTGCTGCAATAAGTACGAGTAACAAACTGCCTCCAGAAAGTATTCCGATCAGCCTGAGCCGGTAATTCTTGATCGGTTCGGTTTCTGCATTGAGGTTCATCAGCATCACCACAAAAAGGAAAAGAACCATGATGGCTCCTGCATAAACGATGATATTTACAATCGCCAGAAATTGTGCATTGAGCAGGATATAATGACCGGATATAGCAAAGAAAACTACAATCAACCACAATACACTATGTACGGGGCTTTTGCTGCTGATCATCATGACCGCACTGCCTATGGCCATCAGTGATAATAAAATAAATGCTATTGTGGTTATGCCCATGCTTCCTGATTCTTTAACTTACCTTTTCTTTGTTCGACTTGTTTCCCAATGCTTTTTTATAGGCTTCCGGCTCATTTACCGGATGCGGGATCAAAAGGTCGTTTTTGGCATAAATAAATTGTTTGCGCTGATAATCTGCGGGAGTGAATGTTTCACTGAGGTAAATGGCATCTTTGGGACAGGCTTCTTCGCACAACCCGCAAAAAATACAACGCAGCATATTGATTTCATATTTAGCTGCATATTTCTCTTCCCTGTAAAGATGTTCTTCTCCGGGTTGACGTTCTGCTGCTTCCATGGTAATAGCTTCAGCCGGACATGCTACGGCACAAAGTCCGCATGCGGTGCAGTTCTCCCTGCCTTCCTCATCGCGGTTGAGCACTTGCAATCCTCTAAAAACTGGACTAAACGGACGTTGTATTTCCGGGTAGTTGATGGTAGGTTTCTTCTTAAAGATATGACTGAACGTGATCATCATCCCTTTAAAAATAGCAGGCAGGTACATCCGCTCCAAAAAACTCATCGGCTTGCGCTCTACTACTTTTACTCTGTTGGTTAATGCTTGCATAAAATTTAAAAGGTTTGCAAAAATAATGTTTCCCTTCAGATCATTTATTAAAATATAAAATTACTGCTCCGGTTACCAGCATATTGAATAATGCCAGCGGAATCAGGATCCTCCAGCCCAAGTGCATGAGCTGGTCGTACCGGAACCTTGGTATCGTCCACCGTACCCACATAAACAGGAAGATGAAGAAAATCACTTTCCCCATCAGTGCTGCAACACCAATCAATGCGGCGATGTTGGGCGATAAACCGGCTTCATCTACAAAAGGCATATCATATCCACCAAAAAACAAGGTAGCCATGATCACACTACTGATGAACATATTGATATATTCTGCAAAAAGATAGAACCCGAGTTTCATCGAAGAATACTCGGTGTGATAACCACCTATCAGTTCATTCTCTGCTTCAGGAAGATCAAATGGAGTTCGGTTACATTCTGCAAATGCACAGATCAGGAAAATTAAAAAACCTAATGGTTGTTTTAAGATATTCCATCCCAAAAAACCACCCCAACCCCCTTGCTGTTGCTGTACTACCATTTCTTTGAGGCTGAGGGTTCCGGTAACCATCAGTAATGCTATCAATGAGATGCCCATGGCCAGTTCATAACTGATGATCTGTGAAGCTGCTCTCAATCCTCCCATCAGGGAAAACTTATTGTTACTTGCCCATGATCCGATCATGATGCCATAAACCCCCAAACTCACTACCCCAAAAACATACAGCACACCAATATTGATATCGGCAATCTGCAAACTTACATCGCGACCAAAAAATGAAATCTTATCTCCCCAGGGAATCACAGCACTGGTCATTACCGCCGTAAGCATGGCAAGGGCCGGACCAAGTATAAAAAGAAATTTGGAAGAAAAATTCGGTATGATTTCTTCTTTGAAAAAAAGTTTTAATCCGTCTGCAAGCGGCTGAAGCAAACCGAATGGCCCTGCACGGTTGGGTCCCCGCCTGTCCTGAAGGATAGCTGCCACTTTCCTTTCAGCAAAAGTGGTGTACATAGCAATAACCAGTGAGGCCGAAACCACCACTACTATCAATACCAATTTTTCAATGACCATGGCCAGGTCTATCGCTAACATCATAATTTGTTGTTGATCCGCACTGCCGGATTCATTTATAGTTGATCAATCGGTTTTCGTCTATCCTTTATCGGTATTAGGCCCGGAATGCCACTGGCTGCTTTCACCTTTACCTGCCACATGTTGTGCGGAATCAGCAAAATCGGCTCCGGTAGCCGGACGGTCGATTTCACTCAACTGGATATTCGGGTTGTTCACTTCACTGATGTTATGGATATCCATCAGCAATTTAGGTTGAATCCCGTTCATCACAGCTGATACGGTTTCTTTTGGCATATCCAACGTACGGTACTTGTTGGCGCCAATCACTGAATGCCTGCTGATGGTGGTTAGGCCATCAACTGTCCAATCGGCTGTTGCTTTCTTCTCAAAACGACAAGTGTTACAGATCCATCCCGGCTTGCCTTCAAAGCTTTGCACTTCACCCCATTCATCTTTACGTGCTGTTACCCTGAATACTTCTTCCCCTCTCAACCACAACGTAGCTTTTCCGCAACAACCCGGAGTAGTACAGTTGCGATGGGCGTCTAAAGGTTTGGTAAACCATACGCGGTTTTTGAAACGGAAGGTTTTGTCGGTGAGTGCGCCAACCGGACAAACATCAATCATATTCCCGCTAAAATCATTATCAATCGCTTTTGAAATATAAGTGGATATCGCTGCATGATCGCCCCGGTCTACAATGCCATGAACTCTTTTTTCCGTAAGCTGGTCAGCCACATAAGTGCAGCGATAACAAAGTATGCAGCGGGTCATGTGCAATTGGATATAGGGCCCAATATCTTCCTTCTTGAAAGTGCGACGTGCAAACTGGTAGCGGGTTCCTTCTTTTCCATGTTCATAGCCTAGGTCCTGAAGATGGCATTCTCCTGCCTGATCACAGATAGGGCAATCGAGTGGATGATTGAGGAGCAAAAACTCTACAACACCGTTTCGTGCATCTTTAACTTTATCGCTGGTGATATTTTTTACGATCATACCATCCATAACACCGGTTCGGCAACTGGCCACTAATTTGGGCATTGGCCGCGGATCGGCAGTTGAACCTGCAGCAACTTCAACAAGACAGGTACGGCATTTGCCACCACTTCCTTCCAGTTTGCTGTAATAGCACATAGCCGGTGGAGTTACATCACCACCGATTTGCCTGGCTGCATTCAGGATGCTGGTTCCGGGAGCCACTTCGATAGTGATATTGTCGATCGTGACTTTTATGCCGGCAGGTTTCGGTATGTTTATTTCGTCAGACATATTTTATTTTTTCCTTCAACTAATCAGATTTGTAAGCCCGGTGAGCATCTACAATCTAAATTGAAAATGGCATTAATTAAGCCGTAACCGGAACATGAACCGGATCGGCATAATGCCTTAATCCAAAATTTTCAGTTAAACATATTTCCGGGTTGTTTACATGCCATTCAAACTCATCTCTGAAATGCCTGATTGCTGCTGCAACAGGCCAAGCTGCTGCATCGCCAAGTGGACAAATCGTATTGCCTTCAATCTTGCGCTGGATATCCCATAACAAATCTATGTCGCTCATCTTTCCTTTTCCCTGTTCGATGGATAATAAGATTTTTTCCATCCAACCTGTGCCTTCCCTGCAAGGGCTGCATTGTCCGCAACTTTCATGGCGATAAAATCTTGCAAGGGTATACGTATGCCTTACCACGCATTGGTCTTCATCGAGCACAATAAATCCACCCGATCCCATCATAGATCCTGTAGCAAAACCGCCGTCACTAAGGCTTTCATAATTCATCAATCTTTTTTCACCTTTGGCTGTAGTGAGTAAAAGATTTGCAGGAAGTATAGGCACTGAAGATCCTCCTGGAATACAGGCTTTCAGTCGCTTGCCATTGGGGATACCACCGCAATATTCATCACTGTAAATGAACTCTTCCACCGAAATGGTCATGTCGATTTCGTAGATGCCTGGTTTGTTGATATTTCCGCAGGCAGAGATCAATTTAGTGCCGGTAGATTTTCCTATGCCGATTTTAGCATATTCTTCTCCTCCTTCATTGATGATAGGAACAACAGCTGCTAAAGTTTCTACATTGTTCACCACCGTTGGGCAACCCCATAATCCTTTTACTGCAGGAAATGGCGGTTTGATTCTTGGGTTTCCTCGTTTTCCTTCTAAAGATTCCAGCAAAGCGGTTTCTTCACCACAGATATAAGCGCCTGCACCACGCTGAACATACATTTCACAATCGAAGCCGGTACCCAGAATATTTTTCCCGAGCCATCCGTTACTTCGAGCTTCAGCGATTGCTTCTTCCAGAATATCGGTGATCCAATCGTACTCACCTCTGATATAAATATAACTTACGTTGCTGCCCAATGCGAAAGAAGAAACAATCATTCCTTCAATAAGCAGGTGTGGAATGAATTCCATCAGGTACCGGTCTTTGAAAGTACCCGGTTCACTTTCATCAGCATTACAAACCAGGTAGCGAGCAACGCCTTCAGGCTTTGCCAGAAAACTCCACTTCATGCCGGTTGGAAACCCTGCACCGCCTCTTCCACGTAAACCACTCTTCTTCACCTCTTCGACGATATCTGAAGGTTGCATGCGCAATGCTTTTTCAACACTCCGATAGCCACCTTCCCGGCGATATGCATCATAATGACGGATACCCGGAACATCTGCTTTTGCTAATAATAATTTTTTACCCATACCCAATTCCGCTTTTGCGGTTATTTTCAGATTTACTGCCCTATTTTATTTTTACCAACGTGTATTTATCTGCTAACGACCCTTCTACTTTTTTCCCTTGCTCATCTAATTGAAAAATTTTATTCTCCGCCACAAAATAAGTGGAGGGTTCATTGGGCAATCCTTGTAAAAAAACATGCGACCCATCTTTCCAAATGAAAGTTCCATGAGCTGTAGAAGGAATACTCACTTTTTTGCCCAGGTAACGAGTGGTTTTGGCGTAAGTCATGTCCTTATTCAACTGCAGTTCAGTTTCAATGCCATCACAATCTGCACAGGGTAAGGTTCCTTTATAAGTGCCGTCCCAATCGAGCGAATTGCTTGCCGTATGAACCGTATCGATTGCAGCTGTAATCACATTGCTATCGGTAATCATTTTCATGGTAGAAACCGTATCTGTTGAAACCGCCTCTTCTTTTTTGCCCTCACCTTTACAAGAACAAAGAGCTACAACCGATAAAAAAATAAACATTTTCAAAATACGCATGGTATATGATTTTAATTGGCATTAGCCCTGCATTGGGCGATAACTTCATCTACTTTTTGTTTGGTAAGATGTTCTCTGTAATTTTTTCCCATCTGCATCATCGGTGCATAACCACAAGCACCTAAACACTCCACTGTTTTAAGGGTGAAAAGTCCATCAGCAGAAGTTTCTCCAACACGGATATTTAATTTCTCTTTGATATAGGCAATGATATCATCACTGCCATTCAGCATACATGGACCTGTTTGACAAACTTCAAAAAGATATTTGCCAACAGGTTTGAGGTTATACATGCTGTAAAAACTCGCCACTTCGTACACTTCAATAGGTTCGATGCTAAGGAGGTTGGCCACATAATCCATCACCGGAACATCCAGCCAACCGCCAAATTCTTCCTGGGCAAGATGCAGTACCGGTAGCAAGGCGCTTTTTTGTTTCCCCTCAGGGTAACGCGACATGATCTCCTGTACTTTTTTCAGCTTATGGTCGCTAAATTGTATCATTTACTGCTTCAGTTTTTCTTCTCGATAATTTTTTTAGGCATCTAATTCGCCAGCAATCAGGTTCAAACTGCTCATAGTGATTACAGCATCACTTAGCATTCCATCTTTGATCAATTCGGGATAAGCCTGATAATAAATAAAACAAGGCCTTCTGAAATGCAAACGGTAAGGTGTTCTTCCTCCATCACTGATCAGATAAAAACCTAATTCGCCATTTGCTCCTTCAACCGCGTTGTAAAGTTCTCCTGCCGGAATTTCGGTTTCGCCCATAACAATCTTGAAATGGTAAATCAGCGCTTCCATTTTGGTATACACATCTTTCTTTTCGGGAAGGTAATAAGCAGGTACATCAGCATGATAAACTTCCGCTTCAGCTCCTTTGAAGGCCTGCACTTTTTGATAGGCCTGCTTGATGATGCTCAAACTTTCCCACATCTCTGCATTTCGCACGAGGAATCGATCGTAACAATCTCCGGTTTTTCCTACCGGGATGGTGAAATTGAAATCACCATAACTGCTGTATGGCTCATGAACCCTTACATCATAGTCGATACCTGCTGCACGAAGATTAGGACCGGTGAAGCCATAATTCATCGCTCGTTCGGCAGTTATTGGTCCGCACCCGATGGTACGTTCCATAAATATACGGTTACGGGTGAAAAGGTTTTCAAATTCGCGTAACTGTGCCGGATACCCGCTTTTATCATCCAGGAATTTTTCTAGCTTTTCAAATGCGGCGTTGGTGAAATTCCTTTCAAACCCGCCAATTCTTCCGATATTGGTAGTAAGCCTTGAACCGCATACTTCTTCGTAAATTTCATAAATGAGTTCCCTGAACTGCATCACGTATAAGAATCCGGAATAAGCCCCGCTATCTACACCAACAATCGAATTGCAAATCAGGTGATCTGAAATCCTGGCCAATTCCATGATGATCACTCTTAAATAATCCACACGTTTTGGCGTACTCACGCCCAACAGCTTTTCGCAGGTGAGGTGCCAGCCCATATTATTGATAGGAGACGAACAATAATTCAAACGGTCGGTTAAAGGTGTGATCTGGTATAAGGGCCTCCGTTCTGCAATTTTTTCAAAGGCACGGTGGATGTAACCTACCGTTGATGTGGCTTTGAGGATTCGCTCTCCATCCAATTCCAGCACATTCTGGAAAACACCGTGCGTAGCCGGGTGTGTAGGCCCGAGATTGAGCGTAGTGGTTTGTTTTTCGATGCTACCTTCCGGTAAAAGTATATGATCGTTCATCATGAATAGGAAAATTATATGGCGGCCAAATTACCGGCCAAACATCTCGTCATCTTTATCAATCCTGGTCTGGTCTTCCAATGGGTATTCCTTCCGTAAAGGGAAATAATCCATTTCATCCACATTTAAAATCCTTATCAGATTAGGATGGCCAATGAAATTCACTCCGAAAAAATCATAGGTTTCCCGTTCCATGAAATTTGCCGATTGGTACAAAGCGGTCGCACTATATACATCGGGCTGTTTGATATCGGTGAATACTTTAAACCGGATACGAACATTACTCACCCAGTTGTGTAAATGGTAAACAACAGCCAACTCTTCACCCACCTGATTGGGATAATGCACTGCCTGTAAATCGGAAAGAAACCTGAAATTCAATTCCTCGTCATCAAAAAGAAATTGCATTACTTTCAAATTGATTTCTTTTGAACCGGTGAAAGTTAGCATACCGTAGGGTTCCTGCCAGTTGTATAACTGATCGGGAAATTTTTCGTTGAGTCTTTGTTGAATCCTTTCGTTGGTAAGTGACATAAGTTATTGATGCCTTTCTGCTAAAAAACTTTAAACTTCGTTTATTGAATACCGTAACTTTCCATTAGCGACTTGTACTGATCACTGTTTCTACGGCGTAACCCTTCTGCATTTACTAAATCTTGAATTTTCATAAACCCGTCGAGGATCGCTTCAGGGCGGGGTGGGCAACCCGGTACATAAACATCCACCGGAATCACCTGATCGATACCCTGTAATACGGAATAAGTATCAAAAATACCCCCACTGCTTGCACAGGCGCCTACGGCTATCACCCAACGAGGCTCTGCCATCTGTACATAAACCTGTTTTAAAACCGGGCCCATTTTTTTGGCAATAGTACCCATCACCATAAGCAAATCGCATTGGCGGGGAGAGAAGCCCACCCTTTCGGAACCAAAACGAGCTAAATCATAATGGCTGGCCATGGTAGCCATGAACTCGATTCCACAGCAACTTGTGGCAAAAGGCAGGGGCCAGATAGAATTTTTACGGGCAAGACTCACCACTTTTTCAAAATTGGTTGCCATGAAGCCCTCACCCATATATCCCTCAGGTATGCCCTGAAATTTGACGGTATTGTTGAACTGAACCGGACGTGACATATTTTTTATTTGTTAGGTACGTTAAGAAGAAAACCGTTTAAACCGGAATCTTCCCTATAAACAGTCATTTTCTTTTTTAGTTGAACAAAACTCCGGATCCTTTATTAATAAAGAGTCCGGCGTGAAATTTATTCTTCCCATTTCAAGGCACCTTTCTTGAAAATATAAATAAAACCGGAAAGGAACAGGCCTACGAAAAGCATCACTGCTGCGAAGCCACCCCATCCCAGTTCACGGAAATTCACTGCATAAGGATAAAAGAAAATCACTTCCACATCAAAAAGCACAAAGAGGATGGCAACCAGAAAATACTTGATTGCCATGGGTTGACGGGCATTTCCTTTGATTTCAACCCCGCTTTCAAAATTCTGAAGTTTATCGGAGGTTTTACGCTTAGGCCCAAGTAAATCGGAACCCCAAATAATGGTAAACACCAGCCCCAAAGCAAAAACCACTTGTAAAACAATCGGCAGGTAATTTGCTGCGCTGTTGGTATTGATTTGAAGAAAAAAATGATGCATCATCAATGATTAAACTTATTGGTGAGCAAAAATAAGGCAGGCACATTAATATACAATACCTATGAACCTAAAATAAGAAATTAAAAACCCGTTGTAATTTTCACAACGGGCTTTCAAATGAATGATATAAATAAAAATACTTAAGGTTTTGCAGGCTGCTTTGGCGGGGCCGCTTTACGGGGAGGAGCGGCTTTGGGGTCGTTTTTGCTGATCAATTCCCTATTTGCCACCAACTGGGTATCTAAAGGATCTAAAGCGATTCCTTTATCAACATATTCCAGGGCTTTTGCCTGATCTTTCTTTACATTATAATAATACTCAATAAAGTACTTGTAACTGCCCATTAACTGATCTTTTACTTTTGTTTTATCTACTTCTTTCTCAGCCAATTCGATTACTTTTTCATAAGACGGAACAGCCAGACCTAATTCACCGGTGGTGTCGATTGCAGCATTCGATTTACCTACCATATAATACCCGAAAACATCTTCAGGATATTTGGCAATGTATTGGTTGAACACGTTGATAGATTGTTCGTATGCAGCACCACGGTAGTAACCATACCCAGCATAATACAGGTCAGTTTTACCCGGGTTTTGCTTTACGGTGAGAATTTTACTGTACCAATCGGCAGCCTTCAAATAATTTTTCTGGCCATCGTAGGTTTTAGCCATGATTTTCAGGTAATTCACTTTGTTGGTTTCGATAGAATCCTTTGCAACTGCACGATCAATCAGTTGACCTGCTTTTTCTTCATTACCCGGGAACTTTAGCAACAATGAGGCATATTGGGTTAAATCTCCGGAACCGATTTTTTCTGGATCCTGTTTGTTAAAATAGAGTTCATAATTGTTTTTTGCTTGTACCGAATCGTTTAGCCGGTTGTAAGCCAGTGCTTTCAAACCATAAAGATTGGGATAAGGATTGGCGCCTTCCTGGGCAATACACTCATCCGCTTTAGTAATGGCTTCCTGAAATAATCCCTGTGCATATTTGATGGAAGCCCTATAATAGCAAGCCTTAGGGTCGTTATCGGAAACGGCAAGGTATTTTTCAAAATACTCAGCTGCTTTAGGCACATTGGTTTCGTAGTAATAATTAAAAAGGGTGTTATATACAGGTGCATAAGCAGGATCCTGGGCAATGGCTTTATTGTAATAGTCCATGAAAAGGGGTTCCTGGCCTTTACCCTGCGACTGATAAATACGGCCTGCCCTGTAATTTGCCCTTGCCAATTTTGGATCAAGGGTCAATGCCTGCTGATAGGCCTGAATAGCATTCCCACCATCACCGGCCTTGCGATAAGCATCTCCAAGGTTAACCAGCACATTGGCATCATTGAATTTTTTAACCTGGGTGGCCATTTTTAATTTTTCGATGGCATAATTGGCATCTCCGTTTTTGGAATCAGGGTTTCCATTGGCAAAACCAACTGCATTGAGTACCTGAATATCTTTTCCTTGTGTTAATGAAATAGCTGCTTCAAAATGATTGCGGGCATCCTGTGTTTTTCCTTCTATCAATTCGATATGCCCGATACCGGCCATTAGTAAAGCGCTGTTAGGTGAAGCCGCAAGTTTGCTCTGGTAAAGGGTTTTAGCTTCTGAAAGGTCTTTTGCCGTGCGGTCATCGGAAAGGATCATCGCCTGGCCCAGATAATAAGCAGCTTCCGGATTATTGGGATTGGCAGTTAACATCTTATTAAAGGTTTCACTGGCACTTTTGTAACGCTCATAATAAAGGAATCGTTTTCCTTCTTCGATGGTTTGTGAAAAAGCACCCGCGCTATAGATCAAGGAAACCATCATCAATATGCCCAATTTTATCTGCTTCATTTTCATATTTTTGTTTATAGACTTTTGCAAGATTATAAAATTATACAACAAACCGTTAAAGGAATCCTTTATTTTTTGGTGGTTTAATATTGATTTGTACCTCTCTGATACCGAAATCCATTACCGGCCCCAGATACGCCCTTCTAAAAATCAATTGTCCACGCTCATATTTTAAAAAAGAGATGAATCCTGTTCCTAGTCCGGAATAATTTTCTTTTATTACATAATACAGTCCCCTTACCAACGGATACCTTCTTGTAAGCATCGATTCCTGTATTGGTTTTACAAAGGGGCTATCAGCGCATTGATTGCATCTTACCCAGGCCAATTTTACTTTCTGCCTTAATGCTGCCTGAGCAGTATCTTCCGGATTACCAATCCAACTGATCCCCAGCAATCCGATCGCGTTTTCATGGTTCGCCACATAATCAATTACATCACTGCTATTTCGGGTTGCTTTCACTACGGTTTGATCAAAATCGGCGCCTTTCAGTATGGAATCCTTAATGAACCTTACGGTACTCGTGGCGTTGAGTCCATCAAAAACTATTTCCTGGTTACGGTTTATTTTTCCGGTTAACTGATCTCGCAATCTTTCCATCGTAATCAAAGTGTCGTTACTCGATAGAGGTACGATCACTGCAATAGCATCTGATGCAATCACATTCCAACCCGGATTATAATGAATGGAATCGGTCATATACTTTTCTTCATTTCGGGTAAGCCCTCGCGTTACAATCACTAAACGGGTGGCACTGTCTTTAAAAAAATCCTTTAAACAATCGGCTTCCGATTTATAACTTGCCTTGACCTTTGTATTTGGGAAACTGCTTTCAAACATGCGGATTTGGGCTTCCATCACAGGTTTGAAAGATTCATCTGCGCTGATCTGTATGGTACCTGATACCGGGCTGTCTGGAAAATTTTTCACTTTCTTTTCAGATTTACAGCTTGTAACCACCAGAAACAGAAACAAAGCAAGGTATATGCGGTGAATAAAGCAGGTCATCTTTCTTTCAGGTAATTTTTTTTATAACCGCGATAAATCCTGAATAAACCATACAAAAGGCAAATGCCACCAAAAGCTTTCATCCAGGGATCGTCGAACCTCGCTTCCAATCCTGTATTGAAATGGCGGATAAAAAGCATGAATACGCCCATTGCCGACCACAAAACACCCATGCCATAATCCATGATACTCCTCATGCGGATAAAACCTTTATCCCTTTCCGTTAGCGGGTCTTTTTCGAATTCTTCAAGAGCCATAATTTTCAAGTGTTAGGATTGCAATTTAGTAAGAAATGAGCGTTGCTTACTCTGTTGCCAAAAACTTTACTGGAATGGCGTAGTAAACCGAAACGTTTTCGCCTTTTGTTTTGCCCGGTATCCAATCCGGCATTTTTTTCAAAACCCGAATCACTTCTTCATTGAATACCTTTCCACCGTCCTGCTGTACTTCGAATTTCTTGAGTTTGCCATCATAACCCACTACAAATGCCACTTTAACTGAAATTTCTTCTCCGTTCTCCAGATCGCGGGGATTGGCCAGGTTTTTCTGCAGGAAAGTTCGCAATGCTTCTACCCCACCCGGAAAAGAAGGCATCACTTCTGCGTAAGCTAATGGCTGCTCCGGGTTGTGCGTTGGCGTAGTGTTTGCAGGTATTCCACCCTTAGGTGCTATAGGATCTACATGTGCTACGGTAAAAATATGCCTTGGCCCTTCAACGGTAATATTCGAAATGGCACTGCTATCTAAGTTTTTAGGCAGATTCGAACGTTCATTATGATCTACCATTTTAATCCGGCTCACAAATAAAGCAGTGTTGGCCTTTTTTGCAGGCTGCTGTTGTTTGGGTTTTTCCGGAAGTTTAGGCTGTTCTTTCTTTTTGGCTGTTTCAACACCCGGAATACTGTAACTGCGTATTACCAGATCAGGAATTGTATCCTTGATATCAGAAGTAGAAGCAGACAATGCCCAAATGGATAATAAAGCAAAAATCAGGAATACCAGTCCAAATGCTTTATACAACCTTACCGGGTAATTTTTGCGCAGGTTATAAGCACCATAAGATTTGTTGCGGTTTTCAAACACAATGTCTAGCAGTTGTGCCTGAAGGATTTGATTGGGTTGCATGATCTAATGTTTTAGGTGAATGAATAATTGAAGGCCTTCCCAGGTAAGATGCCCGTTAACCTAAAATCCATAAAAGGAATCAAAATAATTACCCGTAATTGCCAATCATTAACTTTTAAAGTGAAGGGCTATCTTTGTGCCATGAAAATTCTACTGGTTTGCCTGGGAAATATCTGCCGAAGTCCGCTGGCAGAAGGCATCCTACAGCAAAAAGCCCTGGAGAGGAATGTAAACTGGCAAATAGAAAGTGCCGGCACCAACGGCTTGCATAACGGAGAAGCTCCGCATCACCTGAGCCAAAAAGTAGCCCGGAAACATGGCATCGATATTTCTACACAGCTATCCCGCCAATTTTTAGCATCCGATTTTGATAAATTCGACCGTATATATGCCATGGCCAATGATGTGATGATAGACATGAAGCGCATTGCGGGCCGGCAGTTCGACAGTAAAAAGGCATTTCTTTTTCTTGATGAGTTGTACCCGGGAGCAGCAATGGATGTAAAAGATCCCTGGTACGGCGATGAAGATGGTTATGATGAAGTATTTGAGCAATTGAACCTGGCCTCTGATGCATTGATAAAGAATTATGTTGCTAAACAAACCCCATCCAACCAACACGCATGAGCAAACCCGGTATCCCACAAGGCACAAGGGATTTTTCGGCAGAAACGGTAAGGAAGAGGAATTATATCCTATCCACCATCCGCCGCAATTTCGAACTCTATGGCTTTCAGCCGCTGGAAACCCCTGCAATGGAGAATCTGGAAACCCTGATGGGGAAATATGGAGAGGAAGGTGATAAACTGATTTTCAAAATCCTTAATAACGGGCTTTATGAAACCAAAAACCAGGATAAGGCAAGGGAAGGTTTTGAAAAAGCGCTTACCGGAAAAAACAGTCCCTTACTTACCGAACGGGCTTTAAAATACGATCTCACCATCCCATTTGCAAGATATGTGGCGATGAACCACGGACAACTTACGTTTCCGTATAAACGCTATCAGATCCAGCCGGTTTGGCGGGCCGACCGCCCACAGAAAGGACGTTATCGCGAATTTACCCAATGCGATGCCGATATCGTAGGCAGTGCATCATTGTTCAATGAAGCCGAGCTGGCCGCACTATATCATGATGTATTTACACAACTGGGATTGAAAGGGCATAAGCTGATGGTGAACAGCAGGAAATTATTATCGGCATTAGCAGAAGCCTGCGGTAATAAGGAGTTATTGACAGGCATAACCGTAGCGATCGACAAACTCGATAAGATCGGTCTGGAAAAAGTAAAGGAAGCCTTAAAGGAATTGACGCTCACTGAACCTCAGGTGGAGCTGATAGAAAATTACCTGAACATCGATGGTAGTAACGATGAAAAGCTGGAAAGTATTGCCCGGCTCTTTCCGGAAAGTGCAGAAGCAAGAGAAGGATTGACCGAAATAAAAACTTTACTCCAGCTAACAACTGACCTTCCGATCATTTTGGATCTTACCCTCGCACGCGGCCTCAATTATTATACAGGAATCATTTTCGAAGTTAAAGCCCCTGAAACCGTTAAGATAGGCAGCATTGGAGGCGGCGGAAGATACGACGACCTAACAGGTTTATTCGGTATTTCCGGAATTCCTGGGGTAGGCATCAGCTTTGGAGTAGATAGGATCTACGATGTGATGGAAGAGTTGGAGCTTTTTCCGGATCATTTACAAACAGCTACAACAGTACTTTTCCTCAACATGGGAACCAAAGAAAGCCATTTTGTTTTTCCCTGGTTGCAGGTACTCAGGAATCAGCAAATCGCTTGTGAACTTTATCCTGATGAAGGAAAAATGGATAAGCAACTTAAATATGCCGATAAAAAAAGGATACCTTTTGCTGTAATTGTCGGGAGTCGTGAAATGGAAAACGAAACCTGCATTGTAAAACAATTACAAACCGGTCATCAGGTTAATATACCGTTAAATGAACTCACTACTTATTTCCTGAGAGAAAACAGTAGGTTACCAAATTAATTTTTTTGTATCAATCACAAACCATCTATATGCAATCAACATTCAAATTTACTTTCATCTGTTGTTTACTTACAACAGTGCTTTTTAGTTCTTGTAGCAAATCCAATAAAGAAGGGAGATACATCCCCAAAAATGCAGCAATGGTAGTACTGGTAGATGGCGAGTCGATGACCAAAAAATTACCCTGGGATGATGTGAAGCAAAATGCAATGTTTAAACAACTGTATCAGGATTCTACTTTGGATGCTTTTGTAAAAAATGCATTAGACAATCCTGAAAACACCGGCATTGACACTAAAAAGGATTTCCTGTTCTTTGTTCAAAAAGATTCCACCGGTGGTTATGTGGCGATGGAAGGCAGTATTACCGATAAAGAGAAATTCAAGAAATTTAATGCTGAAGCTACCAAATCAACTCAGGCAACGGAGAAAAACGGTATTCAATTCATGGGCAATGATAAAGTGATGAGCTCATGGAAAGATGACCGCTTCATTACCGTAATCGATATGCCTCAACTGAACGATATCAATAAGTTTAGCAACAGCTTTGGCGACAACAATAATCCTGCGCCGGTTGCCAACAGAAATGAACAAGGTATTTGTGTGCAATTACATGAGCTTAAAGAAGCAGTTAGTTTAGGCAAAGAATCCCGCTTTACAGAACTGGTTAAGCAAAAAGGCGATATTCATTTCTGGCTGAATGTAGGCGAAATATCTACCGGTTCTACCGGAATGGCAGCCTTGAGTATGCTTAACCTGAGTAAGCTGTATGAAGGTTCTATCACCACAGCATCAGCAAGTTTTGATGATGGAAAAATCACCGTTGATGCTAAATCTTATGCAGGCAAAGAAATGTCGGATCTCTGGAAAAAATACAGCGGCAATAAAGTGAATACAGATATGATGAAACGTTTCAACGGTAAGGATGTTGCCGTATTGGTTGCAATGAATTTTAAACCTGAAGGATTAAGGGAATTCGTAAAAATGGCTGGTTTAGATGGTTTCATCAATATGGGCTCTGCATATCTTGGCTTCAACCTCGATGATTTTGTAAAGGCTAACAATGGTGATATCCTACTGGCTATTTCAGATATCAATACCAAAGGCGGCACAATGGGTAATCCGGATGTGAATGCCATTTTTGCTGCTTCGGTAAATGATAAAAAAGCTTTTGGAAAATTGATAGATGCCGGAAATAAAATGGGTAAGAACAGAATGGGCAACAATCAGGTTTTTTACAATACCAACGATAAGTTTTTTGCCATTGGAAGTAAGAAAGAAAGTGTAAATAAATTCGTTCTCGAATCCGGAAGCAATAAGATGGATTTCCTTGATCAGATATCAGGAAGCCCTGTAGCAGCTTTTGTAAATTTCCAAACTCTTTTTAATGCCGGTAAAGATGAAGTGGCTAAAGATAGCCTTGATAATATCCTATTTCAGGCTTCTGTAAAAATGTGGGATAACATCGTTGCAAAAGGTGGCGATTTCATTGATGGCGGCTCTACCCAACATATCGAGGTGAATCTGGTAGATAAAAAAACCAGTAGCATGAAACAATTGAACCAATACCTTGGCAAAGTTGGGGAAGTGATTAAAGCAAAAGAAGAAAAGCGGAAGCAGGAAATGGCTGCTTATTTTTCTGATGAAGAGCCGGTAGTTACTGAAGACGCAACAGTATCTCCCAATTAGTACCTGAAAAAAAATCATAAGGCCGTCATCATCGGATGGCGGCTTTTTATTAGTTATGCAAATCAGTTTACAACAAATCAAGCCGGTTTTTCTGGAGGCTGAAAAAATCGAGCGCTCCGAAATTTGGAATAAAAATTTGCTCTGGAAAAAAGCTGCTCATTTGCATATTGTTGCCCCCAGTGGCAGTGGCAAAACTTCACTGATTCATTTTCTTTATCAAATCAGGCAGGGTTATTCCGGTACGCTATCCTTCGATAATCGAGATGTAAAATCGCTTGATGCCAATGAAATGGCTGCTTACAGGGCAGCGAAGATCAGTATTGTTTTTCAGGACCTGCGTTTGTTTCCCGATCATACGGTTTGGCAAAACATTACAATCAAACGCCAGCTAAACCCATATCAAGAGAAAGATACTATCGCGGAAATGGCGGATAAACTTGGTATTTCAAACAAACTCGATCGCCTGGCCAGGGAATGCAGCTATGGCGAACAACAGCGGATCGCCATCATCAGGGCGCTGCAACAACCTTTTGATTTCATTTTGTTAGATGAGCCCTTCAGTCATCTTGATACGGCTAATCGAAATAAAGCCCTCGAACTGATTACAACTGAAGCCCAAAAAAGGGAGGCCTCGATCATCCTGGCTGATCTTGAAAAAGTGGATGGATTTGAAACCAATCAATTGTACCATCTGTAAACTTTATGCAGAAACAACCACAACAAAATTCATCCAGGGCTAAAAATCAGCCATCAGGAATTGCATCGTTCCTGGAACAACCCGGGCATCGTTTTTCAAGACTGTTGAGTTTTACAGGGCTCGCAATTGGCGCCTGGCTCCTCCTTTCTGCATTACAGGTATCCATCAACGTTAGCCAATTGCTTCAGGAAAAAAACCCCGGAAAAGACGGCTTCGATTATCTACCCGTAACCAAATTGATTACAAATGAAAATATGGGATCCGACAACCGTTTCACCCCTTCAGAAATCATAGCATTAAAGCAAAAGCCTTTTCTGGAGGATGTTGCCCCGTTACAAAGCAATCAATTCAAAACAAGGGCCAGTGCCGGAGATCTGATTCCTTTCAGTACCGAATTGTTTTTGGAATCTATCCGGAAAGATTTTATTGATAGCGCGCCATCTTCCTTTCATTGGGAACCAGGCCAGGTTGAAGTACCCGTGATATTAGCTGCAGATTTTCTGGAAATGTATAATGTGTTTGCAACCACTCAGGATTTACCCCAGTTTTCGGAAAAGAGCATTGGTGCTGTTAGTTTCATCCTCGAATGCTATGGGCCGGGTGGAATGGTTCCCTTCAAAGGGCGTATCGTTGGGGTAAGCGACCGCATCAACTCGGTATTGGTTCCGGAAAATTTTCTGCAATGGGCCAATCAGAAATTAGGAAATGTTACACAGGCCCCGGTATCGAGGGTTTATATCAAAACAAAGGATGCTAACAATACCAGCCTGCTTCAATATCTGGAATCGAATAATTACCGGGTGAATAAAGACAGGACTAAATTTGGACGCATCAAACAGGTATTACAGGCAGTAGTAACCGGTATGGCATCATTTGCAGTGCTGATCTTATTGCTTGCCATCATGCTGTTTGCATTTTACCTGCAATTGATGATAGCAAGAAGCAAAGAAAATTTACAACGTTTGAAGATGCTTGGATATGCACCTAAAGCTTTGGCGAGAGCGGTATCCGGAAAATGGATACCCGTATATGCAGGAGTGATCATCACAGCGCTTTGTTTCACCCAATTACTCCAATGGTATTTCAGCAGGTTTTCAATTGCAGGTAAAGATAAATTGCCTGTATGGGTTCATCCGGCAGTGCCTGTACTTGCCATCCTGCTATTGGTGATATGTGTAAGCGTTAACAGGTTCATGGTAAGCAAGTCGCTTCGAAAGATAGGAAACTAATTTAGGCTCACCTTAACCGTTAGTTACTGAAGGCCTTCAAAGAGGATTGCAGACCCCTGCCCAACCCCAACACACATGGTAGCCAGACCGTATCGGCTTTTCCTTTTCTTCATCTCGTGGAGCAATGTAGTGGAGATACGTACACCGCTGCAACCAAGAGGATGACCAAGTGCAATAGCACCTCCATTTACATTCACACGCTGAAGATCAAACCCCAGATCGTGGATGCAGGCGATACTTTGAGATGCAAATGCCTCATTTAGTTCAATAAGGTCAAGGTCTGCAACACTAATTCCTGCACGATGCAGTACTTTTTGGGTTGCCGGTACCGGTCCGATGCCCATCACTGATGGTTCAACACCCGCCACTGCCCTATTCCTCACTCTGGCCATGGGCGTTAATCCGAATTCTTTAACCGCTGATGAAGAGGCCAGCAGCATGGCGGCAGCTCCATCATTGATACCGCTGCTGTTTCCGGCAGTAACTGTTCCATCTTTGATAAAAGCAGGTTTCAACTGAGCCAGTTTTTCGAGAGAACTGAGCCTCGGATGTTCATCCTGGTCAAAATCAAACTGGTCTTTCCCAACTTGAATCTGCACCGGTATGATTTCATCGTGGAACCGGTTTTTTTTAAGTGCGGCATCATATTTTTGTTGGCTTTCCCATGCAAATTCATCCTGGGCAACGCGGCTGATATTCCATTGCCTGGCCACATTTTCGGCGGTTTCACCCATGGTATATGGATAATACATTTGCGATAAAGCCGGATTGATAAAACGCCAACCCATTGTAGTGTCATAAACAGCAGACTGCCTGTCGAAAGCCGTTGATGCCTTGGGCATCACAAACGGTGCCCTCGTCATGCTTTCAACGCCGCAGGCAATCATCAAACGTCCATCCCCACAGGCAATTGCACGGCTTGCATCCATAATGGCCTGTAAGCCACTGGCACAAAGCCTGTTTACCGTAGTACCGGGTACGGAGGCCGGTAGGCCCGCCAATAGAGAAGCCATACGTGCCACATTACGATTGTCTTCCCCGCTTTGATTAGCTGCTCCTGCAATCACATCTTCAATTGCTGAAGGGTTGATTCCGGGGTTACGCTTTAATAAACCGCGAATAACATGAGCCAGTAA
>Ga0164293_10000376_pt1 | contig 34841 bp, 32 predicted proteins | sample GEODES118metaG_FD_111487 | JGI IMG/M metagenome (GOLD analysis project Ga0164293, IMG submission 111487) | Eutrophic lake water microbial communities from Lake Mendota, Wisconsin, USA - GEODES118 metaG | ecosystem: Environmental > Aquatic > Freshwater > Lake | place: USA: Lake Mendota...
ATATTATAAATAAATATTATAATATGGTCAAATCAGATATTATTTTAATAAATTTAGAAAATATAAATACATATTTTTTAGAATTATTAGATTTTCTATCAAAAAAAAATTGAATTTAAAAAAATAATATATAAATAGTATAATAAAATAATTATTAAAATGTCATCAATGGAGTCAAAATTAGATTTAATTATTAGAGAATTAAATAAATTAAAAACTGAATTTAATACATATAAAGAATATACTGATAATATTGTATCTATAAATACAAGTTTAGTACAAGAAGTTGCTAATCAAATTAATACAAAAATTGATATTTTATGTAATATTGAAAATTCAACAAATGTAAATTCAACTAAATCATCAACAAAAAAAAATAAATCTTTATCTAAAACTGCATTTTTTAAAGATAAATTAAAAGTTAATATTAATGAATTTATTAATGTTTTATATACAGAAGCTGAAATTAAAAATTTATATGATCATGATGATGTAAAATCTAAAAAAACAGAAACTACTAAAAAAAATAAAATTATTGATTTATTATATAATCATATTACAAAAAATGATGAAGAAAAACATAATAAATTAAAATCTTTATATGAAGATTATAAAAAAAATATTGATAATGAAAGTGTAAATTCAGAAGAATAAAAATTTTATAATATTATATATCTTTTTTTTTATTAATTCTCGGTTTTCTAGGTATTTTATTAGGTAATTCAATATTATATTTTTGTAAAATATGATTAATTAAATGTTTATTTTTATAAATTTCCATATAAAAAGTTTTAAATGTTGAAATAGAAATATCAAATTCTTCTGAAATCGCTTCAGTTGTAATTGAATATTTTTTTGATATAATTAATAAAAAGATTAATGCTGAAATTTTTGTAGATAAACGAGCATTTGGATTTCCTACTTTATTTTCATTAATTATATCTAATAATTCATTTAAAAATAAACTATATTTAATATCTAAATCCATTCTTTTTAAATAAGATTCAATATATTCATCATTATATTCTTTATTTATTGGTAAATCAATTACTCCATTTTCTGCAAGATCTCTTAATATTTTATCACCTTTACTTAAATCATTTTCACTAATTTCATACCATTTTGCTAATTCTTTAGGTTTTCTAATAATACCTTCTTTTAAACATTCATAATATAATAAAGATCCTAAAATACCTTTTAATATTTCACCCCTATGTATTTTTGAAGTTTCTCTAATTTTTTTATATTGATTTAAAACATTTTGAATAATATTTTTTGGAATAATAAAATTATCAGATTTATAATTTAATTTTTCTAAAATACGTTTAATTGAAGTTTCTTGAATAATGCTATATTGTGATGTATTATTACGTAAATATTTTTGATATTGAAATGAATTTTTTCCAATACATTTTATTGGAATATGATAATTTTCATTAGTATTGTACCCAGCCATACTTGGTTCATATTCTAAATTTTCAATAATAACTGTTTTAATAAACCCACATTCTGGACAAGTTAATGTATTATTGATATTTGGCTGCATTTGAATATTACATTCTGTACAATTTTTATAATTAAGATTATCTTCATTTGATTGTATTTCTTCAAATTTATTTTGATTTAATATAGAATCAAATTCATCATCATTAAATAATTCAAAATTTTCCATTATTATTTAATTTATATTACTTTTAAATGAATTCAATTTTATTTTATATTAAAGAAATATTTATATTAAAATTTAAATTAATCTTTAATATAAAATTCATTAAATTAAAAAATATTTATTAATATAGTATTTTTTAATAATTAAAATGAAAATAAATTTAATAAATAATAAGGATATAACTGATGAATATATTTTATTTAAATATAATTTTTTACAAAAGGACATTATAAATGCTATAAATATAGTTAAAAATTATATTATAGAAAATAAATTATTAATAGTTGGAGGGACTGCTATTGATTATGCTTTAAGATTAAAAAATGATAAAATTTATAATGAAGAATATCAAATACCAGATTTTGATATTATTTCTCCAAATAATGTTGACCATGCAAATAAAATAGGTTTAATATTATGTAATGCTAATTTTAATAATATTAGTATTATTCCAGCAATACATAATACTACTGTTAGAGTTCAGTTATTAGGATATACTGTTTTTGATAGTACATTTATGCCAAATAAATTATATAATAAAATCCCAAAAATTAAATATAAAAATTTTCAAATTATAGATCCTTTATTTCAAAAAATAAATCAATATATGTCTATGAGTTTTTTATTTAGAAATAATGGTATTAATTATAATATTTCTGATAGATTAATAAAAGATTATGATAGATTTTCAAAAATAGATAATTATTATAATTTTTATAATATTATTAATTTAGATAATGTGAAAAAAATAAATTTAATTAAAGTTAAATTAAATCTTCCTAAAAATAATATAATTAATATTGATCTATATGAAAAAAATAAAATTATTGATAATATTGATAATTTAAATAAAATAAATAGATTAAATAATGATAATAATTTATATACTAATATACAAGCAAATTACTGTTTTCATGGAATATTAAGTTATAATATTATATACCAAAATTATATTAATTTATTAGATAATCTAAAATCAATTATTAAATTTAATAATGAAGATCTTACTTTTATAGATGAAAAATCTAATTATATTTTAATTAAACCAAATATTACAATCAATAATAATAATATAGAATTTGAACTTTTAGATAAACTTCCTATTGTATTTATTAATAATAATGATAAAGTTGATTTTATTTATAAAGAATTATCTTCTATAAATAAACTATCAAAAATTAAAAAATATAGTAATATTATAGATATCATACCTAATAAAGCAACATTTTTATTAAATGAAAAAAATATTATAGAAATATTTGATTTATATGATGATTTATTATCTATAAATACATTAAATATTAATAATAATATTATCCTATTATCTAATTATATTTATAATTTAGCATATTTTTTATTTAATTATTATTATGAAGAAAATATTGATATTAAATATAATTATTTATATTATTATATTTCATTAAAATCTATTATTGAAAATATTAATTATATTTATGATAAATATCCAGAAGAAGTTTCAAAATTATTAACATATGAAAATTCATTATATTCATTATCTATTAATACATTAGGTAATGAAAATCATTCAAATAATTATTATTATTTTATAAAAAATTATTATAATTTAGTTTATAATAATGCAAATTTAACTATATTACCTCCAAAAAATTATTTAGAAAAGGATCATTGTATTATAAATAAAGATTTTAATAAAAAAAAATCAAATTTTTATAATGAAAATATTATAGAAATTAAAGATACGAATTATAAAAAGGAATTAAGTCAATTATTATAAATATATTAATAATAATTCTATAATTATATGAATACTACAAAATATATGTAATAAATTATGAAGGAATATAGATATATTATCAAATTTAAAATATTTATAAACAATTAATCCTAAAAAATAGCTAATAATACCAATTGTCATAAAAATAAAAGAATATAAATGAGAAATATAAAAATATGATAATATAATTAAACATATTGAACAGATAATATCTAATAATTTATATTTTTTATATTTATGATATAAAAATGATGTACAAAATACAATAAATGTATTCAAACCATAAATATATCCATTTACATAAATAGATATAGGTACTAATAATAAAAATAATTTTGATGTTTGAAACATTAAATCATTTTTTTGTATTAAATTTGGATGAATATTATAATATTTATCAATTATATTATAAATATTATTTAATTTACAATATTCTAAATCTAATATTTTATCATTTTGTTTCCAAATATTATATATTTCCCATTCAAAATTAATATCAATTTTATTAATAGTCTCAGTAATAATTTTACATTTATATGGTAAATTATTATTTAATAATTCATATTCATAAATACATTTTGAAAATTTATATGGATTATTATCTAAATAATAAATTATATTATTTAAAATTATATCAGGTTTAAACTCTTTATTAATTAAATCAATTCCACTATATCTTGGACATAATAAATTATTTAATATTTGAATATTATTTTTTTTACAAAATAAATTTGATTTAATTACGGTTTCTTTGCATCTTATAGTACCTTCTGGAAATATTACAATAACTATTTTAGTATAATTATGTGTATATTCATTAATTCTTTTAATCATATAATCTTTATCTTGAATAATTTTTCTTTCTAAACATATAAAATTATTTTCAATATATTTTCCAATTATTGGTATTTTAATTAAATCTTTTTTAACTACAAAAATAATTTTATGTTCTGGATAAATATCTGTCAAATATTTTAAAATAAAAAATCCATCTAATAATGATTGATGATTAAAAAATGCTAAAATTCTATTTTTATTTTTATAATTAGATAATAAATTTAATGTTTCCGATTCTATAGACCATTGAAATAAAAATTTATTAATATGAAAAATATAATCAATATAAATTTTTAAATTTATATTTTTATATAATAATTTTTGATAAAAATAAACAAAAAAAGTACTAATTATTAGAAAAAATAAAAACATTATAATTTATATATTTATTTTATAAATAATATTTAAATTATATTTTTTTTTTTCTAATATATTTACGCTTTTTAACTATAGTATTATTTATTTCATTAGTACTAGTAGTTGAAGGTACTGCTACCGAGTCTAAAACTGGTTCATCATTAACGGATTCTTGTACTGGTTCAGTAACAGATTCAGTAACAGGTTCTTCAGCAACTGGTTCTTCAGTAACAGGTTCTTCAGCAACTGGTTCTTCAGTAACAGGTTCTTCAACAGATTCTTCAGCAATAGGTTCTTCAACAACAGATTCAGTAACAGGCTCAGCAACAGGTTCAGCAACAGGCTCAGCAACAGGTTCAGCAACAGGTTCAGCAACAGGTTCAGCAACAGGTTCAGCAACTGATTCAGCAACTGGTTCTTCAGTAACAGGCTCAGCAACTGATTCAGCAACAGGCTCAGCAACAGGCTCAGCAACAGGTTCAGCAACAGGCTCAGCAACAGGTTCAGCAACTGATTCTTCAGTAACCGGTTCAGCAACATGTTCAGCAACAGGCTCAGCAACAGGTTCAGCAACAGGCTCAGCAACAGGTTCAGCAACTGATTCTTCAGTAACAGATTCAGCAACAGGTTCAGCAACTGGTTCTTCAGTAACAGATTCAGCAACTAGTTCAGCAACTGGTTCTTCAGCAACATGTTCAGCAACATGTTCAGCAACAGGTTCAGCAACAGATTCAGTAACTGGTTCAGTATTTAATTGTTTTTTATTTTTTAATCTATTTTTTAATTTATCTTTTAATTTTATATCCTTTTCTAAATTAGGATCAAATGTTTTTAATTTAGTTATTTTTTCAACTACATTTTTTACAGTATTATTTACATTAACTGTATTTTCTTTATTTAATTTATTAATTACATCAGGATGATTTAAACAACATCCAATATGAACTAAAGTTGTATTTGATTTGATTTTAATAGTTTGATTTGTATTATTTTTAATTTCTAATGGTAAACATTTATTATTATCATAAAAATGAAGAATATTATTATTAATAGATAAAATCTCATTATATTGTGGATCTATTTTAAAATAAATAACACTATCTGAATAAAATCTATATAAAATATTTGGATTAAATAATAATACATCATTTGGTAAAATGGTGTATTCTAATATTGTATTTAAACTATATCCATTTTTAATAAAATTGCTACCTAAAGGAGTGATACCATTATCGCAAATATAATAATTAAACATGTTAAAAAAATAATCAATATAATTCCTTGTTTTAAAATATATTATATTAATTAAAATATTTTTAATTATAAATAATATTTTTTAATTAAAAAATATTAAATTATTATTTTGTAATTCTATATTATGATCAAATATTAAATTATTAATATTTTTTTTATACATTTTAAAAAATATTTGATTAATTTTAGCTTTATTAAATAAATAATCAGAATGTAATGATATAAATTTTTGAAAACTATTAATAATAATAGTTTTATCAGTTTTATTCTGAATATCTAATATAATATATCCATTAATTGAATAAAAATCTAAACTATTATTAATAATATTAAAAATAGATTGTAATTTATCATTCATTAAAAAATATAAAAATCTATCATTATAAGTCGCCGTTTTTATATTAATTTGAATTTGTTTAATTTCATTAGGTAAAAATATATATTTCTTATCTGAATATATATCATAATATTGATTAGAGGAATTTAATTCTATAGTATTTTGATTATCTAGGCGATGAATTTGAATCATTAGTAAAAAATGATGATAAGTAAAAATATATTATTAAAAATAAAAAATAAAAAAAATAAAATAATAAATAAATATATATATAATTAGTTAATATTTATAAATCATTAATTTGATTATTTAATGAAACAATATTATTTTGAATAAAATCTTCATTTATAATAATTTTATTATAACTTGATCCATATTTAGGCATAGATCCAACCATTAATGGTGCACTTAATCCAGCAGAACATGTAGATTCTAATGAATTAATAGCTGCATTTTCTAATCCTTGAATTGGATGGCTAAATGCTAAATTTAATAAAATATTATTTTTTTCTCTATTTTCAATACCTGATTTATCAATAGCTGTTATATAACCTGTATAAGTCATAGAATCAGCATAAGTCATATAATGTTTATTATCAGCTGCTGGCATCATATTCATTAATTCAATAATAATTTTATTTCTAGCTGCTTCTACACCTAATAATTCATAAATTTCTAAAATACTATCAGACTGTGATAAATATGGATTAATAAATTGATTTTGAAAAATAGCTTCTAAATTAGTACCGTCTGTATTAATAACATATTCATTACTTTTTTCAATAGAATCATCTTCATTAATAATAGTTCTAGCAATTTTATTATTAGTGCTAGTTGAATAAATATTATCAATTCCTCTAATAATTGAATTTAATAATGTAGTTTTAATAAAATTTTCAATTGAATCTACATCAATTTCAATATTTTTCTTAAAATGATTATTTCGAATATAAATTCTCATAATTATATTATCAGCATTTTCTGCTGTATTTACAATAAATAGATATGGGAATAATTCTTTTAATTTAAAACAAATTGATTCAAATTTCATATTTTTTTCAATCATTTTTTCTTTATTAAATTCTAATCTAATACACCATTTAATTAAATCATTTGGAATTTTCATATTTGGATTATGTTTTTCAAATATTTTAATTAATTCAAGTTCATCAACATAATTAGGATGAACAATTTGTTTATAATCTTCAAAGAAGATTTGATAACTATTAATAAACAATACTAATGACATCATTTCAATATGATTGGCAATTTCTTGAATTTTAAATTGATTATTTTTATATTCTTCATTTACATAAAGTAACATAGTAGGAGATTTCATTTTAGATGTATCTTTAGCTCCTAAAATTTCTTTCATTCTGACTAAAAAGTCAGTTTTAGTGCCCGAAGCACCTGTTCTATGATGACTATCTAATACATATTGTGTCATAGGCTCAGAAATAGATTGAGCTGTAATAATACCAATAGGACACCCATAATCAATTAATGATTTATGAAATGTATTGATAATTCTATTAATAATAATATCAAGAATATCAATATTAATATTATTTTTAACTATATTTTTAATATATAGATAAGATCTAATTAAAATCTTTAATAAAGTAAATGAAGTAGAAATATGTTCTGGAATCTTCATTTTTTTATTATATTGAATTTCATTATAATGAGAATATTGAATTTTATTACATAAATCATTAATTTTCTCAAAAACTATAGAAGGATTAATGATATACTTTTGTTTATCAATAACATCTTTATAATTATAAATAGTATCTTCAATAATTCTATGAATATTAACAGGTAATTTTCTAATATCTGTTAATAATTTATTTTTAGTATTTTGTTTTTCAATTTTTAGATAAATATCTCTATATAAATTTCTATCATCTAATAATTGTTTATATTCATTATCTAAAATAGATTGAATGTTTTTATTATGAAACTGTTTATCAATGTCATTAAATGAACATTTATATTTAGTTTCAAAATCTTTAATTGAAAGAAATATAGAATTAAATTTTACAATTTCATTATTTCTTGTATCAATTCCATCACTTCCATATATAAATTGAATAATATTTTTATTATTAATAACTTTTCTAGTATTATCAATAACTAAAGATTCTAAATTTTTAATACTTTTTCTATTTTGTTCACCTGTAATACTAGTAGATAATGCTTTATTAATAATACTATATCTAGCTTCCATAGATTGAAAGATAAATGATAGCATATCTACACCAGTTGTATAAGATTCTGTTACAAATCCTCTATTCTGTGGACAATCATCAAATCTAGGATAATAAGGACATGTTCTTTCATAATCAAATAATTTAAACATACGTTCTCCACCAATAGATGTTTGTCCAATAGATGAACTAATTTGTAATAAATTTGTAAATTTACCTTTAGAACCAGAAGAAATTAACTTAAATAAATTATTTTCTTCAGTATCTAAATCTTCAAAAACAGGTTTTAAAAAATCATCACCTAAATTAAGAACAGATAATTGTTGTTGTTCATAAAAATCTTTAACATTCATTCCTAATGGAGGTATAATTTTACCTTTTAATAAATTTTGATAAATTTGTTTAGATTCATATAAAATTGACTCTGTTTGTTCATGAACCTTTTGTAATGCCTTTTTAGAAATTGTAATATCATTATAAGATATTGTACAACCTTTATGCATTAAATATAATGTAGTCATTTGTTGTAAATTATAAATCATATCAAGAGCAGCATCACTTCCATATTCATTATAAATAATATGAAATAATGATCCATCAACACCTTGACCAATTGATTTTTTATCTAAACGACCTTTAATAATATTACCTCTAGAAATTTCTACTTTAATTTCATCTAAATTATATTTGATAAAATCAGCATAGTCTGGATTATAAAATCCAGCCTTTTTATTAAAATTAATAGGGGGTAATAATTTACTTAATAATTCTTTACTATTATAATTATTTTTACTTAATAATAAATTATTATCTAGAAAACTATTATTACTTAATAAACGCATTGAATTATATTTATTGATAGTAACATCTGATTTTGTAAATTCATAAATACCAATTAATCCATCATGATAGACTCCAATAGAAGGAGATCCATTTTTTAATGAGATACACCATCTTTGTAATCCTGATAAATTTTGACATTCATTACGTGAAATAATAGTATGTGGAAATATAACCATCATGGCATCGCCATCAAAATCCCCACCATATAAAGTATCAGCAACATTTACTGATAATCTTAGTGTATCTCCTTTATCCATAATTTTTACAGTATGACCACTAATTGAACTATATAATAAAGACGGTGCTCTATTCATAGCTACAACATCTCCATCAATAATATCACGATAAATAATATCACCTTCTTCTAAAACAAATTCATCATTAATAGCACCGACATAATATTCAGCACCTGTTGATTTTTTAATAATTTTAGAACATCCAGGATATTGTTTATCTTTATTTTGAAAATATATCATCATTTTATCTTTATTATAATATTGTACAGTTTCAGGAATTTGAATATTTCTAGCAATAGCTAAAGGTATTCCAACTTCATTAATTTTAATACTATTATCTCCAGTAATAACTGAACGACCCATATAAGTAGTTCTTTTACCTAAGATATTTTTACGAATTCGACCAGACTTTTTAGAAAATCTTGAAGAAATAGACATTAATGAACTTCCTGTATTTGTTTGTAATTTATTAATATTTCCTGATGGAGTATCTTTAATTAAATTATAATAATGCATTTCAATATTATCAAGTTGGATAATATTTTTAATAATTGATTCCTGATCTAAAATAGGAGGTAATTTATCTAAAAGATTTAAAATATTTTTTAAAATTGTTGTTAAATCATTATTATTAGATCTACCACCTTTAATTTTTTTAATATCCGGTCTAATTGTGACTGGAGGTGCTCTAATTACTCTTAATACATATTTTTTAGGATGAGAAGATAATTCTTTTCCTAATTTTAAAACAGTTTCATTTGAAACTTTTGATAAGATTTCTTCAATTTCATTATTATATAATCTACGTTCTGTTTCATTAATTTTTATGTAAATTTTTAAATGATCTTTAGCATCTTTTTGTACAATTGGATGTTGTTCATCACAATAAATACATTTAATATATTTTTGAGTTGTAGTTCTTGATAATTTAACATATTCATTTAATAATTGAGATTTTTCAATATTTTTATTATTTTTTAAATTAATTATACAATTACCACATTTAAAGCAAATAATTTTTAACCATTTTAAAACTTCTTTTTTAAATAAAGGTGAAATTACTGGAAAAGGTAAATTAATTTTACCAAAGTGTCCACCACATAAAGTTTTATCATGAAAACATGTATTACAAATATATGAATGGTCAGTTGTTCCCATTTTAGAATCATAAATTCCTCGATCAAATGGTCGATTATTACGAAATAATTCTTTATTTTTAATTTCTACTGAAGATTCAATATCATTTTCTTCTTCATCTAAAATATAAAATTTAACTTTATTTAACTCAGAAGTTGGAATAAAATCAATTGACATTATTTAATTTAAATTGATATATTTTATATAAATAATTTCAATTTTAAATTATTTTTACCTATATTATAATTATATTTTAAAATATAAATTATATATTTTTTTAATATTCTTTTAAATTTAAATAGATATAACTATTATTTATATAATTATTTTAGTATGTCATTAAATACTAGTTTAATTACTGATGATGGAATTGAAATTCCTATGTTTGAAAAAAAATATAAATCATTTTTAAATAAAAGTATTATTTTATATGGTTCTAGTGGATCTGGAAAATCAATGATTATGAGAGATATTTTATATATTTTAAAAGATCATATTCCAAATGTTGTAGTCATAGCACCAACTAATAATTTAAATCATTCGTATGATGGAATAATACCTTCTCAATTAATATTTGCAGAAGTTACAGAAGACTTAATTAAAAATATTTTTAAAAGACAAAAAGGTGTAGTTAATATTTATAATATGATTAATAATATTAGTAAATTAGAACAAATATATATTAAAATTGCAAAAAATGATGATAATATTATTAAATCAAAAATAGAAAGAGGGTATTATACAATTAAAAATAAATATGATCAAAATAATAATATTCATATTTCAGAAAAAAAAATTAAATTACAAGAATTAGATTCTCTACATAAAGATAAAATGAAAGAATTTTATAAAAAAGTTATTAATAAATATAGAAATATTATTAATACTAATGATAATTATAAAAGACTTTTTGATGATATTGAATTAAAAATTATTAATTTTATTAATATTAATCCTTCAATGTTATTAATTATTGATGATGCAGCTGTTTCTGCTAATATATGGTGTAAATATCAAGAAGTTAAAGAATTATTTATGAATGGACGACATTGGAAAATGACTTTTATGATTTCTTTTCAAGATGATAAATTATTAGATTCTAGTTTACGAAAAAATGCTTTTATTAATATTTTTACAACAGAAACTATTTGTAATGCATATTTTAATAGATCTGCTAATAATTTTACACCACAAGAAAAAAAAAAGATGGCAAAACTTGCAAATTTTGTATTTAATGATCCTAAATTAAAAGATAAAAATTATAAAAAAATGATTCATATCAAAGATAAAATTCCTAATATATATTATACTATAGCTGATTATGTTGATGATTTTAAATTTGGTTCTTTACATTTACATCAATTATGTAATAAAGTAAAAAAAGATAATGAAATTACCGATAGTGAATTTGATGAAGAAATTAAAGCATTTTTAAGTTGATAAATAATTATTTCTTTTATATTTAACTGAATCAGCTAATAATCGTAAATTCGATATAGAATCTTCAAAATTTATACAAGCATCTGTAATACTTTTTCCATATTCTAAAGTATCTTTATTAATTAATTTTTGATTACCTTCTTTTAAATTAGATTCTATCATTAACCCTATTATATTATCATTACCTGATTTAATAATATTTGATAAATATTTTACAACATTTGGTTGATTTTTATGATTTTTTTGAGAATTGCCATGTGAACAATCAATCATAATATTTGGTAAAATATTTCGTTTATACATACTAAAAGATGTTTCTATAATATCTTCTATATAATAATTTGGTTTTTCATTAGATCCTCTTAAAATTATATGACAATTATTATTTCCTTTAGTTTGAATAATTGAAGCTTTTCCTGTTTCATCTATACCTAAAAAATTATGTGGTTCTTTAGCACTTTCTATAGCATCTAATGCTATTTTAATATTTCCATTTGTTCCATTTTTAAATCCTATTGGCATAGATAATCCAGATGTTAATTCTCTATGTAATTGACATTCAGTTGTTCTAGCACCAATTGCACCCCATGAAATTAAATCTGATGTATATTGAGGTGATATAGTATCTAAAAATTCAATACTACATGGTAAATTTAAATTATTAATATCAAATAATAATTTTCTAGCTATTGTTAATCCTTTATTTATGTTATATGTACCATTTAAATCTGGATCATTAATTAATCCTTTCCATCCAATTGTAGTTCTAGGTTTTTCAAAATATGTTCTCATTACAATAAATAATTCATTATCTAATTCATCAGATATTTTTTTTAATTTAGTAGCATATTCTAATGCTGCTATTGGATCATGTATTGAACATGGTCCAATAATTATTAATAATCGATTATCAATTCTATTTAATATATTTTTTATAGTTTGTCTAGATTGTTTAATAAAATTATTTATTTTACTATTATTTGGTATTTCATTAATTAAATCTTTTGGAGATATTAAATATTCAAAATTTTTTATATTAATATTATTTAAAGATTCCATAATTATATAGATAAAATTCTTAATTATAGGTATTTAATAATTAAATATATCTTTAAATTAAATGAATATTAATACTTTACTTTTTCATTCTATTTTGCATTTAATAATTAAAATTATATATGTTAGATATATTAATTATTATAATAATATAAAATTACATAATCCAGAATGTATTTTATATTGTGAAGATTTATATAAAGAATTTAGAATATATTATAGTACTAAAAGCGAATGGGCATATATTTATGGAATGTTTGCAAAAAAATATAATAAGGTAGATCAAAATAAATGTGATATTTTATATCATTATAAACCATTTTCAAATAATCGTTTAAATAAAAAAGATACTGGATATGATAAAAGAAGATTTATATTACAAAATAATAATAAATGTGAATGGTCTATAATTTATATGGGTAAAAAAAATAGTGGTACTTCATTAGAGTATAATGATTAATAATTTATTTACAAGTTTTTGATTTATTGCTACAACCTGCTCTAAAAGATTCATAATGATTTAATACATCTACAAATGGAGGAGATTTTGTTGTGCATAATATTTCTTTTTTTAATTTATCATATAAACATTTATATTGTGTTTTATTAATTTTTTTTTCTTTTAATTTTTTTAAAATTTTATCATGTTCTACTTTAAAACAATCCATTTCTTGTTTTATTAACTTTTTATTTACTTTATCTTTTAATTTATATAACCAATTACATAATTCTATGCGTCCAGTTAAATAATTATCGATAGGTATATCTTTAATAAATTTTTTATAAGAATCTCTACAAAATATACAAGGTAAAATATAACATAAACTATTAAATAATCCTTTAAATTCTTTTTTAAGTTTAATATGATCTTTATTTTTGATATCTATTTTTTCAGGATATGTTCCTAAAATAGAACAAAATAAAAAATTCCAAGCATTTGGACCCCAATATTTTGTTTTCATTCCTGATAATGATAAGTATTTATTATAATTTTTTGTAGACATATTTAATTATTATAATTTTATATAATTATTATATTTAGTAAAATATTTTATTTTAATAAACTAATGGATATATTAAATTTTCAAATTTAGATATTTTTTTTATTTGCTTAGTAGAATTTTTACTTGGTTGTACTAGTTTACTTAGTTGTTGAACTGATTTACTTAACTGTTGAGTTAATTTATTTGGTTGTACTGGTTTACTTGGTTGTTGAACTGGTTTACTTGGTTGTTGAACTGGTTTACTTGGTTGTTGAACTGGTTTACTTGGTTGAACTGGTTTACTTGGTTGAACTGGTTTACTTGGTTGAACTGGTTTACTTGGTTGTTGTACAGGTTTACTTGGCTGTTGAACTGGTTTACTTGGTTGTACAGGTTTACTTGGGTGTTGAACTGGTTTACTTGGTTGTTGTACAGGTTTACTTGATTGTACAGGTTTACTTGATTGTACAGGTTTACTTGATTGTACAGGTTTACTTGGTTGTACAGGTTTATTTGGTTGTACAGGTTTACTTGGTTGTTGAACTGGTTTACTTGGTTGAACTGGTTTACTTGGTTGAACTGGTTTACTTGATTGTACAGGTTTACTTGGTTGTACAGGTTTACTTGGTTGTTGTACAGGTTTACTTTCTATTTTAGATAATTGTGATATATTATTAATTTGTTTTCCTTGTACTTTTTTATCAACTGGTTTACTTGGTTGTACTGGTTTACTTGGTTGAACTGGTTTACTTTGTACCTTTTTATCAACTGGTTTACTTGGTTGAATTGGTTTACTTTGTACTTTTTTATCAACTGGTTTACTTGGTTGTACAGGTTTACTTGGTTGTACAGGTTTACTTGGTTGTACAGGTTTACTTTCTATTTTAGATAATTGTGATATATTATTAATTTGTTTTCCTTGTACTTTTTTATCAACTGGTTTACTTGGTTGAACTGGTTTACTTTGTACCTTTTTATCAACTGGTTTACTTTGTACTTTTTTATCAACTGGTTTACTTGGTTGTACAGGTTTACTTGGTTGTTGAACCGGTTTACTTGGTTGTACAGGTTTACTTGGTTGTACAGGTTTACTTGGTTGTACAAGTTTATTTTGTACTTTTTTATCAACTGGTTTATTTTGTACTTTTTTATCAACTGGTTTATTTTGTACTTTTTTATCAACCGGTTTACTTTGTACTTTTTTATCAACTGGTTTACTTTGTACTTTTTTATCAACTGGTTTACTTTGTACTTTTTTATCAACTGGTTTACTTTGTACTTTTTTATCAACTGGTTTACTTTGTACTTTTTTATCAACTGATTTACTTTGTACTTTTTTATCAACTGGTTTACTTTGTACTTTTTTATCAACTGGTTTACTTTGTACTTTTTTAGTAATCGTAGATGCTCCAGCAATTACTGTACCAATAGCTGCTCCTCCTAATACTTTATTAACTAAATTTTTATCAACTAGTTTACTAGGTTGTACTTTTTTATCAGTTGGTTTACTAGGCTGTACTGATTTATCAGCTGGTTTTTTATCACTTGTTTTTTTAGCAATTATAGAAGCTCCAGCAATTGCTGTGGCAATAGATGCTCCTCCTAATAATGCTCCTCCAATAATAGATCCAGATACTTTACTATTTTCAACATTAGATAATGATTTAATTGTATTAGTTGTTTTATTAGTATCTAACACTTTATTAGTATCTAACACTTTATTAGTATCTAACACTTTATTAGTATCTAACACTTTATTAGTATCTAACACTTTATTAGTATCTAATACTTTATTAGTATCTAACACTTTATTAGTATCTAACACTTTATTAGTATCTAACACTTTATTAGTATCTAACACTTTATTAGTATCTAACACTTTATTAGTATCATTTGAAGTATTAATAGATGTATTGAATACTTTAGTGTATAACAAATATAAAATTATACCTAAAATTAAAATTGCAATAGCCATATTTATAATAATATATGTAATATAATAAAAAAAATATTTTTTTTTTTAATATTTAAAAATTAAACTAAATTTGATTTTTTAACATTAGATTTCATTAATGTATTTTGAGGAGGTTGTAATTTAAATGTATTTAATACTTTAGTACTTAATGTTTTCATATTTTTATTAGCATTTTTAATAATTTGTGGAGTTAGTAGTGGAGTTTTAGTTAATATATTAGAAGGTTTTAATTGTTTTTGAATAGTTACTTGGCCATTTTTATTTTTAACTGGAGTTAATAAAGGAAATGGCATTTTAGTAGGTGTAACGGTAGCAGGTAATTGTTTTGCAATTGCATTAACATTTTTTTGAACTTCTTGTTTAGGCATTGGTGCTTTAGAAAGGGCCCCTTTAGCTAAATTATTAACAGCAACTGCTCCTAATACAGTAGTAACAATAGGTTTAACAATATTTAATGCTTGATTTACTTGAGCTGGTAATGCTCTAGATGGTTGTGCAGATGCAACAGCTAAAGCAGAAACTGCTTGAGTTGGTCCAAAACTAGCAGGTACTGGAACCTTAGTAGAATTTACTGCAGTTTGAACATGTTTATTTGCAACTTTCTGTGGTAAAGCCGTATTAGTAACAGCAGCTTTAGCAAGTCTATTAATTGATTTAACACCATCTATTGTTTTAGCCGCATTTATTGCTATATTTTTAGCAATTTGAACTTGAACAGGTTGAGCAGCGATAGGTACAGTTGCAGCTTTTCCTAAATTTACAATAGCTACAGTTGGAGAAACTGGTTTTGGAGTTGGTTTTTTAATTTCTTTAACTAAAGCATTATATTGTTTTAAAACAATTGCTTTTGGTAAGGCAGTAGCAGCTACTGCAGCTTTAGCTAATTTATCAACATTTATTTTAGCTGTTTGCGTTTTAAGTTCTTTTTTAACAAGTTTTACATTTTTTGCAACATCTTTAGATACTGCAGGTAATGGTTTAATAGCATCATTTGCTATTTTTTTAACTGCATTAATAGCTACTTGTTTTTTTACATCAACTTTTTTTACTTGTTTTTTAATTGATTTAACTGCTGTTTTTACATTTTTTTTAACTAATTTTACTGGCATAGCTGCTGTAGATAAAGCACCTTTAGCTAATTTTTTAATAGCTACTTTTCCAGATCTAGTTTTAGCTGCTTTAGTTGCAGTTTTTACAGCTTTAACTACTTTTGGTTTAGGAGCTGCAACTGGTTTTGCTGCAGCTTTACCAAGTGATTGAACAGCATTTAATGCTAGAGAAATCTTTGTAGTAGTTTGAATGCTATTATTAGATTTTTTAACACTTTTTGATCTAGATTTAGTTCTACGTTTTGAACTTTTTGATCTAGATTTTGTTCTGCGATTCGATCTAGATTTAGATCTTTGTTTTAAACTTCTAGATTTAGGCTGATAAGTTTTTTTAGTGGATAAAAACTTTGGATAATCAGGTATTATAGTAGAAGTGTTTGCAGAAAAGCTTAAATTAATATTATTAATAGCACGGTCAACCATTTTTAATAGATTATATAATTTTTAATATGGTAGTATATATATATAAATAAATTTTTATTAAAAAATTTTAATAATTTTATTCCAATTATTTATATCTATATTTTTAATTTCTATATTATCGTGTGTAATTAAATTTAACGATGATTTTAAAATTTTAATGGTATATATTATATTTTCATTTTTTTTAATTATAATTTTTTTATTATCTATAATTTCTATATAATGCGTATCTAAAAAATGTGATATAATTAATTCTATAGTATTTAATAAATTTTTATTTATTATTATTTCATGTATTTGATGTATAATATCATTATTATTTATAGGTTTATTATAATTATCTATATTTTTATTAATTATTCCTTTTAAATTATTAATATTATAAAATAATTCATTTTCATATTTAATTACTAGATTATAAATATTTAAAATCTCTTTTGAAACATTATCATGTAACGATAAAATATTATTTTTTAATTGATTAATTGTATTTTTTTGAATTATAATATTATTAATCATATATAATAATTTATCTTCATTAATATGTTTATTATTAATTTGTTTATTATTTTTAATTAATGAATTTAAATTTGTTAATATATATATACTTAAAAATAACAATTCATTAGTAAAATTAGATATAAAAATAACAACTTTATTATCTTTAAGTTCCCATTCTATATTATTTTTTTTATTTACTATATTTGATTTAAGAGATATAAATATAGCATAATTTATACCTGTATAATTTAAATCATAATAAAGTTTATCAATTTGTTTTTGATCGATAGTATTTTTATAGTTTTTTACTTCTATTAAAACATTTTCAGTTATTTCAGGTATAAATAATTTTAAATCACCCGAATGTGGTATTTGTGAAGTATCTTCTAAAGTATAATTAGAAAAATTCACTTTAAAAAAGTCAAAAATAATATTTTCGCCGGTTATACCTTTAATATTATTAGATTTTTCTATTATAGTATCTTGTTTTATCTCATTAATTAAATTAAATAATTTATTTGTTTTATTTTCGATAATTATATCTAAATTATTTAATAAATTATTATTATTATCTAAAGAATTATTAGATAAAAAAGTATTATTAAAATTAAGATTTTTTAATTTAATATATTCTTGAAATCCTAAATTTAAAATATAATTTAAAAAATTATTTTTATCATCTTTATTAATTTCATTGACTATAGATAAATATTGAATATTTTCATTATTTACTTCTATATTTATAGACATTTTATTATTAATAATTTAAATCTTTAAATAAAAAAAATTGAATTAATTAATATTTTACTATATAATCAAAATGAATAATCAAACCAATCCAATCAATGCTAAACTTTATCAACGTTATCAAAAAAAAGTATACATTAATAAATGGAAAAAATCATTTAATAAAAATTGGAAATTATACAATATTAAAGAAACTTTAATTGAATTTGATGATGATATTAAAATAATTGAAAATTATTTTAGAGTTCAACAAAAATTATATATAAATGAGTTTCAATATATTTTAGTTTAATGTATTTTATTTTTTTTATTTTGTAATAGCCATAAAGGTGCCGTATAAAATAAATAATATATTACTACTTATCATTAATGTATCTGTATTATATTTATTTTTATTATAAAATCCTATTAATGATAATATTACAATAAAAATAAATATAATTAATTCAACCATTTTAATATATAATATAATAAATATAATATAATAATGAATAAAATAGGTATATTTATATTTAGAAAAGATTTAAGATTAGAAGATAATTTAGGTTTAATTAAATTATCTAAAGAATGTAAATATATAATACCTATATTTATATTAGATGATAATCAAATAGAAATAACTAATAAAAATAAATATTATAGATCTAATAATGCAATACAATTTATGTGTGAATCATTATTAGATCTAAATGATCAATTAAATAATAAATTAAATTTATATAAAGGAAATCCTATTAAAATATTAGAAATAATTATTAATAAATTATTATATAAATATGATGAAATAATTATTTCTTATAATTGTGATTATACTAAATATGCATTAGATAGAGATAATAAAATAAATAATATAATTAAAAAATTTAAAAATGTAAATTTATTAACTGAAGAAAATGATATTACATTAGTATCTTTTAATAATTTAATTAAATCTAATAATTCTGCATATATGGTATTTGGAGCATTTTATAAAAATGCAATAAAAACTAAAGTAAATAATGTAATTAAAAATAAGTTTAAAAATTATATTAAATTAGATATTATTAATAAATTTTCATTTAATATTAATAATTTAAATAAATTATATAATTATAATAAATTTTTAATTCAAAAAGGTGGAAGAAAAGAAGCATTAAAAAAAATATATAATAATGAAGTTTATAAAAATTATAGTAATAAAAGAGATTTATTAAATTTTAATACATATCAAGTATCAGCATCATTAAATTTTGGTTGTATATCAGTAAGAGAATTTTATCATATTATAAAACATAATATTGAAATTAAGAAACAACTATATTGGCGAGATTTTTATATGACTATTTTAAGATATGTAAAAAATGCAAATAGTTATTCATTATTTATAGATTCTAGATTTAATAAAATAAAATGGGAAAATAATTATGAATTATGGAAAAAATTAATGGATTCTAAAACTGGTTATTTAATAATTGATGCTGCTATGAAAGAATTAATTAAAACAGGGTATATAGGAAATAGAATTCGATTAATATTAGGTACATTTTGGATTAAATATTTATTAATTGATCCTTTACATCCTAAATATGGATCTCAAGTTGGATTTAGTTATTATTTAGTTGATTGTAATACTAGTCAAAATAAGTTAAATCATCAATGGTTTACAGATTTAGATTTATCTGGAAGACGTTTTAGTAAAAAGGGTTGTAATCCATTAACAGGACGTATGATGAGAATAGATAATGAAGTAATTAAAAAATTTGATCCTAATTGCGAATATATTAAAAAATGGTTACCTGAATTAAAAGAAATACCTAATAAAGAATTATATAAATGGAATGATGAAATTCAAAAAAAATATAATTTACATTATAAACCTATTTTTAATTGGGAAGATCAATATAAAAAATATTGTTCATTATTTAAAAATATTTAAAATTTTATTTAACAAAATAATAATTTACTATATTTTAAGAATTATTAATTTTAAAGCATTTGGTGTAAGTTTATAAATATTATTTATTTTAATATCTTTATAAGTTCTATTAATTTCAACATCTTGAATAATTTTATAATCTTTATTTTTAACTAATAACATATCTTTAGATAATATTGATTCAATATCTGAATTATTAATATTTTTTGATAGTAAGTCTAAGTCAAATAATATATCATGATTAATACAAAAATCATATTCTTTTCCATACAAAGATAAAATATATTTTAAAATTTTCTTAATATTTATTGCCATTATTTATTATTTAAAATTATATTTTAAAATTGAAACTCTTTTTTTATTATAATTAATAATATTAAATATGAATAAAGGTAAAAGATGGCAAAATGATGAAAATATTTTAATTGTAAAAGAAATAATAAATAATAATTCTATTAATAATATTTCAAAAATAATTGAACGTTCTGAATATGCAGTAATAAAACAATTAGAGAAAATATTATTAAATGATGATATCAATATGATTGATTTATATAATAAATTATTAATACAAACTGTTATGAATAATAAGTATAAATTATATAAACAATTAGATTATGAAGAAAATAGAATTGAACCTGAAATACCTTTAGTTATTGAAAATATTATACAAACTATTGAAGACATATCAGAATTAAATGAAGAACAGTTATTATGTTATAATTTAGCAAAAACTGGAAAAAATCTATTTATTACAGGTGCTGGTGGATCTGGTAAATCAACTGTTTTAAAAAAAATTATCAAATATAATCAAAGAAAAAATATAAATATTGGTATTACTGCATCAACTGGAATAGCTGCTTCATTAATTGGCGGAACAACATTACATTCATATTTAAAAATTGGAATTGGTAATAAAACTGTTGAAGAATTATATAATAATTTAGTATCTAAAAAAAATAAAAGTGATTATTATAAATTATTAAAATTAGAAATATTAATTATAGATGAAATATCTATGATTGATAATGTATTATTTAGTAAAATAGCTGCGTATTTAAGTTTAATAAAAAATGTCAAAAAGCCATTCGGGGGTATTCAAATTATATTATGTGGAGATTTTTATCAGTTACCACCCATAAATAATACTTATTGCTTTAAAGCTAAAATATGGAATCGTTTAAGAATTAATACAATTATTTTAAAAAATCAAATGAGACAAATACATGATTTAGAATTCCAAAATATTTTAGAAAATATTAAAATTAATAATATTACTGATTATATTTATGATAAATTATCAATGTTAAAAAATAATAAAATCAATAATGACATTAAACCAACTATTATATATTCAAAAAACATTGATATAGATAGAATTAATTCTCAAGAGTTTAATAATTTAGTTCAGACATTTAATTATGATATTTATAATTTTCCAATTCAATATGATAACAATAATAAAAAAATTGTAAATTATATTAATAAATTAGAAAATAAAGAAATAAAATTATGTAAAGGATTACAAATTATGGTTACACATAATATTGATATTAATAATCAAATAGTTAATGGAACTAGAGGTATTATAGTAAATATAGATTATCCAAATATTTTAATTAAAACTATAAATAATATGTTATATTATATTAGTTATGTTAAATATACACACGAATTAGATAATGAAATTCAATATAATTATATACCGATTAAATTAGCATATGCGTTAACAGTTCATAAAAGTCAAGGTCAAACATTAGATTATATAGAAATTGATTTAGGTGAATCTATTTTTGAATATGGTATGGCATATGTTGCATTATCAAGAGCAAAAAAATTAAATTCAATATATATATCAAATTTATCTAAAACTGCATTTAAAGTAAATAATGAAGTAATTGAATTTTATAATAATATTTAATTAAATTTAATAATATCATATTCTTTTAATTCATTTTTTTGCATAGAGTTATTAATATTCATATTATCAAAAATATTTTGATTAAATAATAAATCATTACTAAAATACGTTAAATTATTAATATTAAAATATTCTAAAATATTTAATTCACTTTCTAAAATTTTATTTAATAAATTAGAATTAATAATTACTATTTTATAATTATTATCAAATAATATAATTGGTAAAATAGGATTTTTAAATAATAATTTTTCATATTCATCAGTTAATGCAAATGAAATATCATAAAATATAACTGATTCATAATTATTTTTTGTTAAATGTTTATATATGGAAATCCATTCATTAAAATCATTATTATTGACTTCGAATCCGATTATTTTAAAAATTTTATTTTTATTTTTTTTATTAATATTTTTATTTTTATAATTAATATCTAATAATAATGATTCAAAATGTTTAAGTAATTTATTATTTGTCGTATTAACAATTAATAAAATACTATTAGCATTATTAACATTTAATAATTGATTTAAATTATTTGATTCAATATTATTTTGAAATTCATTTGAACCTTTAATATTATGAATATTATTCTTATTATCAAATAATTGTTCAATATTTGATTTAATAACAATATTATTTTTAAATCTTTTTTTTTTAATAATATTTACTTGATATAAACTTGTATATTCAATATCAATATTAGATAACGCACTAAACATTTTATTATTATCTAATTTAAAAGCATCTAAAAAGTTATTAAATGATAAGGATAATTCAGATACAAAATTATTTTCATTAAATATATCAAATACATAATCTAAATTAACTAAATATTCAGTATAATAACTATTAGATAATGGTAATAATACATCAATTTTTTGACCAGTATTTAAAAATTTATCAGTATTATATAATTTTTTAATAGAATATTTTAAATTATTATTTTCATCATAGCTATTCCATTCTGTACTATTTTCTAATAATTTAAATACTTTATAACCATTAAAACAAGTAAATATAAATCGACCTCCTGGTTTTAAATAATTATTTAATAATTTGATTAAATTTAATAATCTATCATCATTTATAATAATATAATGGATAGCAAAATTACAAATCATTATATCTACACTTTCTGGTTCAATATTAAATATTTCTAGTTCTTTAATAATATCTTTATAATCAGTTAATAAATCTAAATTTTTTGTAAAAACCTTAATATTTGTTTTTTTATGAGATTTTAATGTAAATTTTCTATTAACTAATTCTAATAATGCATTTTTATCTTTATCTATAAATAATCCATTCTTAAAACTTAAATTATTTAACCTAGCTAAATCTTGTCCTTTACCCGCAGCTAAATCAATTACCCAATTAGTATCATTTTTATCATATAATTTATCAGAAATTATATTTTCCAATGTTTTACTTTTTACATAAGAATTAAATGATCTTTGAGCTTTATATATTAAATTATCATCAATTTGAAAATAACAATCTTTATTATTATCAACCATTTTATTAATATCTAATGGATTATTAATATTAATCCAAATTAATTCAGCAATTCTATAATAATTGCCAAAATATTCACCACGTTCTAATTCAATATCTCTATCATCTCTAATTTTTTTTAAATCCCATTGTTTTAATTTGGTATCATAGAAAAACTCTCCAATTTTATTATGTAAATCATCAACTGATGAAATAAATATATAATTATTTGGATTATCGCTAGTAGAAAATTGAATAGGAAAATAAGTATTATTTAAAAATTTTTCAGGGATTATTTTTTTATAATTATTTAAATAAGTAAAATTTAACTTATCAAAATCATTTTTAGAAATTCCACTGAATAATATATAAATATTATCATTTTTATTTAATTTATATTGACTATATGGTTTATTACTATATAAATTATTTGGTAATTTACAAATATAAAAATCAATAGTCATATGTTCTATAGGTTTCCATTTATATCCAATCATATTATTATAATTAGTATTAATAGGGTATTTATGTTCAATATTTTTTACATGAGAATTTGGTACAAAGATTAAACCATCAATTTCATAAAATTTACTATTTATTTTTTTATTATAAAATTCAGTTAATTCCTTTTTATAATTAGATGTTAATTTAATATAATCTTTAATTTTAATATTTGGTAAAAATTTAATTTTATTAAATCCTTTATCTAGAAAATTAAATCTGTTTTCAAATGGTTCAAATCCAATTTGATTATTTTCAAATGTAATTATATCAAATATATATAAGAATATATCATTTTCAGATACAATATCTTCATTTTTTAATTTAGAATCTAAAATTAATTCACAATCTAAAATTGTAATTTTATAATTAGATTTTTCAGATTTATTAAATATATTATTATATTCTTTAATTTTATATAATTTATTTGAAATTAATGTAATATTTATTTTATCTAAATATTCTTCAATATAACAAATACATCTTTTACCATCAATTTTATCAGTAATATAATAATTTTCAATATTAGGTAATATATGTTTACAATATATATCTGAATTTAATTCAATTACATTGTTTAGTAATTTTTTTAATCCTGATTTATATTTAAAATTATCTAAATAAGATTTATTAGATATAATAAATTTTGCAATATTATATATATATTCTTGATAATCATTATTATTATTATCTTTAGATTCATTTAATAAACTTTCTATAAATGTAATACTATTATTTACAGCATCAATAGTTAATTGTTTATTAAAAAATTCAGTTTCTAATACTATTTCATCAAATAATGTATAATTAATATCTTCAGTAATATTTGATAATTTATAGGGTTTAAATACTAAATTTTTTACTTCTTTTAAATTATTATTTTGTATATTAAAATTTTTAATTAAATCTAAATCAATAGAATAATCTTTATTATTTTTTAATATAAAATTTAATCTTAATTTAATTCTAATCATTTTAATATTATTAGATCCTATTAATTTTACATTATTTTCTTCATTTAATTTTACTTTAATAAAATTAACATTATCAATATAATTTTTTAAAGTTATTGGTTTTAATAAAGATTTTTTCTTAATACTTATATCTTTATTTAAATTATTACCATTTTTAAATTGTTTTGTTAATCTAATATTATTATCATAATAAATATCAATATTTTCAATAATAGTTATATTTTCACTAATTTCTTTTAATTTATGAAAAATACTTTTATAAATATTTATATTTTTATATAAATGATAGGTAATTTCAAATTCTAAATTACTATTATGATTTTCATTATAATATGTTACAAAACTTTCCATTATTATTAAAGAAAAAAGTATTAGAATAGTATAATTAATAAAATATAATTTAATTCAATTTTAAATCAAAAAAAAATAAATATTAATATTTATTTATAAGTTATATATTTATTAAATTGATCACATTGTTTTTTATGTTTAATTATATCTTTATCATTGTTTAAATTAGAATTATAACATTTTTTACAAAATTTACAATGAATTTTATTTTTTTCATGACAATCATTACATAATAAACAATGTTTAATAATATATTTATTAAAAATTATTTCATCACATTTTGTACAATAGTCTAAACTATTTTGATCTGATTTAATTAAATTTTCATAATAATTGGATGATGAAATCATTTGATTATTTTTATAACATACAATTATAATATCATTCATAATTAAGTATTTATCATTTATTTATATTATGTTTTTTATTTTAAAATTGAATTAAAAATATAAAAATAATATAAATAAAGATGGATTATGATAAAATTCAAAAACGTTTAAATTTTACAATTCCAGTAAGATTATACCAAGATGAACAATATTGTAATATTAGACGAGCTATTATTTTATTAATAGCAAATATTATGCAAAAAAATAAAAGATTTAAAAATTTATATAGATTAGAACAAGATAATACTATTATAGAAATTGAAAAATCTTGTTATAATGAAACTGTTAAAAAATCAGAAGAATTATTAATTTATAAATCATGGGATAATGAAAAATTTATATATCTATATCAATTATATTGTAATAAAATTACTAAAAATTTAGATGAAGAATCTGAAGTTAAATCTAATTATTTAATTAATCAAATCATTGATAATAAAATTGATATTGCTAAAATTGCAAGTTTATCATCTGAAGATTTATGTCCAGATAAATCTGTAAATATTAAAAATACTTTAAAATTACGAAATGAGCAAAAATTAAATTATAAAACAAGTACTTTATATAAATGTAAAAATTGTGGAAAAAAAGAAGTAAAAATACAAGAATATCAAGGTAGATCTTTAGATGAAGGGTCTAATTTAAGTTTAACTTGTAATTTTTGTAATTATAATTGGGTTATTGGTTAATTATAAAAAAATAATTGAATTTTTTTTGTAATTTTATATGTCAAACACAATGACTTCCACCAAGCAACAGATTGAACAACTGTCGTCACACATTTCACTCGTGACTGACTTGTTGAACAGTCTTAACAAGCAGATGGAAGCTTTGCAGGCGCAGGAAGAAAAGGAGCAAAGAGCTGAACGGATTGCTCAACACAAGCCAACACTGTCGTGGGATTGTTTCCCACAAGAAGTGAAGGACAAAATCCTTGACTTCAACGGTCTGTTGGAAGAGAACAAGAAACAGTTCTCAAAGCTTGTTGAGCCTTTGATCATCACACAGAAATATCTGTTTGAGATCAAACAGAGACAGCTTGAGCAGCCTGTGTTGTTGGAGTTTGAGTTCCAACATACTACGGAGTATCCGGGGAACTTTGACGTGTTTCTGAGAGGCAGACACATTATCAATGTGCATGTCGATCGGTACCACATCAAGCATGGATGGGGGTCTGTCATGAGGTGGTATGATGAAGAGTGGGTGGACATGGATGACTTCATCCAGTTCCTCATTTTTCATTATATAGAGGGACATCCTTTGCCAAACAGAGACTGGTTGTTGGACTACTAGTGCTATACAGGGTAGTGTTATATATTATATGTTTGTATTTTTTTTTATATTTTTGATATCTTTTCAGATATTACTAAATTATTTTGTTTAATTAATTCTTTTTTATATTGTTCTTGATAATTATAAGAACACATATGTTTTTCAGCATAACGATGTTTTTCACAAAAAATATTATTACATCTACATTTGATTGGTAATAATCCTAATTTTTTATTACATTCATAACATCTATTTTTTTTATTTTGAATATAATTATTCTTAGGATTATCTTTATTGTCTGTATTATCAGACATATCTATATTAATGTTTATATTTTATAATTAAATATAAAATTATATATTAATAAAATGAATTTTATTTATTATTTAACGCTATCTTATAAAATATTAAAAAATTATAAAAATAATTTAAAAAATATTAAAGAAATAAAAAATGAAAAAAAATAAAGTACTTTATTAATTATTTTATTCATAATCTCTAATTGCTATAAATTTTGGTCTTAATGGTATTTTATCTTTACTATATTCATCAAATGAAATTGTCGCTAATTTATTTTTAAATTTATTAAAATCTTTATTTGCTTCCTTATATAAATCTTTTCTTTTTTTTAATGGCATATTGGGTACTGCTCTAAATTCTTTATTATCTTCCGTTTTCATTATAAATATAATTGCACCTTTATCTTTTCCATTTTGCCCTTCTTCGTATCCGACAATAGGATATTCAGCATCATAAGATTTTTTTCTTTTTAAATAATTCATAGATCTAATTTCTTTAATATTAGAATGTTCATATATTACATTTTTATTTTTATATACTATACCTTCATATTTTTTTTGTATATACTCTTTATATAATTTATCTCCATCTTTTTCATTATTTACTAATATTGTATCTACTAATTTTAAATATTTAAAATTATTAAATAAATTAAATTTTATTTGTAGTAATTTAATTCTATCCTCAAATATAGTATTATTATTAATTTCAAAACAATCAAAAATATAATATTGTAATTTATCTTTATCTTTATCTGATTTTTCATTTCTAACAATACCTGATATATTTTGTAAATCTAAACTATGATTATATAATTCACCATCTAATATTAAATCCGTATTATTTTGTAATAATAATTTAATTTCTTCTTTTATAAAATCAAATCCACTATATTTATTTAAACGTCTAGATTGTAAAATAATATCTGTTTTATTATGATTATATTTTGCAATTAATCTAATTCCATCTAATTTTGGTTGAATATAACAAGGATAATTTATATGTTTTTTATTTTTAGAATAAACTTGCAAAGCCATTGGATAAATATCATTTTGTTCTATTAAATCTATATTAATATTATATCCTGATTTTTGTTTTTTTAAATATAAATTTCTCATATGTATTAAACCTTGAGTTAATATAGTAGTTTCATTTTTTTTATTTAAATTTTTTCCTATATCTATGATAGTTGGTTCTGTTTTAGTAAGTTTACCATTAACCATTCCATATTCAGTATAAATATATAATTTTAAATTAGTATATAACAATTTAAATTCATTAAATTTATTTATATCTAATAAGTCTTCAGATATATCTAAGATTAAATTGTTATTTTTTAATATACTATAAATTTTCCAAAATCTAATATTATTAGATTTATTAACTTTACTTAATAATTTTTTAAATTTAATTTTTCCATCTTTAATAAAAAATGGAAATTCTGTTTTATCTAAAAAATTTATATATGATCTTTTTTCAGACATAATATTATAATATTTTTATATAATTAACTTCAATTTTAAATTAATTTTTACATATATGACATTTATATTTTATATATTTACAATTTAAATTATTGCTTTTACAATATATTAATGTATTTTTACAATTAATACATTTGGTCTTATTTACTAAACAATTATAACATATAGTATGATTACATTTTAATAAAACTATATTTTCATTAATATTACATATAGTACATTTTTTAACTAAATCTAATTTAATAAATGAATTTAAATAAAGAGCACAAAAATTACAATACATATTATTTAATTTTAATTCATATAATGGTCTTTTTAATTTACAGTAATTATAATTAGTGCATTTAATTAATTTACAATGATTTGATGGACAATAACCATATATATAATTTTCATTAGTTTTATGATATTGATGTTCACATACGCATTTATTATGATAAATTTTTTGATATTCATTATTATAATAAAAACATTTACAATAACAAGATATTATACATTTTCCATTTCCATTACATATATTGATATTATTAATACTCATTTAGTTGATAATACTTATAATTTGTTAAATATTTATATTATATATTATTTATAAAATTGAATTTATTATTATTATTAATATATTTATAAAATATGTTTTGTGAATTTCAAGTTAAAGATAAAAATTGTAAATTTAAATCAAAATTTAGTTATTTATCAAAAAATTATTGTACAAGACATTATAATATTATTCAAAAATCATTAAATAATAATAATAACAATAATGAAAATAATAATGATAATGATAATGATAAATTAATTATTTTAAAAAAAAAATTAAATATGAATAATATTTTATATGATTCTATAGAATATTTAAATAAAGGTACATATAATGAAGTATATTTAGTAAAGTATCAAAATATTAATTTTATTATTAAATATCAAGATATACAAAATAATAAAAATATATTATATTATGAATATATTTTATTATCAAATATATTTAATAATCATAATAATATTGTTAAATTATATTCTAATAATTCTAAAAATTATTTTTATGAAAAAGATAAATATGCTATATTATTAGAAGAGTATTTAAATTATACTTTAGATTTAAAAAAAGAAAAATATATATTTTTAATAAATGATATATTAGATATAGCTATTCAATTAATAAAGACTATTAAATATATACATTCAAATAAATATTTATATATAGATTTAAAACCACAAAATATTATGTTTATTGATGATAATACTATGAATATTAAACTAGTTGATTTTAATTTATGTGATAAATATATAAATATATATTCAGAATTTTATCCGAATATTAAATTAAATAATAGAAAAGGTAATGATTTATTTAGTTCTCGAAATATAAATAAAGGATTTAGAGGACAAAGATCTGACGATATAGAAAGTATATTATATATTATTTTATATTTACTAGATGACTCTTTATTTAAAGAATTATATAATCAAAAAAATATTCATAATATAATTTCAATCAAAGAATCAATTTTTATGAATACATTACATGAATATCAATTTATTAAATTATTTATTTTAGAAATTAATAAGATATTAACAATAGAACATAAAAAACCTAATTATAATAAATTAATTGATATATTAATTCAAGCAAAACAATAAAAATATAATTTTGGTATCATATTTATATAATCAATATTTCTATTTATTTTATTATTTTTTTTATTATTTATATATAAAATCATCATATTATTATGTTGATTATATTTTATAATATTATTATCTAAATAAATAGATGTTTTATTACATATATTTTTTTCACCTTCGTATGTTTCTAAAAATTTTAAATTTTCACTATTTAAATATATTGATTTATGACAAATATTAATTAATTCTAAATAATGTAAATTTAAAGATATATTTTTAGGTATATATTTTAAATTATTTGTATAATAAGGCACACAAACTAAATATTTTAATTTTTTATAAGTTCTTGGTATTGTTTTAATTTTTGTATCACTAATATTTAAATATTCTAAATTTATTAAATTAGGCGGTAAATAATTAATATTTGATTCTGAAATATTTAAATATTTTAAGTTAATTAATTTTTCTAAAATTTCTTCATTAAATATATCATATTCATTTTCATAATATATATTTGTTTCGTATAAATTAATATCTAATAATTTAATATTTTTTAAATTAAATGTAAATAATTCTTTAATATTATTAATGATAATTATTTGATTAAAAAATATATTTTGATAATAATTATGATAATCATTTAAAATCAATAAACAATTATTATTATGGATATAATCATTATCTATATAATAAATAGCATCTGTTAAATTATGCAATAAATTATAATAATATTTATTTGTATTTTTTAAATTTTTATAATCATGATAAAATCCAACATAATTTAATATATTTATAAGTATATCTGAATTTAAATTATTTAACATAATAGTTATATCTGTTTATTATAATTAAATTTAAATGTTATTATTTTAAATAATCTAAATTATTATATAAATCTTTATTATTATATATTTTAGAGTTTTTATTTTCTAATGATCTTATTTCTAAAGATCCTGTATCTTTTCTATCATAATGTTTATTATATATCCATTTTTCATAATGTGGAATTTGATTATATGATCTTTTAAATTGAGTATTTAATGTAAATTTTTCATTATAATTATTAGTATTTAAATATTGATAATCATCTGCTTGAAAATCAGACATATTTTTTTTTTCATTTTTAATTAAAAATTTATGAGAATATGGATTATTTTGTATTTCAATATTATATAAATTATAATCAATTATTTGATCTTTAAATGTATCTATAAATAATTTATTATAATATGTTAATTGTAAATTAGTATCATAATTAGGTAGAAAACTATCATCAATATTATCAAATTTTCCTAAATTAATCCATGATTTAATATATTTTTTTACTTTATTTTTTATATGATTATATAATTCTCTATTATTAGATAAATAATTCTCTCTATATAAAATATTAGATAAATAATTTATATTTTCAATAGATCCAAATAATTGTTTAACAGTTTTAAACTTAATATTTTCAGTTATTGTGTTTTTGGTAGTAAATAATTTAACGATATCCATAATTTTATAATGAATATTTTAATATAATATATTATAAATATATATATATTCTAAAAAAAAAATAATTTTTATAATATAAAAGTATTAGAAATTTAGAATATGAGAGTATCACCTCAAATAAAAAAAGAAAAATGTTTATCAGAAATTATAAATATCATAAAAAAACATAATATTACAGTATCAGATATTGTAAATAGTTATATTAAAAATTTTCAAAAATCATTTTCTCAAGAAGATCGAATTATTCAATATAATAATTATTTAGAATTTAATAATTTAAATATATTTATTAAAAATAATATCAAAAAAAATATAAATGATGATTATGTATTTTTATAAAATATATATTTAACAACATACTCTTTTTTTTGATTTTATTTGATTATATTGTTCCATGCTTTCAATAAAGTTATCCTTTGCTGAATCTGTAGGCATATCCTTTAAATGAATATAAGTGCATTTTTTCTTTTCACAATTATCCCCATGAATACATCTTTGGATATGAATTTTTTTACATTTTTTTACATTATCACATAAAGTTCCATTAAATGTATGATCACAATGAGCATAATCTTTAATAATGTATTCATTTTTTGGAGTATTTCTCATAAAATCTAAAAATTGTTGTAAATTTTCAATAACAATAACATTTGATGATACTTTAGATTTAAATTCTTGTTTTTTATATGTTTTTTGTTCTGGAATAATTTCTTTTTTCTCCAAAACTTTATTTTTTACAATATCTGAAAAACTTTTACTTTTTTGTGTTTTAATTGATGTTTGATTATCATATTCATCATCACTATAATCAGCCCATCTTTTTGTTTCTGAAGTTTCTAATTTCTTTGGTTTTTCTTCAACATAGAAATCATCTTCATCATCACTATAATCAGCCCAACTCTTTTTTTCAGGTTTAATAAAAGACTTAATAGTTTTTTTTTCTTCTTTAATTTCTTTATTAATTACATCATCAGCAATTTCTTCAATGATTTCTTCAATAGTTTCACAACTAATTTTTTTATCATCATTATTTTGATTCATTTTATAATGATTATATAAATCATCAAAATTAATGTTTAATACATTAATCAATGAAATAATTTGATCAAAAACTTGTTGATTGTTCATATTGATAGCTTTGGTGATTGTAATTGAAATCTGTTATAATATAATTAAAATAATTATTATATTCAATTTTTTTTTTATTATATTCTAGGGTTATTTAATAAATATTCACTAAATTTATCTATTTTTTTATTTTTTAAATTTATAGGCAAATCTAAATTATTAATAATAGTTTTTTCCTGTTTAGATTTATCTATAAAATAATAAATATCTTCTCCATATACTAAATCATCTTTTGCCTTTTGTAATTCTTTTTTTAATTTTTCATTTTCTTCTATAATAGCTAAATAATTTTGTTCTGATTGATTTAATTGATTTTTTAATTCATTTATTTCTTGTTCTTTATCTGATAATATTAAATTTAATTGTTCTTTTTCTAATATTAAATTTTTATTACTACCTTCAGAATTTGATAATTGTATTTGTAATTGTTCTAATTCAGTTTTTAATTGTTCTAATTCAGTTAATAATTTTTTATGTTCTTCTTTTAAATTAGTCAATTCTAATAATTGTATTTGTTTTTCATTTTCTAATTGTATTATATTAGCATTAAGTTGTTCTATTTTTGTTTCATTTTCTTGTTTATTTTGTTCTAATTCATTATTTCTAATCATTATTAAATTATTTTCTTCTGTTAATTGTTTTATATTAGCTTCTAATTGTTTTATATTAGCTTCTAATTCTTTTTTATTAGTTTCTAATTCTTTTATAATAGTTTTTAATGATTCTTTTTCTCGCTGTAATATTATAAATCTTTCAGTTAATCTGTCAATTTCATCTTTATGTTCTTGATTTAATCTTTCAGTTAATCTGTCAATTTTATCTGTATGTTCTTGATTTAATCTTTCAGTTAATCTGTCAATTTCATCTTTATTACTTTGATTTAATCTTTCAGTTAATCTATCAATTTTATCTGTATGTTCTTGATTTAATCTTTCAGTTAATCTGTCAATTTTATCTGTATGTTCTCGATTTAATCTTTCAGTTAATCTGTCAATTTTATCTGTATGTTCTTGATTTAATCTTTCAGTTAATCTGTCAATTTCATCTTTATGTTCTTGATTTAATCTAGATATTTCTTTATCAAATTCTATTTGTTTATTTGATATTAATTCA
>Ga0164293_10000377_pt1 | contig 34780 bp, 35 predicted proteins | sample GEODES118metaG_FD_111487 | JGI IMG/M metagenome (GOLD analysis project Ga0164293, IMG submission 111487) | Eutrophic lake water microbial communities from Lake Mendota, Wisconsin, USA - GEODES118 metaG | ecosystem: Environmental > Aquatic > Freshwater > Lake | place: USA: Lake Mendota...
AACAAAATTTTAATAATTCTTCTTTTGAAGGTATTGGTTCGCCTGATAAGCCAGATTTAATTTTAAATAGAAGTTCATAAAATTTTAATTCTTTTTCAATGTGAAACTTGCGTTCATTATCTTGTAATATTGCTAACTGAAATTTTAATTCATTAATATCATCAGATATTGAATAATGTCTATTAAGTTTATAACCTTTTTCTTCATATTTGTAAATTTGTTTTATCAAATTTAATTTATCATCATTCTCATTTATATCAAGATTATTCATTTTATTTATATTTATTATTATATGTTTATATTAAAATATAATCAATTTTTTATTTATATAATAAAATCGGCGTTTTAAATGTGCGAAGGTGTAAACATTTTTTATATAATAATTATAATATATAAAGTAATATAATGGAAAATTTAGACACAAAATTAAAAGTAGATCCTATTCGTATTTATGTAGATACAATTAATCAAACTACAAATTCTAATAGAGACAGAGACCTCCTTAGCTCTCCTCCAATACCTAAAAAAATTATATCACCTTGGAGACAATTAGATAAACAAACTTATTCAGAAAGAGACCTTATTAAAAATTTAGAATTAATAAATAAGCATCCAGAGTGTATTATTGAAAAATATAATACTATTAATTGGAATGATGATATTTATGAGAAAATAATTGATATTGCGGATTATATTTATGAAGATTATATTAACGATGGACAAGATGGATTATTTTTTGTTAGTTTTATATATAATAATATAATTGTATATATGCAAAATGATAGTGAAATATCAGAGCCATATATTGAATTTACATATGTAAAATCACAAATAAATGAATGTGATCTAAATACAATTAAAAAAACATTTAATTTTTTGAATAAAGAAATGTATCAAGATTAATTCTATAAAAGACAATTATGATAATTTACAATAAAAATAAATTTTTTAATCTTTTAATATATATATTAATATAATAAATGGATAAAATATTAAATTATAAATTAATAGGTATTGGTGAATTTTCACATGGTATTATGGAAAGTTGGATATTTAGATTTAATTTATTAAAATATGCTATGAAAAATAGTAATAAAAATATAATTATTTTTAATGAAATGAGTATATGGCAAGCAGATAATATTATGAATAATACTATTTGGTCTATTAAAGATAATAAATATATAAAACATGAAGGAATTAAAATAGAAGAACCAATACAAAATGGAAATAGTGTTTTTGGTAAATTATGGCAATATTGTGGTCATGCGATGGAAAGTAAAATATTTTTAGAAATAATAAAATATATTAGAACACATAAAGATAGGATTACAATTATAGGTATTGATAATGATAAATTAGATAGAGATTATGATATGTATAAAATAATAATGAAAAATTATGATGAAAATAATATAAATTTCTTATGGGCTCATAATCATCATATCAGTACTATGAATTTATCAAATGATACTTATAAATATATTAAAAATAAAAATCATAAATGGTTTTTAGGTTATTATCTTAAGAAAAAATTAAAAGATAATTATTGTATAATATTATCACAAGCATATGAAGGTGAAAATAGATTTAATGGTTATTGTATGGGTAATAATTGTGAGGAAAGAACATTTCAATTAAAGTATTTTTATAAAAAATTTAAATATGATAAAAATAAAAAATATGTAAATGTAAATATTTCAAATAATAATTATCAATTATTAACAGATTATAAAGAACCATTAATATCCTTTTCAAATAGTTATTATGAAGTAAATAAATATGGAGTTCAAAATTATGATGAAATTAAGTTAAATAATTTTAATTATATATTATTTTGGAATAAAGTAAGTAGATTAATTTAATATTTAATTATAAAATTGTTGCTTCTAATCTTCAAATGTTCAAAGGTTTAAAAATTAAAATTTTTAGATACTAAAATATTTAAAAAAAATTGATTTGAATTATATTGAAAATAATATTTAAAAATAATAAATAAAAATGGCATCTCGTGGATGGTGTAGTAGTTCAAGTCGTAGTGGTGGTATAACCACTATTAATGTTTGTAAATCATCTAAATCATCTAGTTATCCATCTGGTTCAGATCGTGGTCATCAAGGTTCAAGTGGTGCTTCAGGTGCTTCTAGTGCTTCTAGTATTAAAACTTATGGTGAAATAGCTCATAATCCTTCTCAACATGCTCATAATAATTATAAAGCTGGTGCTAATACTAATATTAAATCAGTTGCTGGTTTTCATTGTCATACTGATAAAGAACTAGCATTTGGAATGGCATTGAGTGCTATTAGTGGTAGTGCTAATCCTGCACCATGTGAATATAAAGCATGTACTTATGATGATATGATCCAAGGTATTTTGAAATCACAATATAATAGTCTTGTTCGTGATATATTTGATTCAACAGTTCATGGTAAAGTTGTAGATTTGTATATTGGAAAACAATTGAAAGATCTAAATGAAAAAATTATTGATAATGATTCTGCTTTACAATTTAAGTAAAACAAAATATTTGAAATTATTTTAAATTTAACTAATTTTTTTTTAAACTTTAAGGTACTAATATAATTTTAAAAAATTGAATTTTTTTAATTATTATTAAAAAATACTAATAAAAATATTAAAATGTCCAAAAAAAATCTTGGTTATTATGGTTATATTAAGATTTGTGATACTACAACAAATATGGGAATGAATTCGTGTCCAAAAGATTGTTTTCCATATTCATTTCAACCTTGTTTAGATGATTCGGTTGAACTAAATCGTGTTAAACAAGAATATAATAAGCAATCATATCAATTTATTAGCTCACCTTTTGGTGCTAGTTGGAAACAATTTGTTGCCGATAAAGTAAGTAAGATTTCACAACTTTCAAATAATACTGCTAATATAACAGGATATATTTCGTATTCATTTCGTGTGAATTGCAAACATGGATGTATGGTTCGTGATGAAAATACATATGTGGATAATGAATGTGGAGATTGCCAACAAGAACGTTTTAGTGCTGAAAGAAGTTGGGAACGCTATGATGGTGAATTTTAGAAACTTTTTAACAAAAATATTTTTTATATATTTGAAAAAACTTTACAAATCAAGCTTTATTTTTATTATTTTTATTTTACACTTTTTAATACCTAGAAACTTTTTTATTACCATAGTAAAAAAATAGACAAAAAAATAAAATTATTTTAAAAATGTATTTTATTTTAATAGAATAATAAAAGTCTAACAACTTCTAGCTAAGTCTTAGTAGTATTACATCGAGAGTATAGCTAGACCTTTTTCAATTTTTTAGCTTGCATTTTTTTTGTTTTACGTAAAGTCTTCTTTTTCAATTTTTTAGTTACCATTTAGAGTATATTTAGAATAAAAATATATACTTTTATTAATATTTTTCTTTATACATATTAAATTAAATTAAAAATGTTAAAAAATAAAACACAAAAAAGAAATTGCGAAAATAAATTTTGTAAATTATATACAAAAACATCTATGAAACTTTTTAGCGGTTTAGCAACAAAAAACGAAAAAAGAAATGAAAAAATACAAAAAAGAATTAAAAATAGTATTATGAAATCGTGTAAGGTTTCATTTTGTAATGAAGGATGTAAAGGTACCATTTTAGAAGAAGGTAAAAAATTTCCCAAATTGAATAAAGAAAATATACAAATAAAAATGTATGGTAAAAAAGCAGTACAATACCTTCGTAAAGAATTATTTAAAAATAAAACCAATATTCTGATAGATAACGTGCATGATAAAATGCCAAACCGAATAAGTAAAAATTATAAAAAGAAAGGAGCAATATCTATATGTGACCATTATATACCAAATGGTTCAATCGAATTATTAAGTAAAAAAATAGTAGAATAAAAATATATTAAAGAATATTTGGATTATATACAAAATTAGCTTTAGGTTTTTCAATAATTGAAAATGAACTATCATTAATTATTTCCAATAGTTTGAGAGTATTTAGATGAGATTTTTTATGTATTCTTTGATTATCAATGAATGTTGTTATTTTGTTCATATTATTCATATTTATTTTATCACCTTTCGAATTACCTATATCAGAATTAACTCTTGTTAATACATTATATAAATTTAACCAATAAAATTCAATTCCAGATTGGTGTTCAATATTGATAAAACTACTATCAAAATCCATAATTATTATTTTATATCCATATGTTTTTATTTCAATGTTATCACCGTAAACAATTACATTTTTCTTAGTTTTTTTAAGTAGAATATTATCAAGATGTAAATCTCCATGTATAAATCCACATTTATCATATGCATAACATATTGACATAATAGTTTGCTGTAAGACTGATTTTAAAATATCAAATGACAAGTTTGACCAATTAAATTTTTTTATAGAACCATCCGCTATAAAAGGCATTATTAGTACTACTTTTTTTTGATCATCAATCTTTTCAGCATTACATATTGATTTAGGTCCAGTTACCTTATTTTGTTTTATTTTATCATACGTATCATCATAACAAGTAAATAAACAGATGTAATTAATGAATCCAATGTTTTTTTCTTTTTCTAATATTTTTCCGATTTGATATTCCTTTTCAATTGTTTTATTAACTTTTCCAATTTTTACAACAATATTCCGATTACGCTGATTTTGAAATGTATTTATAACAGATTTCAAAACAGATATATCATTCGTGTTTTGTATACTGTTTTCAATTGACACTTTAATTGAGTCTGGATTTTTTTCTAACCATTCACAATCAATATGATATTTATTAGACCCGTTTTCTTTGAAGTAACGTCTTGTCAAATTATTCATTTTTATATTATAAATGATAAATTATTTATATTATCTTTCTTTACTTTTTCTTGATCTGTAATAATATTACAATGTCTTCATTTGATAAATCGATTTTTTTTTATTTATTTTGATTTCACAATAAACAATAGTCCACTGTCCAATAGAACAACTTGATCTTTTGCAAAAAATTGAGTGGTAAAAATTGTAAATAATTTCATTATATGATTTATAATATTACTTTTTTGAATGTATAGATTAAAAATTGATTTATTTTTAATTAATATTAATTAAAATAACAATAAAATGGCTGAATTAACTGATTTACTTAAAAGTGTTGAAACGGAATTAACTGCTAAAATTAAAGAAATTTATGATAAAAAATTAGAAGAACATATTGAAAATATATCTTCTAATTTAAGTGATTGCTATACTAAAGATTATGGAAAACTTGATAGTAGTAAATATACTTGGAAAGAAATAGAAAGAGAATTAAATAAAATACAAATTTTTTTGAATAAAATAAGTAAAGATAGATATATTATTCATTGGTATTTTATTGATAAGGAAGAAAAAAGTGGTATGTATGTAAGTTCTACTAGAAAATACTATGTAGTTGATAATTTTGGAGATTATATTGAGTTTACTAAACAATCCCCATCTATTTATAATTTTGAACCAGTTCATATAAGTGGAGGTTATACACCTTCTAAATATATTTTACCTAATATACTCATCGATTTAATAAAAAAAATGTCAAATGGATTAACAACTCCGTCCATTGATAATTGGATGTATTATAACTGCGAAAACCGTAATATTAAAAAAATAAGTCCATTAGAACAAATTAAAATAATAGCAGAAGATTATTATAAAAGACTTGCAATTAAAAAGAACTATAATATTGAAACAACTACTATAGAAACACAAACAGAAATAAAAAAAGAATATAAAAGTATTGAAACTCAGACAGATATATTATTTGAATCAAATCCAGAAACAGATAAATCTATAATGAATAATTGTCAATCAATTATTAAAGGTAATACATTAACTATTATCAATTATAATGAACCAGAATTAAATTTGTGTGATTTTCTACCAAAATTAACAAAAGATATTGTGAAAGATGGTAGGATTATTAAAGATTGTAATTATACAAATATTGAGAAAATTCATATTGTTTCTTCTGATTTTGTTAAAATAACTAAATATTATCAGGGGATCAGATATATTTCTATTTTAGATTGTCATAATTATAAATCTATGCCACATTATTTACAACAAGATTTAACATATTTATCAATTGATGGAGAAATTAAAATAAATATTGTACCACCTAGTTATTTATAAAATAAAACAAATACTATTTATGATATGATACAACCTGTTAAAATATATATGTCAATTTTAACAAAATAAAAATTTAATCATCATCATGTTCATCATTATTATCTATCGATTTTTTTAGAACTTCATTTTCATATGCTAGTTCTTTATTTTTAGATTCTAGATCTTTTATTTTGCATTTGATATCTTTAATTTTAGATTCCAAATCTTTAATTTTTAAGGCATTATTCATTTTAGGAGTGTATGTATTCATTATATGTTCTTGTGAATTTAATGTTTTTTTATAAACTTTTTAGAAAAAAGTTTTAACAAAAACACTTTTTAGAAAAAAGTTTTAACAAAAATACAAAAACACTTTTTACGAAAAATAATGTATTGATATATTATAAAATGAAATATTTGTTTATTGATATACGTAAAAGTGATGAAGTTTATGCCAAGCATTTTGACCAATCACAAGAATATAGTTTTTATAATATTCCGATGAATATGATAAGATTTAATGCTCAAACTATTATTGAACATTTAGAATATGTTGATGAAATATTTATTGTTTGTCAATCATCAAGCAGATCTCAATTCATTAAAGATAAATATTTTAATCAGCATAAAAGAATTAAAGTCAGTAAAAATCTGCAATTTGTTAATTTAAAACATGGTGTAAATACTGTTTCTCTAAATGAAAATACTGATATGAAAATTAATATTGTTGGAAGTAATTCATTTAATTTTTATAATGTTATGAGAATTACTCAGACAATTATGGGAATAATAATGATATTAATTGGTGCATATATGTATATTCAATTAAGAAATGCAAATTTATTAAAGAAAATTAATAGTTTACCATTAATTGCTTTATTGTTATTTGGTATTATGGTTCTTTATAATGGATTAACTTCAACTTGTTCAATATCTATCCTACTTGAAGATTATTTGAATTAACAAATAAACTTTTTAGAAAAAAGTTTTAACAAAAATAAAGAAAAATAAACAAAAATAAATAAAAAACGCAAAAATAAACTTTTTGATTAAACTTTTTGATAACACTTTTTAGAAAAAAGTGTTTATAATGCTTCGTAAAAGATGTATGTTTTTATAAATTTTTCTTCATCTGGAATAATATTACAAGTTCCACAATGATCTTCATTTGCTAAATCTATTTTTTTATTTATTGTCTTTTCACAATAAACAATAGACCAGCGGCCTAATAAAACAACGGGTGTTCGTTCTTTGACAAAAATCGTATTGATAAAATTCTTTAGAGTCATTCTATGATGTGTGGTATTAAATATTATAAATATACATGTTCAATTTTATATTTTTATTTTTATTCAAATTTCTATATATAATTATATATGATGAAGACAAGTAAAAAAAAGAATACCTCCAAAAAAAATAAGTCAGGTACAAAAAAATCATTTTTATACAATCCAAAGAATCCTAATAAATCTCGTGATCTATATACAGATGATAATCCAAAAGATACAATTCATATAAAATATAAAACAGTTCAAGATGTTAAGAACACAATTGATAAACTTGAAAAATTATACAAGGCTAAAAAATATCCACATAAACGTATTTGGCAAGTAGGTATGATTATGAAAGTACGTTTGGAAATATTGAAAGATAAAAAACCGGAACAATACAATATTGCAAAAAAATATTTAGATTTTTTATCAGAAAGAACAAACTTTTTAAAAAAAAGTTTTAACAAAAAAAATAATTAAGTATATTTAAGATTTTTTACAACTATTTATAATCCTAGAAATTGTTTCATTCTAGATTGCATTTCATTATGTTTACATGAAATTTCTTCTTTTTCTTTTTCTAATTTTAAAACTTGTTTTTTATAATTCTCAACTTGTGATTGTAAATCTTTAATTTGATTAAATAATATGCTATCATACGACATACCTTCTTGAACTAATTCTTTTTTAGGGTCTTCAACTTTTTCAACCGGTTTATTTACACTAATTAATTGCATAAAATCTAATTGAGGTTTAATTTCATCAATCATAGATTGATAACCAATGAAATCTAAAATATCTTGGAATAATACACCATCAATCCATCTATTTTTACGGTCATCTTCTGAAGTTATATAATTTTGAAAAGTAATCGCGTTATTAATTTTATTATATTTTTCATTATCATTGATATTATGTGTATTAAATACTTTAACTTTTGACATATCTAATTTTTGATAAATTGAATATAATGAATAAATTGGAAAAGATGAATAATTATTAATTAGAATTGTTTTAATTTCAGGAATTATAATATTTAGATGGTCATCCAATAAAATCGTAAATATATACCCTTGATTTTTGTAAAACTTGATCCAACCAGAAGCTATTTTTTTAAGATCCATAACACTACGTGGACTTGAAGGAATTGTATAATTTAATAATTCTACTCCTATTCCATGAATTGTAGAATTATTAATATCATTTTGTAATGGAATTATTTGTTTTATTTGTTTAATTAAATTATGTTTCATCCATGTTTGACAAAAATTTGAATTTGGAATACAAGAATTATTAATATTATCAATAATATTAAAAAGGCTAGAATCAATAGAAAGATCAATATCCCATTTAATAAGAGGAATAATAATTTTATCTATTGTTGATTTATCATGAAATAAACAATCTTCTAAATAAATTTCAAAATTATATTTCTTAATAATTTTATGATTATATCCAGATATAGGACTAATGAATTGTTTTTCATTCATATCATACCAATGTAATAACTCAGTATCATTTTCTATAAATGCATCATAAAATATTTTTGCTTGAGGAACTGTTGAAATGAATAACTCATCAATATCTGTATATGATTTATTACTAGGATTACTTTCACCAAGTTTATTAATAAAATCTGAATACATTTTATCTAGATTATCTTTTTCTTTTTGTATGTGTTTTGATAGGGTTTGAATAAATTGTGTTTGTTGATCAATAATTGTCGCCATTATAGTTTTAGATATTAAAATAAAAAATATCAAAAATTGTTATTCAATTTTTAAATTGAAATTATTCATTTACAATGTGTAAAATTCATTCATATTTATGTCAAACCAGATTTTCATACTTTTTTCTTGATACCCTTCTGTCATTTCTTCTTTTATTTTATTCTGTAAAGTTTGAAATAATGTAATTAATTTTTGAGTTGTATATTTAATTCCATTATCAAAATATTCACTAACATATTTTATTTTGTATGAATTACAAGTAGTATTAGATATATTGTTTCGATTATAATATATATTAGTATTTTTTTGATTATAATATAAAATATTTTTATTTTCCTGAAAATAATTTCTTAGACTTCCACCATCATTTTCGTGTCCTATTTCTTTTATATTAGGTTCTGTTATATAAATTATTGCTGGTTTATCAATCCGATGAATTAAACCATTTTTATACCATAATTTTGCAGAACCATCTAAATATTCAATTGCTGGTTCATCATCATATGAATGGTAATTACCCATATCATCTTTCGTATATTTAAATTTTCCAATTGGATCAAAGTGTATTGTTGCCATTCTCGATATTGTTATTAAAATAAAAAATATATAAAATAATAATTCAATTTTAAATATATATATATATAGTTTGACCTTACTTTTGTATAAAATTCATAAATTAAGAAAAATGTTGCATATTAAATGGTAAAGGCTTATTAAAGTTAAACCCTCCAATACCAAAATTTGACATATCTTGTGGTTTTTTAAAAGACATTGGACGATAATATTTAGGTTCTTCTTTTTGTGTAGATAAATATTTTTGTTTAAATTCATCCATATTTTGAGAACCAATTGATTTATTACATAAAGAACAAATAGGTCTTAAATTATCAACTGTATCAGTTCCACCTGTCGAAAATGATTTAATATGCCCACATTCAAAATGTTTACTATCTATTTCTGTAGAACAACAATAACATTTTCCAATCCCTTTATCTTTTCCAATATAAGTATCCCATACTTGATTTCTAATAATTTTTGGAATAGATTTACGTGAAACAGATTCTTTTTGAGGCATTAAATCTTTAATTTTTTTAGAATATTCTTTACGTAAATCTTTCTTTAAAATATTATATTTATCTTTAATTGCATTTAATTCATCTTTCATTTTTAAATCAAGTTCATCTATTTTCAATGCTAAATCTTTTTCAATGTAGTCCATTCTAGATATAATAATAAAAAATTATTTATAAAAATCTAAAATTCAATTTTTATTATTCATTTGCAAACTTCATAGTTCTCCGCATACGGGTTTGAGCATTATGAGTTGCTTTTTTATATACTGTCGATGCATCATCATTTTCATGATATTTTTCATCATATTCGTCATCCGCGTCTTTAAATGTATCATTTGTATCTTCTGTTGTTGAAACATTAATTAATTCTGGTTCATTATTCACTATTTCAATATCTGGTTCGACTTTAGTATAAATTTTGCATAAAGTATTAAACAATCGTAGAGAACGATTATTCATATTATTAAAACCTTCAAAAGAATTGATAATCATAGATCTCGGAAATACAGCGTCTACATATGTATGAAGATGAGATTTAATAACATAATAAACATACCCAACCTCTTTCGGAGCATTATTAATTTTAGTAAAGTGAGATGTAATCCAATAATTTACAAGATTTAATTGCTTCTTAAAATCAGGATGCATATTTTGTGCAACACCATTCGCATCAATATGATTTGGGTTGAAATATTTGCTCAACAGATTGATAATATGCGTAATACCAATCTCATCATAGACATTAATATGTTTAGAAATTAATGTAATCATATCACAAAATGATTTATGATATGCAGGTTTATCTGAACATTTAATATAATCAGATGAATCTTCAATAAACATATTTGAAATTCGTAATTGTTGAAAACGTTCAAGAATTATTTGTAAATATTCAGAATTATCATCACAAATATTAGAAATAGATGTAATTAAATCAATAATAATATTTGGAACATATGGTGAATCATGTGATACATTTAATGTATTTACAACTGATTGTTTAAAATAATCCATATTGATAAGTTTACGATCAATTAATTCCTTAAAGATCTTTTCATCATATTTAATTGATAGTTTAGTATTTAAAAGACTAATACGTTTGGCGCATAATTTTTCTTGAGCAGTTTCTAATGGATTATTTGTAAAAAGATTCTTAATTTTATAAAAGAATTTACCAATTTTATCAATAAATGAATCGGCTGTTTCAATTGTGTAACTATCAATTCCTTTAGTAAGAATATCATCCAATTTCATTGTAATAGATTTAATAATAGTTGTAATATTATCTGGAACAATATATTTTTTAACAATCGATGATACTTGTTGAATACTACAATTAAGTTCAACCATCATGGAAGAGGTTTCATCAAAATTAGTAATTGGTTTCGCTAAAATATCCATTAGTTTAATAAGAATATGATGTTCAACAATCTTAATATAATTACTAGTTTTCAGCATATCATTTAGATTTTGTTGAAAAAGTGAGTAACCAGTACTTTTCATCCAATCAGTATACATTGAAGATTCTGGATTTTTTATAAGACCAGTAATAAACTTACGTTTAAGATCAATTGTATTAAGTTTCATTAATTCTGGTTTCCCACATTCATTGATAATGATTTTATCCAAATGTTTTTCATCAATTGTATCAATATTATTTTTTGTTCCACGAAAGACATATAAATTTGATGAACACAAAGGTGAAATCGTAATTTGTCCACGAGTGTCCTTAAGATATTTATTGGAAATTTCTAAACAACGATCATATAATTCTTGCAATTCTTCATCTGGGAAAGTATATTTATCATTCGAAGTGTCATAAACTAGATCATCGCATTTATTAATAATAATATGAACAAACCCATGTTTATTTTTTTCAATTTCTTTTGCGATCATAGTCAAAATATTAACTTCATCAGTTGTATTTATACCAGAATTAATATCAAAAACCAAAATATAAATGTCAATATCCTTTGAAATTGACTGAATGTAATTAAAATACATATTATCACCACCACCACAATTAAGACCAGGCATATCTAGAATAGAATATGTTGCAGTCCGATCAGGTAAATTAATAAAATCAGGAATAGGTGCTACCTTATAAAGTAGTTCTTTAAAATCGTTTTGAGTATATTTGTTCTCCTCACGAAGTTTAAGAATTCGTTCGTTTGAATCATGATTCATTTGATAGATTTCATCAGTAGAATTTATTTGATCAATATTATTAGTTGTTTGATAAATTTGAGGTAACATAGTAGTCTTCTTACGTTTCATATCACTATATGTGTTAGAAAAGAGAGAGTTAAGAAAGGTAGATTTGCCAGCAGAAACTGGACCAAGAATAGCAATTTGAATATTATTGTTAAATGACATGCTTCAATTTGATATGAAATATAATTATTTTATATATTTTAAAGATAAATTCAATTTTTTCTTTTGTAAATTTTTTAATCTATTTTCCTCTTGAATCTGACGTCTTTTTTGACGTTCTTCTGCTTCTCTTTGTTCTTTTAATTTTTGTTGTATTTTTCTTTCTAATTCTTTTTCTTCTATTTTCATTTGAATATTTGCATATTTTGTATTATAAAATATACATTCTTTTGAATATCCTATATGACCAAAACTAGCACATTTTTTACAAAATTTATTAATATCAAAATTATTTATCAATACATATTTGTAATATTTAACAACTTCTTTCATGACATCATGTTCATCTAAAATATTCATTGATGGATCATATTTAATTGGTAAATTTTTATTTTCAATATGCTCAATAAACTTTCTAGTATAAATTGAACAAATTGATGATAGAAAGAATGAATTCATTTCTTGTTGTAATTCATAATCAAAATATGTATTATTATATACTCTTTGTATTTTATCTGAAATTTTTTCTATTTTATTATCCATTTCATCATTAATAATATTTTCATCATTATAATATAATATTTCTAAATCATCTCTTATTGAATCAAAATCTGAATCATCATCTTGATTTTCAATTATATCTTCTAAATAAGAATATACAATTAAATAGTTTTCAATTTCACATCCATAATTAAATTGATTTTCTGTCATAAATTCACAAACATATTCATCCGTGTCGTCATTTTTGAAAATACTAAAAATATCTGTGATTTCTTTTAAGGTATATTCGAGATTATCAAAATTATAAAATTTAAGAAATGACTTGTTACATATTCTTCCAAAATTAATTTTATCTTTGAAATTTAGATATTGTGTAACATGTAATAATATTTCATTTGGTAAATCTATTAGTTGCATTTCTATATATTTATTTATGTAATGATTTTAAACCTTTTTCTAAAAAGTGTTTTTGATCACATTTTTTAGGAAAAAGTGTCTAAAAAGTTTGATGTTTTTCGGAGTGATTATATGCTTGTGGCATTCCCCATTCAACCGGTGAATTTTCAACGTATGGATTTTCATTCCATCTATCATTAATATGATTTTTAATTATTTCCAATATCATATCTAGAACAGTACTCATCTTTCTAATTAAAATTCTAACATGATTATCTAGTGGCAATGTACGTTCCTTAGTTAATGTGCTTTCGCGAATTGATACTGTATCTAGACTTAAAATCATTGCAGACATTTGATTTAATATATATTTTCTTTGATCAACCAATGTCGAGAATAAATGATGTTGATATGTTCCTATTTTATTGTTAAAAATAGAGTCGCTGATATTCATGAATTTTTTCCATGTTAATTTAATTGATAAATATACTGATGGGTTCTTTTTACCATACATTTTTAATTCCTTAAGAATAGATCCTCCTTCTTCATATAAAATATTAATTTGTTTGGTTTCTTTGTGGCTAGATGAAGATTTTTTCTTTAAATTTTCAATTCCAAGCGATTTATACAATGTATCTCTTTTATCTGGAAAAATCAATAAAAAAATTATCATAATTATAACCATCATTCTAAAATCATATTGTAAAACAGGTAATCCTATAACAATTAATAATCCAATAAGAATAAGATCAGTTGATATCTGTATCATATTTATATTTATATTTTAATCTTACATTTTCAAAAGAAAAATAAACAGTAAAATATATGCAAATATTTATCTTCATGTTTTATTTTTACTTTTCCTTATCACCTTTATATTCATGAATTTCAATCGTTGATTGATCATCTAAAAAGTCCATCAGTGCACTAATTGGAATAGCCTTTTCATGAGATAAAACTTTCATTAATTCATAATTTTGTTTCCTCTGTATTTTATTTAGTGACTTTAGTAATTTCTCAGGAAATACTAATGTGATTGTTTTATTAGTGTCTTCCATGTTTTTAAAATAAAAATAAAATGAATAAAATGAAATCAATTTTTCTTTAATTTTGTCTAAGAGTAATAGTTTGATTATGTTCCTTCCAATTGCCTACATGTCGATACTTCATTTGATTATCTATTTTTTCATAAACATATAAATGATATTTATCATCAATAAAGTATTCTTTTCCACCAATTATTTTAGGTTTCAATTTGATTGTTGTTCTCAATTGTTTTTTTTTCTTTGGTTTATTTTCTTTTTCTTTTTCCTTTTCTTGAGATGATACTGAAATATTTTGATCATCATCTATTCTTCCGTTTGGTTGTGAATATTGATGACTTGCACAAAATATAGAATTATTCTTTTTATTTCTTGTACATCTTTCTAGATTAGGTTTTACGGCAAAACAAAAATTACAGGGGTTAATTGGCTTGGATTTCTTTTTATTAATAAAAGAAGGGTAAGAATTAATCATATTTTTATCGATATGATTAAGACCACAATTAACGATAGATTCTTTATCTAATTTATATTCCTCTGCAACAAAATTCAGAATTTTTTTCATTTCAGACTCAATAATATTTTCAAACTCAGAAATCTTCAGTGTTACGATTCCCATATTTCATATATTGTAAATATAAAAAATATATTATGTTAATTTCTATAAATATTTATTGTTGAGCACATTGAACGCCATTTCCGCCTAAATTATTCATAAAGTCTCCACCATTAATATCATTTGACTCAATAAATTCTTCAAAATTAAAATTTTGAGTGTTGTTATATGTGGAATTTTGATTTGAATTATTCACTCCTGAAAATAAATTATGTGCTGGTGGGTTTTTAACATCTTCCAATTTTACATTTGATTTAGAATCACTGGGTGTAGTTTTCTTAAGTGATGGTAAAACTTTTTTAAGAATTTCCTTTCTTTGACTATCAAGTTGTTTAGGTAAAACAAGTGCAAAATGTATGTACATGTCACCTTTACTACCTTTATCATTAATTGGCATTCCTTCATTTGAAATTTTCATAATGTCATTGGGTTGAATGACACGACCAGTATGATCATGATTAATTACAAGTTTACGACCATCTAGTTGTGTAATTACTAGATTAAATCCACATAATGCTTCGGTCAAAGATAAATTAACATTGACTAGTAGATCATTGTCATTACGTTTTAGAAAATTTGGATTGCTCGAATCATCGACCATTTCATTGATAACAACGATTAAATCGCCGGGTTCATCCAGATCAGGATGTTCATCCCCCATTTTAGGGAAGGGAATAACATCACCAAATTTAACACCTGGTGTAAGTTGAACTTTAACTTCTTTATCAACTTTGCATGTGCGTTCTCCATTACAACGTCCACAGATATCTTTTTTATCAGGGATTACTTTACCTTTACCACGACAGTTATTACAAATACTAGTTGATTGTTGAATCATACCAGGACCAATTTGTCTAATTTGATTTACTTGACCTTGTCCTTGGCATGGTCCGCATCTTTTAATACCATCTGGATTAGTAGCACCAATACCTTTGCATTGAGTGCATGATACTTGTTGCTTAAGTTTTAATGTTATTTTTTTATTGATATATATATCTGAAAGTGAGACATTGATTACTTGTTTTGTTGGCGGAGGTTTAGGTTTTTGACGGGTCATTCTTTCATGAAATCCGTTAAATGGAAATCCAGCATTACCAAAGATATTATTAAACATATCAAACGGTGATCCACCAGGTCCGGGACCTCCTCCACTTTGGTGAATACCTTGTGTCCCTTCACGATCATATATTTGACGTTTTTGAGGATCTGAAATAACAGAAAAGGCTTCATTGATCTTTTGGAATTTTTTGGTGGCTTCTTCGCGATTATTTGGATGTTTATCGGGATGTTCTTTTTTTGCAGTAAGTTTATATGCTTTTTTAATTTCTTCTTCACTAGCATCTGGTTTCACACCAATAAGATCATAATATTCGGTCTCTTTAGGACCATTTTGAGTATTTCCAAATCCAGAAAACATAATTTATATATTATTAATTATTAATTATTTAATAAAAATACTAAAGAAAATTTTATATTATTTATTCTCAAAAATATAAAATATAAAATATAAAATACAAAATACAAACTCCAAAACAAAATTCATTTTGATTTATTTACTAATCTAGTATATTCTTCTTCAATATGGTTTTGAAATTTGATTCTAGACTGTGTATATTTTTCTTGTAAATCAGAATATTCACAGTTTATATTAATATATTCATTATTATCTTGTCTAATTTTTTCTACTAACTGAACAAGATATTCATAATCTTCTTTAAATATTTGATCTTCCTTTTTTTTATTATGAATATCAATGATTGATTTTTTTATTTTTAAAAATACCTTTTCTAGTGCTAGTGTCATTGTTAAAAGATTTAAAATCATATCTTGTTTTTCTTCATTCCAAATTAATCCAAAAATTTTCCAAATTTGTAATCCAATATATTCTATATCTTCAATTTCTTGATAATATGTATTATAAAAATTTAAGACTTCTTCATCGTTATCATATCTTTCTCTTATAACTTTAAGTACGTCATATTTATTTTTTAATTCTTTGACTATTGGTTTATCATATTCATAGTTTGTATCTTTATATATATTTTTTTCCATTTTTATTATTACTTACTCTTATTACTTATTTAGATTTTATTCATTAAATCTGTCATTCATTAAATTTAAAATTTCATAAATTATAGATTCCTTTTTAATATTAATATCATTCAATATCATATTTATTGAATTTATATATTCTAGATACTTTTTTTTAAGTTCTTCTTTTGATGTTTCTAGACCATAATTATTTGTAGGAGAATCTATATCAATATCTAAATAATCATCGCTTAATTGGAATGCCATTCCTATATTATAACCCAACTCTAAAAGTTTTTCCTTAAGATTTTTTTCTTTTTTTTCATTTTTTCCATTTTTCAACAAAAAAAATGATCCGATAGTAGCCAATTTAAATAATGATGCAGTTTTAAGTTCGGCAATTTGTAATGTTCTAGATCCTTTTTCAGGAAACCATTCCGGATCTAAATCATATTTTTGTCCTAATACAAGATTATTTAATTCATAATTAATTAATTCTTCTAATTCTAGATATAATAAAGATTTATCATCATCTTCAATGATTGTTTTTTTTATTAAAGTAAGTAAATTATAAACCATTATATATGAACTATGTTGACCATATTTAGAATGAAAAGTAAGAGATCCTCTTCGATATGTGTCATTGTCCATACTAGGAAGATCATCAATTATTAAAGATGTACAATGAATCAATTCTAAAACAAGTGCAAATCGTTTTATTTTAAAAGCGTATTCTGTACATGTTCTCCAATATGGATTAATTAAAGATGCAATATCAAACACTATGATGGGTCTTAATCTTTTACCTCCAATACATACATCATGATATTGTGGATTATCTTTTAAAAATAAATTTAAAAAAAAGTCGAATTCTTTTTTTAAATCATCCATCTATATTTACCATTTTGAAAAGAAAAAAAGGATTAAACTCAAGCGATTCTAAAATTTTTATTATTCATGAGATTCTTGTGAATCATTGTTTAAAAAATTTATTATAGTATAAAAAGTTAGTGTATCAATAGTGTTTTCATTATATATATTATAAGTTTCATAACTATTAATTTCACAACAATCGCAACCACATATATTTGTATATATTGGTGTATACTTATGAATAAGTGATAATAAAATAAGAATTGTTTCTAAAGAATTGTGGATCGTAAAAATATAATTATATTTGTCGTTTTCATATAGTTGATATTTTTCTACTAATTTAAGAAGATTAGTTATTTCATCAAATGTAAGTTCATCATGCATGTCCATACCAATATATTTTTTTTTAACAAAATTATTATTTTCATCTTTAATTCCATCTACAAATCCATCTTCTAATTCAATATCAATAATATCATATCCTTTAAGAAATTCTTTTTTAAATTTATATCCTTTATTGATGGCATCTAAAATATCTTTATAATGAATATTGACATCTTTAAACAATCGATAAATTTTTTTCTCAAGCATCATTTCATTACATTCTTGAGAAATTTTTATGGATTGACCATCAAAGAAACATTTTTTATAATCAAAATAATAAGATTCCATACATTGATAAATAGACCAACCAAGTCGATTGTGTAATTTTATCATATATGAATAATCATTAATATTTATATCAATACTGTGTTTAGTGATTGAAAATGTAACATAATTTGACATTTTATAAAAAAAACATAATAGAGTTCGAAATCCTTTTTCAGTCAAGACATAAAAATCAATTTCATGTGACTTATAATAGTTTAATATATTATGTATAAAATCACCCGCAATAATAAAGTCTTCTTCCCATCCTTCTAATCGGGAAGGATCAAATTCTAAATGATCAATGATGTTTATGCATTTATTAATTAGATATGAATCAATTGGATAATGTTGTTTATAAATAAATCCCATTCTATATTTGGTATTTTGTAGTATCTACAATTAATTATTATTCAATGTATTTTTATATCGAATTCATAAAATAAATCTAAAAAGAAAAAGTAAAATAAAAACAAAATCCAAAATCCACACTAATTATTAGGAGCAAATCCGCAAAGATTAAGTTTATTAATTTTTTTTGTCATACACATTTCTTTATATTTTGTTGAAAGAATGTTGGGTGTATAAAGATTAAGTGAATAAGCATAATTTAAATTATTATTACAAATTCGTTGAAGTCCATATTCTTCACTATTGAAAGAAATATCACCTGGTTTTAAGTTTTTCACAGTTGAAAAACTATCACAATTAATAAATTTTTGTTCAATAATATTACCGTCTAGGATTTTCATAAGACAATCTCCTTCTGGATGTGATTGAATAGAAGTATGGCAATATGGATTCCAAACAAAAATGTACATTCCATATAGATCATCATAATCATCATAATCGTCAATTTTTAATTGATCAAAAACAACAGGGATTGTACTATAATTATTGATATCAAAAAACGATTTATAACTATTTTTAATTTTATAATCATACCAATCATTGCCGTCATATTTTTCAAGAATTGGTTTAACATCTTTCAAATTAAAATCAGTTTTTTTGGGAAGATTTGTGATATGTTTGTTAATTGCATTGGATAGATTAAAGAGAGAGCGGATCATTTGTTAATATTACAAATACATATATATAAATGTATTGATGTCTTATATATTTTTTTAATTAAAAAAAAATAAAAAAAAATAAAATAAAAATTGAATAATATCAGTTTATGAAATAATAATAAAATAGAAATAAACATACATACAAATATGTACTTATCGCAACCTAAAATACAATACGACTCATCTATGGGATTGGTCTTAAAAAAGATTGATGAATATCAAAAAATGAATCCAACCCAAAATATTACAATGGATATTATTAAATCAATAATGGAAGATGTTGAAAAGAATAAAAAAAATGAATTACCAAACGTTGTAGATAAAGAACTTCAAGAAAAACTACATCATGATTTTTGTGATATGTTTGATACTTAGGAAACAATATTCAAAGAGTATGTTGGTCTGGTATAATTACAAAGAATATTACAATATCCTGTATAATGAGGATTATTTTCAATAGTTTTAGTATACAAAATTTCATTAATATTTTTTTTTGAAATAGATGCTGACTGAGGATATGCTTCATTATAAAATTTATAATCTAGAATCTCACCTTCAAGAATTTTCAAAACTGATTCACAATTTTTATCAGATTGAAATTGTGAATAACCAACTAAAGGATACCAAATAATAATATTGATATTATAGATTCCTGAATATTGATGTGGAATATTTACGGGAATCGATCGAAAACTTTCAAATGGTGTACTTTTAGGAAATGTATAACGTTTATATTTTTGCCAATCTTCACCATTATAATCATTAATAATTGGAATAACATCGCGTAATGAAAACGTTGATTTTACAAGATTTTTAAGAGTAATATGCTTGTTAATAGATTTAATGAGGTTTGGTAGAGATGAGATCATTTAATAAAGATATTAGTAAGTGTATCTAGTTAACAATTGAATTCGATTTTCTTTTTATAGAGTAAAGGGTGATTAAAAATGGATGCCAAGGAGAAATTGATGGCAAAAGAATATATTAATGATTCTATATCTGATATTGAATTAGTTTTTTTTAATAGAGAACAAGATAGATTAGCAAATGTAAAATTTCCATTTTATGATGGCGGTATAACACCAATAATGATGTATTATGCACGAAAATATAAGTTACCAATAAAATTCCCAACTTACATTGAAAATATTAAAGGTGAAACTATATTTGAAATAACTAGTAATTTCTACACATATAATTCGACATATAATTTAGTAACAAAAAATATTGATTTGTTTTCGACAGAATATGTGAAAAATTATTTTTTCTTCAACAAATTCTACAATTTTGAAGTTATATATAATAAATTGTATGATTTCTATTCTAAAAAACTATTTAATACTACGAATGAAGAATATTTATGGGTTACGGAATTAAATATAGCATTATTGAGTATGCTTGCACTTAAAGAAAAACCTTCATTAGGTGTAAAAAATGATAAGAATTTTAATAAATATTATGAATTTATAAAAAAAATAACAGAGGAATATTTAACGCTTAATGAAAAAAAAAATAAACTATCATATTTGAGAATATTTTGGATGTATCAATTATTAGAACCAGAATCGGAGGTTATAAAAAAAGAAGGGATTGAAAGAGTAAGTTTTTTATTAAAATCAAGAAAAAATAAACAATTATGGAAATTTCAAAATGGTATACAATATATTCATAATTGGATTTTTTATGGTATTGTAAAAGATTATTTATATGAAAATTTTGAAAATTTTTTAAATACATATTCATTAAAAGAGATAACTGAAGGAATGATTTTTGAACCATTCGCAAATCCATCAAAAAAATCAAAATCTAAATCAAATAATAAATCGAATAAATCTGGTAAATCAAAAAAAAACAAAGAAAAATTCGATGATGTCAAGAAAGACAAAAAAAGTTCCTGGATAACACTTATGACATGGATTTTATTACCCATTTTTATATTTTTAGGTATTAGAATAATGTTATTTTTCTGGGGCAAAATGTTGTCAATGGTAAAATATTAATTTGAATAATTATTTTAATATTATAATTCTTTTATTGAATAAAATTTCTATAATTATGATAAAATGGATGAAATAGAGAAATTGGATCGCAAAGGATCAGTTAATACAGATTTAAATGATCGATTAGCAAAAAAAATCAAAAAATCAATGAGTAAAAGCATTAAATATTTATTAGATTATCAATTAAGATTAAGTGAAGAGGAAAAAAATAAACAAATCTATGATGGTGGTGTGTCAATTATGTTAAATTATATTCAAGGAAGATATGGTTTTGATCTTGGTTTTGATAAAGATTGTAATAATTTAGTTAAATGTGCACAAGATTATATGATTACCCATCCTAGACCATTATTTGGTTATAATAAACCTAGTAATGATTTGTTTGATACTAATTTTTTAAGAGATATATTTTTACAAAAAAATAATCAGTACCCACTATCTCAATACATTCAGAAAATGGAAAAATATATTCAAACTGGTAATGGATTTATTAATAATATTTTACCTATTCTAGATATCTTTAGTCAAAGACAGATTAGATATGTTAATGTAGGTCTTGGATTATTTGGTTTAATGGAACAAAATTACGAAAAAGTAACACATAATAAAGAGTTTAAACATCTTAAAAAAAGAGTATGTCGTGAATTGGCGGATATTTTTAATAATAAATCAAACTATGATCCATTATATTTGGACACCATCAAGGCATATTCGGCATTTTTATTACATTTGCTAGAGGAAGAAGATCGGATCGAAGAAGAAGATTATAAAGCCTTTGTAATATGTTTACTAAAAACCCAAAATAGTATTGGTAATTGGATTCATAGCGATAATAATGATAGTGTGAATGAAATTAATAATACAATGTTAACTATTTTTGCTTTAATTAATTTATTAAACTATTATAAGAGAATAACTGAAAACGTTGAAAATACAATGGAATCAATTGACACAATCGAAGGGTTTGAAGGAGGGTTTTTAACACAAAAAAATATGGATTTAATATTTTCTAGCAAAGCATGTTGGTCAACTTTTTTTGAAATTGGTGTATTAATAATAATGCTAATTATTTTTGGATATTTGATGATAAGAATTTATCGTGTTAAAAATATCTAAATAAAACAAAACAAAACAAAACAATAATTAACTTCTAGATACTAATTTTTCATAAAATTTATGATCTAATTTATTTGGAGATAATGTAGTAATCATACATTTTGTCCAATCAAATGTAGTGTGAGCATGTTCTTGTAAGTCCTTGATGGATATTTTTTTAAATTTATTAACAAGTTGTTGGTAGTTTCTTATTTTGGGGGAATTTTTTAAATATTGTATACCATAATGTAAACATGTTTCAAATGTATTTTCTAGGTTCATTGTACTTTTATTTTGCAAGTTATCTAGAACAGTTTGATATTCCTTTTCGCTAACTGACTCATTTTTCATTTTTTCAATTTCACTTTTGATCAATTCTAAAACAGACATTTGTGTTTTATTAGAATGATTACAACTATAATTTATTGTAAAAACACCTGTATAATCATATGCGGTATGACCCGAATTTATAGAATATACTAAACCATGATTTGATCTAATATTTTCAAATAATCTAGAAGACATACCTCCACCAAGTATCATCGATAAGAATGAAGATTTATATTTTTGATCATCTAAATATTTAAATCCAGGGAATCCAATTATAACAAATGTATGTTCAATGTCATTTCTAGGAACATGTCTATTAATTTTGGATGGTATTTGTGTAAATGAATAAGGAATTAAATCCATAACATTTATCCATTCATTTTGATATGTTTCTAGATTATTAAAAGTAGTGGGGTTCATATGTTTTAAATGATTATGAAAAGATGTTGAAAAGCATTGTTCTAGATGCTTTTGTAAAGTTGAATAAGATTCAAATTTTCCAGATACAGAAATAACAACATTATCTGGTTTATAAAATTTACTTAGGAAAGCCATTAAATGTTCTCTATTTAAATTATTAATAATTGTAGGTGATCCAGCAACTGGTTTTGCAATAGGTAAATTATTAAAATAATCTTGATTAAATTTGGTTGAAATCATATAATCTGGATTGGACATTCTTTGACTCAACTCATTATTGACAACATTTTTTTCCATATCAATATCTTTTTGTCGATATAAAGAATTAGTCATAACATCGCTTAAAATATCAATTATTTCATTTAAATGATCAGAATTAACTTTAATATGATAACAAGTCATTTCACGGTTTGTAAAAGCATTTGATTCTGCTCCATATTGATTAAATTCTAAAGCAATATCTCTTTGTGTTGATCTTTTGGTAGTGCCTTTAAAAAATAAATGTTCTAGAAAATGTGCAATACCATTTATATTTGGTGTTTCCCAATTAGAACCTGTATTAACTAAAACAGCAATTGTAACTGTTGTTTGTTTAGGATTTTTATTCATAATTATTTTTAATCCATTTGATAGTTGTGCTGTTTTAAAATCCATTATGATCTATATATTTTTTATTTACACTTTACACTTTTTTAAGAAAAAATTTTGAATTAAAAAAAATTGAATTTTTTGATAAAGTTTAAGAATAATTGTTAGTAAAATAAATACATATAACAAACACAATTATTTTTAATATGAATTCTAAGTCAGGTGATAAAGCGCTTGATATTATTCTTAAAGGAGTTGATGATAGTCAACAATTTAACGAAGGTATTTATGTAATGAAACGTGATGGTCGTCGTGAAAGAATTGATCTGGGTAAAGTAGCAAAACGAATTCGACTTATTTCGAAAGGTTTAAAAGTTAATCCAGATGCAGTTGCACAGAAGATAACTGATCAAATTTATCCAGATGTTCCTACATCTCACCTAGATGAACTTGGTGCTCAAATTTGTGCATATTTAACAACAAAACATCCTGATTATGGGATCCTGGCATCACGTATTATTGTTTCTAATCATCACAAGAATACATCACCATCATTTTCCGAAACCATGGAAATTCTGTATCAAAATAAAGATACACTTGGTAATCAATCACCTTTGATTAACCAAGAGTTTTATAAAATTGTTCAACAACACAAAAACAAATTAAACACTATCATTAAATATGAACGTGATTTCAATATTGATTATTTTGGTTTTATGACTCTTTATCGTTCATATCTTCTACGTGTTAATGGTAAACCAGTTGAACGTCCTCAAGACATGTATCTTCGTGTTGCACTCGGTATTCATCGTAATGATTTTAAAGAAGCCATTTATACATATGAATTAATGTCACAAGGATTCTTTACACATGCTACACCAACTTTGTTTAACATGGGAACCCGTAACGAACAAGCCAGTTCATGTTTTCTCCTAGCAATGGAATCAGATTCAATTGAAGGTATTTATAATACTCTGAAAGAATGTGCATTAATTTCTAAAACAGCAGGTGGTATTGGTCTAGCAATTCATAATGTTCGTGGTAAGAATGCAATTATTAATGGTACAAATGGTCGTAGTAATGGTATTGTACCAATGCTTCGGGCTTTCGATACAACTGCTGAATATGTTGATCAAGGTGGTGGTAAACGTAAAGGTTCTTTTGCCATCTACCTAGAACCGTGGCATTGTGATATCTTTGAATTCATTGATCTCAAAAAACCTCAAGGGTCAGAAGACATGCGTGCTCGTAATCTCTTTTATGGACTTTGGATTCCTGATCTCTTTATGAAACGGGTTGAAACCAATGAAAACTGGACTCTTTTTAGCCCAGATGAAGCACCTGGTCTTCATGACGTATATGGTGATAAATTTGAAGAATTATACACCCGTTATGAACAAGAGGGTCGTGGACGTGAAACGATTTCTGCTCAAAAACTCTGGAAACGAATTTTAGAATCAGAAGAAGAAACTGGTGGACCGTACATCCTCTATAAAGATCATGCTAATAATAAATCTAATCAAAAGAATATTGGAACTATTTGGTCCTCAAATCTTTGTACAGAAATTATTGAATACACCGATAAAGAACAAATTGCAGTTTGTAATTTGGCCTCAATTGGTCTTCCAATGTTTGTTAATAAAGAAACTAAAACTTTTAATTTTGAACATTTGGAAGAAGTAACTCGTGTAATGGTTCGTAATCTTAATAAAATTATTGATTTGAATTATTACCCAGTTGAAAAATGTCGCACATCAAATCGTCTTCTTCGTCCTATTGGTCTTGGGTGTCAAGGTTTGGCAGATGTTTATGCAATGATGAAATATCCGTATGATAGTGAAGAAGCACGTAAACTTAATCGTGATATCTTTGAACATATGTATTTTGCAGCAGTTAAAACATCAATTGATATTGCTGAAAAACGTGACACAATGATTAATCGTTTTAAGGAACTAAACAATATGATGAAAAAAGATATGACACCAGCACAAAAGAAAGAACGATCTGAACTAGAATCGTATCTTAAATTAATTCCAGAAGAACTTTCGCGAGATAAATTCTGTGGTAGTTATGCACGTTTTGAAGGATCTCCTGCTCATCAAGGTTTACTACAATATGATATGTGGGATGTTCAACCAAGTGATGAAATGAAAGTTCAATTCGAAGAACAAAAGGAACGACTTAAACAGTTTGGTATTCGTAATAGTCTTTTATTGGCCCCAATGCCAACTGCATCAACAAGTCAAATTCTTGGTAATAATGAAGCATGTGAACCTTTTACGTCAGTTATTTATAAACGTCGTACTCTTGCAGGTGAATTTGTAATTGTGAATAAACATCTGGTTCAAGATTTACTTGAAATTGGTCTTTGGAATGAAGATCTTAAAAATAAGATTATTAGTAATGAAGGATCGATTCAAGAAATGGAAGAACTTCCTGAAAATATTCGCAAACTATATAAAACGGCATGGGATATGTCTCCGAAAGTGATTATTGATCAAGCATCTGACCGTGGTGCATTTATTTGTCAAAGTCAAAGTATGAATTTATGGGTTACTGATCTTAATTCTGATAAATTAACAACCATGTACTTTTATGCATGGAAAAAGGGTCTTAAGACTGGTCAATATTACCTTCGTTCACGTCGTGCAGTTAATGCTAAGAAAATTACTCTTACTACAACATCATCAGATCAATCTTCGGTACGTAATACTCGTGGGCGTCGTCGACCAGATCAACCTCAGACAGAAGAACAACAAACTGCAAATACTTCAAACACTTCAAATACTATGAATTTTAATCCTCCAGTATTTAATGCATCAGCAGATAATAGTATTCCACAATGTCGTCGTGATAATCCAGAATGCTTATCATGTGGCTCCTAGAAACTTTTTTAGAAAAAAAGTTTTAACAAAAAAAGTTTGATCAAAAACACTTTTTAGAAAAAAGTGTGATCAAAAACAAAAACAAAAAAACAAAAATATCATAAATTACTAGATTGTATTTCGTATGTCTATTATTTTTTTTATTAAAATTTGAATTAATTTTGAATAATTAATCGTATTACTATCTTTGTCTTTAATATTTAACAATTCTCTGATTGTTCCTAAATTATGATGTTTTGTTATAGGAGTTGAGTTTGATAAAATTAATGTTTCAACATCCCATGTATCAAAACCGTGATGATTTTGTATGTCTTCCATTTCTTTGAGTGACATCATTGGATAAATAGCCAAACCATCATAGTCTTTAAAAAATTTACTCCAATTATAGAGTTGTATATTATATAAATTTACACAATCATCATGTTTTTTTGTACAAGGTGTGAATTCACAACGGTTTTTTGTCTTATTCCATTTACATTTATTTCCATTTAATGTTTTACTAGTATATGATCGATAATACTTATTCTTAGGACCACACATTTCTTTTGAATGGATCCAATTACAATGAGAAGAAAAGTCTTTTTTATGAACTTTTCTCGTTTTTGTTGATGGATGATTTACATTATATTTCCTGTTGAATTTTTTTAATTGTGATTCATAATCACTATTTGAAGATATATCACTATATGGTGATTTATTTGTAATTTTATAAATATTTTTATAATCAACAGTGACATATATTATTTCACTATCAATGTTACAACACAACTCATAAAATATCCAACCACCTTTAGAAAACCATGATACAGAATTCGGTTTATCAGAAATCATATTATCATAAATTTGTTTATCAACTGTAAAGTCATGATATTTATCCTTACTTATTTTTAACCATTCATTATCAGTTAAAAAATTAGTCAATTTTGAAAGATACTTCAAACTTTTATCATCTGATGCAAATCTAAAATTTGTAGCATATATATTTAATGGTTTTTTGATTTTTTTAGATTTCATTTTATATATATTATAATAAAAATATTGTTTTGATTTACGTGTATAGTAATACCAAAAATTGATATTTTTTATTATATATTAATAATAGTATTTTTTGAACCACGAAACATGGCTGACGCTATAATGGAAATTGTGGTTGAGATGATGGAAGCATACGATGTGACCATGAAAAAGCCATCTGATCGATTGGGGTGCTCGGCGAACAAGTCTGCATGGGAGATCTACGCATGGACAGTTGCATATGCTGTATGGGTATTTTTTGGCTCGCCAGAGATTATCCATGAGCAATGCATGATGTACATGCGATTCGCAATCGTCACTTCTTTTCGTCACGGACTCTGTTTTGGATTGCCTACTTGTCGCGACTTTGATTTTCGTATTGAAAAAACAGTCTATATCGCGATTCGCAGGGCTGTGCGTGACGGCTACGTACAGTCACTGCCAACAATCGATGAGAATGACGAGGTCGAAAATCTTCTCAAAGAAGCAGCCGATGCGTTTTTATGTTGAAACATAATTAAACAATTCAGTCATGTTTTCTTGACATTTTTTATTTTTTATTTTTTATTTTTTTATTTGAAAAATAAAATTGATTCTATAAATTTGCTTCATTGTCTACAATACTTTTGGAACTGATTTTAGATATTTGTTTCTAATGAATTCACAACTAACCTCCATTCTTGAATCAACTTTTGGCAACGGTCATAATTATCACGATTTACATTATCAAATAAATCATGATCATGATATTACTAATTATTTAGTTTTACCAATCCCATTTATTAAAATTATTTCAAAATATTTAGATGAGTTTATTTCAAATAATAATCATTATAGACTAATTAGAAATATTCGTAATAGATATAATATTAAGGTCAAATTTAATTTGACTAAATTTCAAACATCTAGAATCTTTCTAGAAAACATTTTTAAAAAATCAAATACTGAACAACTTGATTTGCTATATGAACAACTTAAACTTTATGGTAACTATGTTCTAGATATGAACATTAAGTACGATGAAATTATTAAATATATTCACGATTGTACTGAAAAGAATAATCATTATTTGAAATTGCAGGTTATTGAATTAAATCAAAAAATAGAACGTATGAAATATAATGAGTGCAGTCATGATAAGATTGAAGTAATTAAATCAAAACAATTTGAAATTGAAAATGAGATTGAAAATTTTGATTTGAATGATATGGAAAATAACATTTATACTATGTTTAATCAATATGTTGTTATGAAAATCAATAACGAAAAACAAGAAATTATTAAAAGTAAGGTAATTGATTACATTACAAATACAATCCTAACAAATTCCTTTCGTAATCTAACTGATTACTCCAAGAATAATGGAAGTTCTTTTGGCAAAAGTTATGAGAATATAATTTTTGATAATCTGAAGACAGTTTTAAATCATCATGGATTTGAAATTATTAAAAATGTAGAATTGACTTTTGCAATGGAGTTTTCAGGTATTAAACTAGAATATGATTTTATGATTGGGAAGATAATTGATCAAACTTTTATCGTTTATGCAGTTTTTGATGCTAAAATTTCAAAAGCCCTTATTCATAAGGATATTGACAAGTTTGTAACGAGTATTGACTATTTAATGCAAAATAAATTAACATTACGTCAAAGACATTCTTTTAAAAATATTCTAGCCGTACCGGATGATAAGATTATAATCGGATATTTTTGTCAATCTGAAATTAATTACAAGAAAGAAATTAGCAAGTCTATATCAACATATTTAATTAATAATGGTAATAAAACGTTGGAATTACTTGAAGGGTGTCATATAAATTTCACTCTAGAAATGTTAGAAAATATTTGTCGTGATATTATGATTGATAATCATGAATTTATTGAAACTCTGAAGAAGCATCAAACATGTGTGTTTAATGTTAATTAACATTGATTCAATAATGATATTATACAAATAAAAATTTTAAAGACTTTTTTTGTTAATAAATAAGTAAAAGAATGGCATCATCATTTTATAAAATATCTTGTATTGATCCAAAAAAAGAATGCAATATAATAGATCCTATATCAGAGAAATTAGATTTTGCAGGGATTAATCCAATAAGTGGTCAAAAATTTATTAAAGATGATATTGATAGTATTTTAAAAAGACATAGCAGTATGTGTTTAAATAAAAATTCATCACTTGGTAAATGTTGTGATCCAATGGAAACTAGATTTACAATTCCAGATGAATTAAAAAAGAAATATGAAGGTAAAAAACTCAAACCAAATAGAGAGTTTGGGATAATTCAATCAATTGATGTGTGTAATGATAGTAAAAAATGTACTGGAGCAGAATGGATCACCCCTACACAATATTTAATGTGTAAAATAGGTGATAATTCCGCTGAAACCAAAGATAATGTTATGAGATTTAATACATTAACATCAGATTGTTATAATCAAAATTGTAATCCAACTGGACCACAAATTGGATTTGGTGATTTAATTAAAGGCTCTGGTAAACAAACAGAATCAACTGTAATTATAGATTTAAGATTAGCCGATAATTTACGCGAAGATAATGTAGGGGCAATAAAATCATTTTTAGATAAATATAAAGCAACAAATCAAAGAAGTGGTACTGATTATATATTATCTGATAATGATTCAGGTGATTCTTTATTAATTCGTTCAATTAAAATGAAAGCAACAAAATGTGTAGCCTTATTACTTGGAGAAGGTGTTGATGTTAATACTCGTTCACTTGATACTGGAATGACAACATTACATTATGCTTGTATGTATGGAAACTCTAATATGATTTCATATTTAATTAACTATGGTGCTAGAACAGACGTTTTTGATTTCAAAGGAAGACCTCCACTATTTTATGCGATTATGTTTGGTAATCTTGGAATGGTTTCTATGTTAACTAATCAAAATCCAGCGATGTTAAATGTAACAGATAAAGAAGGTAATAATCCTTTACATATTGCTACTAAATACTCAATGCATGTAAGTGATATTGTAAAATATTTGATTGATAATGGTGTCAGTTCCGACGTTAAAAATAAGGCTGGTTTAACTCCTGCTCAAGTAGGAACTAAAAGATCAAACGATATTAAAATAAATGAACAAAATTTAAACACAGAAAGATTTATTGAGCCTTTTGAAACTTTAGCCAAAGCCGAAGAAACTACAATTCCAGAAAGTGAAATATTGAGTAATTTAAATTCAGCGATTTCTACTTTAAGAAAGGCTAATGTTAACGAAAACCAAAATATGTATAAAGGTTTTATTACTCCACAACAAAACTTAGATGGTCCGGTGAATTTTGATAAATATGCATGTTATCCTCATGCTAGTATTGAAAATAAAAAAGATTGTGAAAAAGAGGGTGGTAAATGGCAATTATATGATAATGAATCAATGGCTACTTTTGCAAAAGTTGATTATCAACAACCAACTCCAGATCCAACAGCAGATCCAACAACAGAATCAGATTTAGATAAATATTATTACACAGTTAAAGTTACACCAGTTCCTGTTAAGAAACTTCAACCATTAGATCATGATTCAATTATGAATATTACATCAACAACACCATCACCATCACCTACACCAACAACTCCAATTGGACCAGTCACAATCGAAGGTTTTTATAATCCTGAAATAATAAAAACTCCTGAATACATTAATAACTGTAATATGATTTTTTATGCAGGAGTTACTGGATGTGTTATATTATTTCTCTTAATAATATTTCTTATATACAAAATGAAACTTTTTACCGCTTAGGTCTGGATACCCAGACCTAGACTGAAAAAGTTTTAACAAAAATAAACTTTTTAAATCATTTTTAATTTTTTGATGAAACTTTTTTTAGAAAAAAGTTTAACATTTGATCGTTTTTTGATAAAACTTTTTTCTTAAAAAAGTTTAAATGGCAGGCGGAGTATTTCCAAATTATCCTTTTGAGTTAAATATCAAATGCGTTATTTTTAGCGCTATTATTATAGGACTATTTTTCTATTGTCCTCCCGAAATGAATATCTTTTGGCAGATATTTATATCCTTTATACTTTTTGTTATTGCATATGTTGCATTAGCATGGTATGATTACAAATTTGAATGTCAAAAAATGTCATTAAAGAAAGGAACTAATCCTGCTGGTATTACTGGTCAATTTAAACCACCACCACATACCGACAGTCAAGTTGATAGCGGCAAAATGAAAGATGATGAGAAAGCATTTGAATATACTTTGCTTAATCTTTATCATTTATTAGTTGTAACACCGGTTTGTATATATGTTGGTATTAATGGTGATAAATCTCAAGCCTGGGGTGTTGTTATGTTAATAGCGAACTTTGGTTTTGCAATCTTATATCATCTTTTTAGATTATTAAGAAAATTCAATCCTATATCTGCTGGTCACATTGCATTTAGTATAGTTGGTATATTATATTTAATCATGTCAAAACGTCCGGTATGGTTTTATTACTTTGTTTTAAGTTTAGGTGGTTATGCAGGTCTTAAACATGGGTATTCTCTAATGATTCAATCACATTAACACTTTTTAGAAAAAAGTGTGGTCAAAAACACTTTTTAACACTTTTTAGAAAAAAGTGTGATCAAAAATACTTTTTAGATAACATTATAATTCAAAAATTGAAAACCAGACTTAAAATAATTATTAGTGGTGTTATCTAGAAACATCTTTCAACATGCCTCGTCAAGTTTTCTCTGGTTGTACTTGCACCAATGTTTACCAAGCGAAAAATTGCAAACGTGTAGATAAAGGTCATTATTGCATTTGTGATAAAGACCATCGTAGTTGTCGAGCCGAAAATCATGATTGTGTATGTTGTCATCCTTTCATGATTTGTCAATCTACGAATCATACTTGCATTTGTCTCCGTAATAATGGAAATGAATGTAAGTCTGATGATCATCATTCTTCTGGTAAATGAAACAGAATGTAATAACCTTTTTTCTTTTTTTGACCACACTTTTTCCTAAAAAGTGTTTTTTGACCACACTTTTTCATAAAAAGTGTTTTTTGACCACACTTTTTCATAAAAAGTGTTTTTTGACCACACTTTTTAGGAAAAAGTGTTTTTTGACCACACTTTTTTTAAAAAGTGTTTTTTGACCACACTTTTTTTAAAAAGTGTTAAAGAGTTTAGTATAAGAAAAAATTGAATTATAAAAGCAGGATTCAAGTTTAAAATTATATCTAACATGACTCAAGCACACACTGATTTTAATGACCGAGAGGCTGACGCCAATCTAGATCGTGATTACCCATACATTCTGAAAAGTTATTTTGGACAATGTCGTAATGGACATCAATTGGTTCGTCATCAAACGGATTCATTTGATTATTTTATTGAAACTTTAATTCCTAATATTATTAAACAATTTAATCCTATTTGCGTTTATTATGAATATCAAAAAGAAGCGAACAATTACCAATATGAATTTCAACTTAGTTTTGGTGAAATTGCTGTTGAACCTCCCATGATTTTCGAAAATGATGGTAGTTTTGACGAAATGACACCCTCTAAGGCACGTTCACGTAGTTTAACATACGCATCAAATCTTCGAGCAGATCTCGAAGTAAAGATTATTCATCGAACTGGTGAACAATTGGAACATGAAGAAGTTTATACTCGTAAACTTATCAAGGTTCTTCTTGGAAAAATTCCAATTATGGTTCAATCTAAGTATTGTATCCTTACTAAATATAAAAACATTAGACGTAAAGAACTAGGTGAATGTCGTTATGACCCCGGTGGTTATTTCATTATTAATGGTAACGAAAAGGTTATTATTGCTCAAGAACGTTCTGCCAATAACATGGTAAACATCTTCAAGAGTAATAATAAACCGAAGAATAGTTTTACAAATTCTTGTGAAATTAAATCCGAATCTGATGAATTCTTTGGTGCTATTCGTAGTGTTAATATTAAGATTCGGGCGAAAGATAATGCTATTCGTGTTCTCGCTCATCGATTTCGTATTGATCTTCCTTTGTGGGCATTCTTTGTAGCGCTTGGTATCGAAACAGATCTTGATATTATCAAGATGATTGTTTATGATATTAGTTCTGAAGAGAATAAACCATTGATTGATTTTCTTCGTCCTTCGATTGATGACATTCGTCATGTGATTACTGAATTTAAAAGTGATAACATGAAACAAGATATTGCTTTAGATTATTTGGCACGTAATATCACATACCTTGGTGCTCCCAAAGATATCCGTTTAACAAATGAAGATAAAATTGTTTATCTCCGTAAAATTCTTCAAGAAGAATTCTTACCTCATTGTGGACCGGATTTCAAGAAGAAAGCATTTTTCCTCGGATATGCTGTTAATCGCCAAATTTTGGATGAATTAAATGCTACTGACATGACATGTGATGATCGTGATGATTATATGAATAAACGTGTTGACAGTTCAGGTATTCTGATGGGAAGTCTCTTTGGACAATGTTTCAAGGCTCTTGGTAAGGATATGAAAAAATCTATTGTCAAAGAGTTGAAAAACAACAAGAACTGGAAATCCGAAAATGATATTACGGAAATCATTAACATTAATAATATTTCTAAGTTAGTGAAACCCAATATTATTGAAGGAGGTCTTAAGTATTCTCTTGCCACTGGTGATTGGAAAGTTAAGTCTTCT